>Ga0209755_10009193_pt1 | contig 10456 bp, 9 predicted proteins | sample TergutCo191P1_FD_187301 | JGI IMG/M metagenome (GOLD analysis project Ga0209755, IMG submission 187301) | Cornitermes sp. P1 segment gut microbial communities from Petit-Saut dam, French Guiana - Co191P1 (SPAdes) (version 2) | ecosystem: Host-associated > Arthropoda: Insects > Digestive system >...
TCCAAAAATCGCGCAATTAGTTGTTTTAACCGGAATCATGCTGATGCCTACCTGCCTTGTGTTTTTGGGAACTGTTCCTTTTTGGTATCTGCTGCGCTCGCAGAATTTTTCTCCGCTTCTTCCGGCGCTCGGCGGTTTTATTATTCTTGCCGGGACAATATTCGAACATCTGGCTGACGCTTCGATGCGTCGTTTTAAAAAATCTTCCGGCAAGAAACCTTATATTGATGAAGGTCTTTGGAAATATTCGCGCCATCCCAATTATCTCGGCGAAATTTTAATTTGGGTCGGACTTTTTACCGCGGGACTTGTCAATTTTCATCCTTTCAGTCTTGCAGGCGTAACTCTGATTATTTTACTTTTTACCTGCATCAGTATTCCGATGATGGAACGTCACATGCTGGAAAAAAATCCTGAGTATATGGTTTATAAAAAGACAGTATCACCTTTAATTTTTTGGATAAGAAAGACTGGTTAGTAATATATAACTATTAAGAATTTTACCGCGAACCACACCAACACCACGAACCTTAGCTTTGGTATCTCTATACTCTTTATCATAAAATATCAGATAACCCTCTAATATTTTTTAGAAAAATGAAAAAGACATCGAACTAAAAGTTTGTGTTGGTTTGTGTGGTTTGTGGTAAAAATTTCTTTTCAACCTACTTATTATTTTTCCGCTAGTTTGTAGATCGCTTTTGCGTCATCTTCAACTAATTTGCGGTAATTTCCGATTGGACCGAAATGTACAACGCGTTTTGCCATTTCGTCAATGCGGGCAGGATCGATATTCGCTTCATTAAATCTGACAGGCATTCCAATTGATTTAAAAAAGTTTTCCATGCGGAAGATTCCTTCCAGCGCCGCTTGTTCATACTCCTGAAAATAAATATTTACACCCCAGACTTTTGCCGCAAACCGGGCAAGCCTCGGAGTGTTTTCCCTTATATTGAATTTCATCCAGGCAGGGAAAATTATAGCGAGTCCCGCGCCGTGGGCAATATCAAAAAGAGCCGACAGCTCGTGATCCAGAGCGTGGCTTGCCCAGTCGCCGATGCGGCCTGTGTCAAGCAGACCGTTATGCGCAAGCGCGCCTGCCCACATGATTTCGGCTCTTGCTTCGTAATTATTCTCGCCGCCCGAAAATATTTTTTGAGCGTTGCGGATTATCGTTCTTAACGCGCCTTCGCAGAGTTCGTCGGTCAGTTCGACATTTTGTTCTTTTGTAAAATAACGTTCCATTATATGCGCCATTATATCGGTGATTCCGCAGGCGGTCTGATACGGCGGCAGCGAATAAGTAAGTTCAGGATTCATGATGGAAAACGCCGGGCGTATACATTGAAAATTAATTCCGCGTTTCCACGGACCTTCTTCGTTTGTTATAACAGCGCTGATGCTGGATTCGCTTCCAGCCGCGGGAATTGTCAGAACTGTGCCGACAGGCAGCGCTTTTTCGGCGGTTTTCTTTCTCTCGAAATAATCCCACAAATCGCCGTCATTAACAGCGCCGACTGCGATCGCTTTTGACGAATCAATCGCCGAGCCTCCGCCGACAGCAAGAATCATTTCGAGTTTTTCGCGTTTTACAATTTCGACGCCTTCTTTAACAAGCGAAAGCCGCGGATTAGGCTGCACGCCTTTTAACTCGACAAACTCAACGCCGGCGTTTTTTAGTTTTTCTTTAATTTTTTCGATTAATCCCGAGCGGACTGTGAACCCGCCTGAATGATGGAGCAGCACCCTTTTTGCGTATAACGCGGTTTCGCTGCCAACCTGATTTTCGGTTCCTCTGCCGAAAATAATTTTTGTTTTGTTGCAATAGGTAAAGTTCTGCATTTTTTCCTCCTTAATAATTAATTTTATTATATGGAATAAATATTTAATAGTTTGTTTTTACACTTTAATTTTAATATTCCTCATTCTGCATTAACTACTTCCTCGCTCTTTTTAATCGTTGCCGCGTAAATGCTGCTGATTAATCCCAAAATGGCGGACATTGTAAACAGTGTTTCGATGCCGAAGGTTTTCCAAATCCAGCCGCCGAGGAGGGCGATGAAAACGCTGAAGATGTGATTCACGGAAATTCCTGTTGATAATGTCGCGGTGATTTCTTCGCGGCTTGACGATATGCGCTGGACATAAACGTTATTCGCCATGCTCGCTATCGAAATTATCTGATCAAGAATGAAATTGCAGCAGACAACAATAAAAGCGATGTTATACGTAAACAGTCTGTGCGAGAAACCGTAAAGGAGACATACTGCAACTAATATGAGAGTGTCCGCGACCATAACCGCTTTATATCCGACTTTGTCGATCAGCTTGCCTATTAACGGGCTGAAGATCATTACAAACACAGCGCAGACGGCAAGGAGCAGGGACATGAGCGAAGAGCTTACTTTATAATTAAGAATTAAAACATATGGCGCGAAAGTCAAAAAGATTTGTTTGCGCGATCCGTAAAAAACTTCCATTATATAATACTTGTTGAATTTTTTTGCGAAGTAAAAACGCTGCCTTGGCGCTTTTAACTGAGTTTCTTTTAATGCCGCCGCTGTCATGACGCCTGCTGTTATCAGCGCTGTCGCTATTCCGAAAACAATGCGGTAGCCGATAATGTCGGTTCTGCCGTAGCCGTATTTTTCAAGTATTAAAAAAATTCCTGTAACAAGGAGAAGTCCGAAAATCGTACCGAGCTGACTTATCGATGTTGTTATTCCCAAAGACGCTCCGGCTTTTTCACGCTTGGCTAACTCCATGGCGATTGTGCTGCGCACCGGCATAATGATGTGCTCGCCTGTGCTGAAAATTACCATAAAAAGTATTACAAGAACCTTAACCATTAGCATGGTGACGCTGCTTGTTATTAAAAGTCCTGCGAGACCGCCCGCCATAAGTGCGATGCCGATTTTAAAAACTTTACTGTCGGCGAATCTGTACATCAGCGCTAAAATAAAAATTAATAAAAGACCGGGCATCTCGCGGAAGAACTCGACAATTCCTCTTTCAAATTCGTCTATGCCGACAATTTCGGCGAGATAATTATTTTGAACGCCTTGCTTCAATCCAAAGGCGATTCCAAGAATTATAAGAACGCTTAAAAATCTTCCCACTTTTACATTAGACGGATAAATATCGTTTAAAAAAGCCGGCCGTTTAAGTTTTTTAATTTCACTGTCAGTCATCATTTATTCCTTTTTAATATACTAGCATAAATTAATATTTTTTATAATATCCGCCGCCGCCTCATCATCACTGCCGCATTCGATCCGGTGTACTCCGGGGATTCCTCCGAAAAATGTAATTTGGCGTTTCGCGTAACGGCGGCTGTTTTGCGCAATCAGCGCCTGCACTCCTTCGGTATCCTGCGATAGTTTCCATCTGTGCGGTTCTTCCGGGTCTTCGATAAAAAATTCGCGGTAGCCGATTGCGCGTAAACCGGGATCATCAGGCGTGTATCCGGCTTCGTAGAGCGAGCGGACTTCGGCGGGCAGCCCTAGTTTGAACATTTCTTCGCAGCGCAGATTAATGCGTTTATAAAGCTCTTCCCTTGGGCGCGATAATCCGATGATAATAAAACGGAAATTTTCGCGGCGCTTTTCTACGTTCATTTCAAATGACGATAACGGCTTACCGCAGAAACGGTATACTTCTAGAGCGCGCAGCAAGCGGTACTCATCATTTAAATGAATTCTTTCCGCGCTTACAGGATCGCATGACGCAAGTTCATCCATAAGAGCGGCGGCTCCTTTTTCGTTTAATTCAATTTTTAATTGAACGCGAATTTGCGAGTTTGAAGGAGGCGCCTCGCTCAATCCTAAAATAAAATTTTTTAAATAAAAACCTGTTCCGCCTGACACAATCGGCAGATTTCCGCGGGATGCGATTTCCGCGCAAGCTTCGTCGGCTAAACGGACAAAATCGCCTGCGTTAAATTGCTCGTTCGGATCGCGGATATCAATTAGATGATGAGGAATCAACTGCCTTTCTTCTGCTGACGGCTTGGCGGTTCCGATATTTAGACCGCGGTAGACCTGCATGGAATCGGCGGAAATAATTTCGGCTTGCCTATAACCCGGTATACCGCCTGAAGAATTTAAAAGTTTTTGGAGTATTGAGGTTTTCCCGGATGCTGTCGGACCGAAAAGTATTAAAACGGGAATTGGGTCATTCAAGAGATTGGCTGATTATTCAGCTTCCAGACGGAATTGAACTTCCTTGGTAAAAACCTGCAGCGCGGCTAATGCGACCATTTTTCCGTCATAGTCTTCTTTTTCATCTTTTTCCAAAACGGAAGAAAGCTGATAAGCCCTGCGCGAAGACGCTGTGGTTATTTCGTACATGTTTTCATCATATTCGATGAGTTCTTTCAATGGAAATATCATGACCCGATTATATAGAATTTGAAGATTTGTGTCCAGTCATGCGATGACAGTCATTTTAGTTGATAACTCTTTTTTATATCATTATAATTCGTTCATGAGAAGAAGCTTCGATCCAAAAAAAATAAAGGGACTTGCCGTCGATCTTGACGGAACAGCATTGCTGCCGGAAGGCGTATTGGGAAGCAGAACTAAAGATTGTATTAAAAAATTAATTTCCGGCGGGATGCAGATAATTATATCTACGGGCAGATCGGTTGAATCATCAGAGAAGTACCGGAGCGCGTTCGGCGCGTATGGACCGATGGTATTTTTTAACGGCGCCGAAGTGGTTGATGTTCCTTCGGGAAAAATCCTGCATACCGACGGCATCGGTATGGATGTGGTCGATTACGGAACCGACATCGCCCGCGATTTAAATATCCATTATCAGGTTTACCTGCCTGCGGGAATATCGCCTGATACAGGCGAAAAAAACTCCGTACAAAAAAGAGAAATTCTTGTTATCGATAAATACGGCAAGGAAGCGGAGATGTACCGCAGACACACAAGCATTGTTCCGGTTGTAAAGGATTTAAAAAAAATCGCCGCGCTGCCTCTTGATTTTTGTATAAAGGGGATGTATATCGCAGACCCTTCGCTGCATGATGAAATACGCCGCAGAATGAACGATCGCTTCGGAGAACAGGTGAACGTTATGCGAAGTTATCCGACATTTTTAGAAATTATCAATAAAGGCGTATCAAAGGGAGAAGGTTTAAAAATCGCCATGGAACACAGGGGATTAAAACCGGAAGAAGTAATCGCTTTCGGCGATGAAGAAAACGATGTTCCAATGTTTACCGCCGCCGGTTTTGCGTGTGTTCCTGGAAACGCCCGCGAAAAAATCCGCGAACAAGCGGATTATATTTACAAACCAAACACCGAAGAAGGTCTCGCTCAATATTTAGAAGAAGTGTTCTTATAAATCTTTATCGATTTGCCATCTTCAAAATTATACGTTAGAATACACACATGAGAGTAATCACCTTTGGCGAAATTATGCTGCGGCTTGCTCCCGAAGGCTATCATCGTTTTGTGCAGGCAGACACTTACGGTGCGGCCTACGGCGGCGGTGAAGCGAATGTAGCTGTCTCGCTTGCAGGCTTCGGAATTGACGCCGCTTTTATCACAAAATTGCCGAAACACGAAATAGGGCAGAGCGCTGTAAATAAACTGCGGGGATTCGGCGTAGATACTTCGCTGATTGTGCGGGGCGGCGAGAGAGTCGGAATTTATTTTTTGGAAAAAGGCGCGTCGCAGCGTTCGTCGAAAGTGATTTATGACCGAGCGCATTCTTCGATTGCGTCAGCCGTTCAAGATGACTTTGACTGGGAAAAAATTTTTTCGGGAGCGCAGTGGTTTCATTTTACAGGGATCACTCCCGCGCTTTCCGATAATGCTGCGGCAATCTGCATGACTGCGTGCAAGACCGCGAAAGCAAAAGGCATCACTGTTTCCTGCGATCTTAATTACCGCGCGAATTTATGGACACGCGAAAAAGCGGGGGATGTTATGAGCAGGCTGATGGAATATACCGATATCTGCATCGCAAACGAAGAAGACGCAGCCGATGTTTTCGGCATTAAAGCTTCCGGCAGTGATGTGACATCCGGGCAAATAAGTCATGAAGGATACAAAGAAACCGCCTCCGCTCTTGTTAAAAGATTTGGTTTTAAACAGACAGCGATCACTTTAAGGGAATCAATTTCAGCTAACGATAATAACTGGGGAGCGATGCTGTTCGACGGAAACGATTTTTATTTTTCCAAAAAATACGCTGTTCATATTGTTGACAGAGTCGGAAGCGGAGACAGTTTCGGCGCGGGACTTATTTTTGCTAATCTGCATGGAATGTCCGCGCAGGAAGGACTTGAGTTCGCCGCCGCGGCAAGCTGCCTTAAACATACAATCGAAGGCGATTTAAATTTCGTCAGTATAGACGAAGTAAAAAAACTTGCAGCCGGGAACGTATCAGGAAGGGTTCAACGGTAATGATTGCTCAAATTTTTCTTATTATTATTACTCTTACTGTTTTTATAGTTTTCGGCACGGTGTTTTTTTTCATAATTAAATCTGTTATAGGCGTTATTAAAAGAAAAATAAAAGAAAAAATTGAATAAAAATACCAGAGTTGTTCGATAACAAGACACTAATTTTTTCCCGAAACGGCGTAAATTGCACTTGAAATGGTGTAAATTACACTTGAAACAGTGTATAATGCAAGAGTATTCATAAAATTGGGTTTATCTTTAGAAAAAAAAGGCAAATTTTAAATACATTATGAATATTGTAATTTGCGGCGATATGCAAAATGAAACTCTAAAATTGGAAAGGTGGAAGTTATGCTCTGGGAATTATTAATTTCTGTAATGTCACTGTTCTCTGTTGTTTTAAGTTTTATGTCATTTATTATATGTTTGCCGCGAAAATTTCCCCTGCCTGTTATTATAGTTGTATATACTGTATATACAGCGATGCTTCTTGTATTAAATTATTTCACAGATTATATTTCGATACTTCCGATTCCTCCCGGCTGGACTTATATACCCATAGTGATTATTTTATTCAAAGGACATCTTTTGCAAAAAATATTTTTGCTTTTCTCCCAGCTTTTTGTTTCATTAGCGATCATTTTATTTTTTAGCATGTTATACGGGTTTTTCTTTCCTTACGGAAGCGATGAAATATTTTTATTCATGCTTGTAACAATAATATCCGTATTTACGGTTTATATAATAATGATACTTAAATTCGGAAGACAGCTTTTAAAAAGATTTTTTGAAGGCGGCAGCAAATCAGAATGGACACTGTACATGATAACAACTTTGGCGGCCCATACAGCCATTTTTATTTTATGGAGAATGCACGAGCAGAATAACTTGCTGCATTTTTTTGCCCTGATTTTTATCGTCTGGAGTTTTCTCATTCTGTGTTACGCCATCATTAACACTCACGAAAAAGCGAGACGAAAATATGAAGCGGATTTCTCCCGTGATATCATCACAACAGGGCGTGAATATTACCAGAAAATAAATGAACAATACGACGCTCTTCGCATAATGAAACACGATTACAAGTATCATCTTAACGCCGCTTTAAGTATGCTTCGCAGCGGCGAAATAGAAAAAAGCGATGAATATTTGAGCAGCCTTCATAATCAATTGCTCGAAAAAGAACTTCCCAATTACTGCGAAAATTCTGTAATAAATTCCCTAATCGCCGATTACGCCGAAAGATGCCGGAAAATGGGCATTTCATTTAACGTTTCTGTATCATTTATAGAAAACTATGTGATACCGAATTATGAAATGTGCATTGTTCTTGGCAATCTTCTGGAAAACGCTGTCGAAGCCTGCATGAAACTCGAATCGGATAAAAATCGCCGTATAGAACTTATTATTAAACCCAAAGGAAAACAACTTGCCATTAAAATAAGCAATACGTTTGACGGCAATGTCGTAAAAGACGGAGAAAAACTTATCAGTACAAAAACAGGAGGAGGTACAGGGCTTGACAGCGTCGCTGTTGTTGTAAAAAGTTTCGGCGAGATTATATATTTTGAGTATAACAGCGAGCTGTTTAATGTATATGTATTATGGAAATGTTACACGTAACAGCCTTGCCGGTTACGGTTGAATCCCGAGTTCAAGACAGAAGTGCAATAAAAACTTGATTCGGAATCGTTCAGGATATTTCCAGAGAAAAAGAAATCGAACTTAAACTTCAGTCTCAGAAAGAAAACAAGGAAATGGATTTTTACACGGCGATAACAAATAAAATTAACGCGTATAAAACATCCAATACTATGGATATAATTCTTATAAGTTCGCTGACAAAAGCTGTCGAAAAAATCCGCTGGGGCTATTAACATTCAGCAAAAAAGCGTTTGACGGCAAAACAGAAATAATTTTCTCGGATGACGGCCGCGGTCTTGACTGGCAGAAGATTAAGAAAAAATATAACGAACTTTGATGTTAATTCCGCCGAATCGGGGCTTACGTTTAAGTTTTCTTTTCCGATAGATTAATATCTTCCGCCGCCCCCGCCGTGGCTTCTTCCCGACGAACTTGTATGAGTCCTGACTCTGCCGCTTCCGCCGGAATTGTTTTCCGACTGCTTTTTCGTTTTTACCACATTGCTGTAAAGGAAGGTGTCTTTTTTTTCTTTAAATGAAAGGCTGCCGGGAACAACATAAACCGAAGCCTGAGTCTGCATAATAGCGGTGTTCATGCTGTTCTTCCATGACATAACGACGATAAATCCGATTCCCAAAGCCAGAGCCCACGAAATAATTATAAGCAGAATATTCCATTGATAAAAAAAGTTGTAACGTCTGCCGCCTTTGCTGTCCAGAACAAGAAACTCTTCCCAGTTTTGCAAAAACGCGTTATACGCTTCGTAATTGTTTCCCGCGCTTAGATGTTTTAATACATCGGCTTCCAGCTTGTTATACGCGTAACTGTTTAGCATATCTATGCCCCTGCCCGATGTGCTGAACCAAAAATCCCTTGTGCTTGTTACCTGAAGAAAAAGGCAGCCGTCCCTGTCCTGTCCCAAACCATATCCGTTATAATCAAAAAAATCGTCGGCATAATTCATCGGGTTTGCTCCGTCGATGCTTCTTTCCGTTACAATAATTAAATCAAAACGATATTTCGCGGAAAGCGAATTGATTAAATTGTTAAGATTTTGTTTCTGACCGGGTGTCATTAAACTGGCGTTATCGATAATTCTTTCCTGCGCGTTAAGATTCTGCGCAGCTGCCGGGAAAACGAGCAGAATTAAAATAAAAAGTTTTAATATATTTTTTTTCATATAAACTCCTGAATGAATCTTTTAAAGCAGTATACGCAGGATTTGAATAATCAGCGTCAGCGCCGCGCCGATAATTCCCGTGTATAAAATCCTGTACTTCCAGGATTTACCCTTGTCCGCCGGAAGACTGCCGACAAGACGGCCTGTCTGTCCGTTCATAAGAAACATATAATTTTGATTTTTATATTTTGTGTTTAAAATCCACGCAGGCAGCAGGCTGTAACTTACCTTGCCGTTTTCGGCGCTGACCGAAGAACTCTCAACGCTGACGGAAGAGTATCCTGTAACGGAAGAAGCGAATTCTTTCTCGACTGTTTTTTTAATTCTTTGTTCCGCTCTTTCCTTGCAGTTATCGGCGTCAACATCATATTTTTCGGCTATATAACCCGAAAGAAAAGCCGTTTCAAAATTTCTTAGTTCGGCGTAATTAAACGGTTCTATCGCATCCATGTAGCTGTCATCCATTTTTTCAGATCCGTCTACAGGAATTTTTTCGAAGGTCATGCTTCCGTCGCGCACGATTGAATAATGATCCGTTTTTGCGTAATTGTAATTTGAGTCGGACCAAGCCGTCGTTTTTGTCGCCTTGTAACGCACATGCCCGTCAGCTAATGCGTCAAAAAGCCAGAACGGCAGATAAACACCCTGTATGCTGTTGATGCGGTTTTCGTTTTTAAAACAATCGGGAAGCAGTTTTTTTCCTTTATAGAAATTTTTTAACGCTTCTACGGCGGCTTTTTTATCAAGTTTAAACGGAATTATATACTCAGGTTTTAACAACCCCGTAAGCCGGCGGAGCACAATCTGCGAGTTGCCGCAGTTTGGGCAGACCATCGCCGCGGTGTTTTTGTCGCCTAACAGCTCGGCTCCGCAGGAAGGACAAGCGCCTTGTGTAAGCTCGTTTAATTCTTCCGAATCCCATTCTTTTAAATCGGTTTTCCCGTCCCAGCCGAATTTGTCCTTTTCCTGAACATCAGTCTGTTTCTGATACTCTTCCAGGGCGGCGATGGAAAATTCCGTATCACAGTACGGGCATTTCATGTTTTGTGTTGAACTGTCAAATTGAACCGCACCGTTGCAGTTCGGACATTTGTATTCTTTTATTTCCATGTGTACTTTATTATAACATAAATTAAAAGTCAGACAAGCCTGGAACGATGAGTCCGCACATTTTTGATCTACACCGCTTGACGCGGTGCCAATTTCGGCTG
>Ga0209755_10009194_pt1 | contig 10455 bp, 10 predicted proteins | sample TergutCo191P1_FD_187301 | JGI IMG/M metagenome (GOLD analysis project Ga0209755, IMG submission 187301) | Cornitermes sp. P1 segment gut microbial communities from Petit-Saut dam, French Guiana - Co191P1 (SPAdes) (version 2) | ecosystem: Host-associated > Arthropoda: Insects > Digestive system...
GAAACATGTCACGGAGGGATTTCACTTCGACTATAAACTTGTTTCACGGATAAGAGATACCTGTTTTCCTTTTTCTGTTAATTCGAGTGATGAAAATCCGAGAGTGAGAATCGAGTTACCACCTTGGAACGGTTATCGGAATGGGAAGAGCATAGTTCTTAACATCGATGTTTTTGAAGTCGCCGAGCAATTCACGGAAAAAATCTTGGCGGAAGGCACTTCATCTAATCGACAGGATATTCAATTCATGCGTTATGTGAAATTGATAGCCGACGGTATTCCTGTTTCTGATTTTGAAAAATATGAACCCACTGCTACCCCATCGCCAGTTGAAATGGACATTGCCGCTAAGCCTTTCATGACACAAGCGGCAACAAAAAAGAACAAATCCACCAAACAGCGCAAATCAAATGAGGCAACAAAACGGCGAACGCAATCAGAACGAGAAAAAGACATTGACAAGGGTATAGTGGATTTTTTTTATTACCGATTGATCGGGGAAAAAAAGACGCAGGGACAAATTGAGATTGACCTCAAATTAGGACAGGGAGCCTTGTCAGATGATAAGTATGTTACCTTATGGAAGAAATAGAAGGCAGAATACAAGCAGCACCCAAACCCAGAGAATTCCGCCTTGGCGACGATATAGAGATTAACAAATTTCATGCCGTTTTACACAAGTTCATTCGGAATACCCTCAAAGAAGCAAAAAAATACTTTACGTTGAAGAAACTACAGCCTTCAATATCGTCTAAAAATGCAGAGGACGATGAAATGCCGTAAAAAAACTGAACAGACATGAAAAATTTGTCTTGATTTTGCCTTGATGCTCTTCGGTAATGCCAAAATGAGTCATCCCAAGCTGTATCAATGTAGCGACTTGCGTCAAATTTTGTCTTAACTCTTCAAATAATGCCTGTATAGGGTATCGGCACCTTGCAAAAGGAGATATTCCACCACCTCCACAGAACTATCACAGAAACATGCTGCATGGAGCGATGTCTTGCCACTATAATCTCTCGCATTGACATCGGCTCCCAGCGAAATAAGACTTTTCACCGCATCAAGGAAACTGACTCTTGCTGCCTGATGAAGCGGCGTTTCTCCGTTATGATCTATCGCATTAACATCAGCACCCTGTGAAACAAAAAATTTCACTACATCCGCAACATCATGGAGTCTGTTATACATTACTACCTCATGGAGTAACGTCCTGCCACCGATGCCTATCTCATTGACATCGGCACCCTGCGAAACAAGAAATTTTACTACATCAAGGGGGCTTGTCCCTATTGCCTGATAGAGCGGCGAACCATACTTGCTTGTTTCATTGACATCTGCTCCTTGTTCGAGACAAAACTTGATGAGTTCGATGTTTTCCATGCGGATTGCATCGCGCAGCAACTCGTACAGCAGAGCGGACAAGTCCGACGCGTTGAGCGGCGGCAAAGCCAGTCCTGTTTGGGGCGGCACGGTACTCGTTAATGGGCTTGCCGCAAGTGCGGCTTCTGGTACTATTCCGGTGGCTCCGAGCAGTAAACTGCCTTGTAAAAATTCTCGTCGTTGCATGATTTTCTCCTATCGTGAAAAAATGGTTATAGTTCTTCCCTCGCTCTGCGCACTTTGTCAATTTCATCAGGGGTCAGTTCGATGAAATCTTTGTGCATATCTTCAATGGATTTGAGTGTTCCTTCTATGAGTTTACGCCGCGTCCCTTCGTCTATATCAGCAGGTGTCAATGCAATCTCTGACTCCAATATCTTCACGAGACCGTCTTTGCACGAAATAAAACTCCTCAATATCTTAGCCCAGTTAGTAATATATTCGGCGACCTCTTTATTGCCCATTTCCTTTGCGAAGGCGATCAAGTCCCCATGAGGGTCGCCTTCGGAATGGTATTTCTTTCCAACGGACTTGTGGTAGAGATAGAACCATACATCATTGCCAGCATTCTCGGCAATCGCCGACATAAGCGGCGTAAAACCTTCGTTAATCGCATTGATATCAGCACCAAGCGAAATGAGATACCTGACAACGGCAATGTCCCAATAGGCAGCCGCCTCATGGAGTAAAAATGGTTCGCCGTTTTCGTCCACCGCGTGGACATCGTTGCCATACGCCTTACAAAAACAGTCGATTTCTGCTTGCTCGACTTTGGTAAAGGGACGAGTTTGCATTGCGTCAAGATATTTCTCCCACCCTGAATTTCCTTTTGCCTTTGCCCTGCCTTCGTGAAGGATTCGTCCTGTGTTTACTGACGGTGGTGCTTCGGACTGTGCGGCTTCGACGAGCGGTAAATTTTTGACTTTTCTTACCGGAGCGATTATTATTTCGGGAGGATATTGTGCCACAAAAACATCATCGGTCATTGTGAATAATTTGATGGCATCAATGAGTGCTAAAATACCTACAACGATCCACAGTACGAGACCGATCACAACTACGATGAGAATAAAGCCGCCAGCAAATAGTCCGAGGTACTGCCACGCCTTTCGTTTTTCTCCAAGATAAAACCAATGCACTCCGAAAACTCCGAGTAGAAGGGCTAAAAAGGCGGCGACCATTCTGTTTTTCGGTACTTCCAAAGTTGTGCCTTCGGTATCAGAATTGACCGGCTCTGACTGAACAGGTGCAGGCGGTATAGATTGCGGCGACGAAGCAGTGAAAGGACTCGATTCGGCGGGCAGGGATTTTTCCAATGGTGCGGCTTCAACAAACGTCAATCCTTTCACTTTTCTTGCCGGAGCGGTTTTTCCGTCTTCGGTCTCCACCATCGTTCCCGGCGTGATTCGCCCTGCTTTGGCAAGCCCTTTGAGTTGTCCGCCAGTAACTTGTATCTTGTCGCCGTTTTCGTTATAGTAATACCAGATTGACATTGCGTTGTGTTTCAGAGCCGCAATCGCAAAATTGCGAATCGGACGAAGAAGTCCGGGAAAAACAAAACACTTTCAGAAATGCTACCGGTGCATAAAGAAAGGGGCGTTGATTTCCGTTGTCGCTCCCCGGTATCTTGGCAAAGACCGGCAATAATACAACGAAACCGAACGCCCGCCAACGGCGGACGCAAAGTTCTCGTAATTATTGCTAGCCAAGGAACGCCAACCACAACCACTGATACGGAACACCAGCGACATGTCAACGCTAGTCCTAAAAGAATCTGCCAAGATTTCGGGAGCGGACTAATGACTTTTCGTCTATGATTTTTTTATCAGTTATTCGATTCGGTCTCCAAAATAGAGGTAATTAAATCTACATGCGCAGTATAGCACACTTTTGCCAAATGTCAATAGAAAAAAACTCCGTGCGCTCTGTTTTTTCAGTTTTTCTGTGGTGGAAATCGGGGGCGGTCGGTGATTCTGTTCGTGGAATTTGCCATGGGTTGCAGCACGGAGCGACATCTGCGTATCCACATTTCAAAATATGGTAATTTCTCTCATCATCGTTTTGAAAAATCAGAAGCGGGCAGATATGCTCGTCCCATTTGCGAAGCATGTCTTTTAATACGGCGAACAACATCTTGTAGCGTCATCGTTTGCGATAAAATAAAATTGTAGATGTGTCCCCCATCCATCAGGAGTATCTTTGACCCCGGCTTAGATGCCTCATTGATTGCTCCCTCTGTGAATCCCGACATTGCAATCATTATCCCCATAGTATTGTCGGCTTTATTGCACACTTTTGCAGAAAAACTGTCAATGTCCGTTACAGATGCTTGATGATTTTCAAATTTTGTTTCTATAAGAAAAGTAGTCCCGTCGATAGTGATTGCTCCATCAATTTGCCGGGAATTGCTATCTTTATATGGACGCTTCGCTTGTATTTCGTTAAAAACAGTAAGGTCATAAAACCATTTTTCAAATTCATATCCCCCTGTTTGAGTTCCAATTTTTGGTGTCAATTCATCCAAACGTGATTTTAGAGTTTCGAAAGGCTGTTGCTTACTTTCGATTTCTTTCAGTCGCTCCTCTAATCGGCGTTGATTTATTTCGCCTCTATCTTCCGCATCAATGTTTTTGTTAATTTTGTCTATTTGTTCCTTCACTCGACGTACTGCCTCTTGCGCAGCAGTGATTTTTGTCGGAGAGTCTTCATAATTCTCAAGATCAGGGAAGTATTCCATGCCTGACAGTACTTGCCCTATCTTCAATACAACCGCATGTCCTTTGTTATCTTTTTGCTGTATGAGATTATCGAACAAACGGATAATAAACTTCCTCTTGGTTTCAGGTTTATGCCACGATGACAGGAAACTTTCAGCAATACCGTTTTGACGCAAAAACAAACGAAGCGCATCGTGTGTCCAAAAAACCTTTGTACAGGCATCTTTGATATATTCCACAAGAACGGGTGATACTTGTTTGTCGATCATTTTGAAAAAACGAGAGGACGCTATGATGGGTCGGGAATTTTTTTGTTAATAAGGTCAATGAGGGCAAGAAAGATTTTAACGGTGTCTTTGGCTTCTTGCTCATTGGGATCTTTGTCAGAGTGGGCAATTCTATCTCGATAATTTGTCCTTCTATCCTGTACTTCCTGCCAAAGCACTGGATCAATATCAGCCGCCGACACACCAGTTTTCTCTTTGAGCATTTTCTTAGCGCGTTCCTCGAATCTCCAGTTACCCCTCTGTCTAAGGAATGTACAAACGTCTGGTTCAGATTCACCTGCGGCAAGCATGTATTTTCTGATTTTTCTCGCAACGCATGTTTCAAGTGCCGCAGATGCCTCAATGATGGCGGATCGGTACGCTCCGATATGTATAAAATGATATGATCTGACCTGCAAAAGGGCGACTGGATCATTTACTTGTCCCAGTGAAATTGTGTGCTTGAATTTCTGTATTATGTTCTCTGGGTGTTCAGCCCATTGGCTTCGTAAAATGGGCGGGGCATGCCCTATTCGGTTTACTCCGTATAATATATTTCCGCTTTTTGTGTCAACGACAAGGCATTGTACCCCAGGTATAAAGTCACCAGATGCAAGTCGATTCAAAGTAATTTCATGCGCAAAGGGATCCCGAAAGTAAGCCATATAAGACTTTATAAGATAATTTACGCATTTGACAAAAAAATCTTGGCGTTCGATAGACGGTTGATTTTCCCACGCAAGGGCAATTTTTACGTAATGTTGATACTGTATAGCGTCAAGTTCGGAGAATTTTTCGCTTACAATACGGTCAAGTTCACTATCTTCCAATCTGTTTTGCAAATTCAGTACCCACCTCCTGATTTCTTCAGATCGGAGGATATTTTTTATTTCGGATTCTCCAATTTTTAACGAATCTTCGTATGGCACAACAACAGATTCTTGATATAGAATGATTGTATGGAGTGGGAGTGCTGTGTCCCACGAATTTACACCGAGACGAGCAATTGCATCTCTGGGAACAAAACCTATTGGTCGTGCCCTCTTAAAAAGGGCGTAGTAGTCCTGCCCTACCAATAATTGCATTTCCTTGCCATCAATTTTTACAGGATAGCCCTCTGTTGGCAAATTGAGAATAAAGGGCAATTCACATACCAGCATCTGCGTGAAATGCAAAGGATCGTGATTCATTGCGTATCTCCTTATTCTTTAACTACCGAGGACACCGAAAACATCAGGGCAATATCAGCAAGTACCGTGCATGTGGTCGCCATTTTGTGTGGCGCAAATGAGAATTACAACAGTTAGACATTGTGAAAAGTCCCAAAATCAACTTGTAGGGCGTTGTTACGCCGTAAACACTTTTCACCTTATATTTATCCCATCTGCTACTCTTGCAGGACTAAAGCGTCCAATGATATTCTGTGCCCGAACCTTAACCTCATCCTCTGGCAGGTTGCTGTCATCCCGAAGTTCCCGCAATGCCTCAACAAGCTTGCATGGTAGTTTGCCCCCAGACGAGTTTTTTTCGTCCTCGTCAATGAGTGCCGATACGCCCCTGCGAGGAGTCGGTGCCTCGGTAATCCTTTTGAGAAGTGCGTCTTCTCTTTCTGGGGTTATTTTATCATTGTCTTTTGTTGCCATGTCTGATTACTTTTGAAAAACTGATCTACGCAGACACCGCCAGTATACCATATTAAAGCGCATATTGCAATAGCCGTCCCGAAAAAACAAGTGTTCAAGTGTTCACGATTCTGCTTTTCGCAACCGGATTTCCTTCAAAATAGTGCCGCATTCATCTTTCCAACGCTCATCTCCGTGGGTGGACACTCCCAAAATAACATTAGCCGCATGCGTTTCCGAATCAAACATGTAATTTTGGGTAAAAACATAGGCGATTTTCACGGTATCCATTTTCAAGATACCCTGTTCGATCAACAATTTTCTGATGCGCGTTGCATTTTTGTAGTATTTTTGAAGGCTTGGTGCCTCCTCCACAACGGCTTGCGAACCCTTGCATACAGTAAATCCGCCCTCTATTTCGTAACCCAACGCGGTGATATTCTTTGCGGCAATGTACAGCAGTTCGCTTTGTGCAAAGAGATTTTTCGTTGTCATTGTTTGGCTCTGGACATCCTCGTCGTCCCTATTGTCCGATATATCGTCCGGCTCTGGTTCGCACTCCGCTCCCGTGTTTTCTGCAATCCGTTTTTCCAATTCGGACTTTGCCTCGGCTTCTCTTCTTTCCCGCTCTGCCTGTGCTGCCGGTATGATGGGCATATCAACCGAATCACGGAGCGGCATCATCACACTGGAATAATTGCCATCGGTTTCAATCAGGGCGGGGTCGGATTCCTTTCCGTCCGGCAGGTACAGCCGCAATTCTACGTCGTCCGAAAATACCGACGATACGTCCAACAGGAATTTCGGATTGACTCCAACCTTCCCCGTGATGTAGCCGTTGCATGGAATTTCGACTGTTCCCCGCACTTCTTTCGGCGCACCGTTATACGGAGACTTTGCAACTATCGCATTGAGAGTCAAGCGATGTCCCGCAAAGACCAAGTCAACGTGCGGATCGCTCTTGCTCAATGACGGTGCGATGTTTTTCAGTGCCGTTTTCAGTTCTCCGTTCCTGACTGTTATATCGTGCATGAGGCAGGACTTCGGCATAATGTCCCGCCACTTCGGGTATCGTCCCTCTACAAGCCGGGAAAAAATTATTACGTCCCCATATTGAAACGTAACAATTCTGCGTGTTCCTTCGTTATCGTCCCTGTCATTATGATTGTGCGTAACGTCCTCGACTGCCATCTTAACGGAATAAGGAAACTTGCCGATAACCTTTTCTTTCAGACATTTGTCCAAAAGTTTGAGAGCATTGACCGGCACAATCGTTTGACGCTCTGGTACTTTGTCAACGAACAAGCCGAGCGAGTGTCCCCCGACACACTCCCCCGTGAATTCCTGTATCGCAAGCCGATGCCCGTCCGTTGCAACTGCATACATTGTGCTGCCATCGCTCTCGAAACAGACTCCCGACAAAGCCTGCCGCATTCCATCTTTCTCGACAGCAAAGACCGTCCGTTGAATTGCGGTGAGCATATCGGATTCGACAACTTCATGGTACGCTTTTGCCGAGAAGTTTGCAACATCGAGGAATTCGTCAACGGACTCTTCGGATGCGAAGCACCAGTCAACATCAGCAAGATTGCCGACAACCCTGATACCGTCGTCCGTATTTTCTATCGTTGCCTTGAATCCTTTTGGAATCGTTGTCAGTGCATCAATGGCTTCTTTGACTGGTAACAAGGCGCAGCCCGGCTTCGAGACATCAACATCGAATCGGACTCGGATTCCATGTTCTTGGTCTGTGGCTTGCAAAATTGCACCATCTTTGAAGTTGGCACAAATTTTGACGTACCGCAATGCTGGCACAAAGTTTGCTTTCGGGACTGCACTTTTGACCAGACGCAGTACCTTCAAAAAATCTTTCGGTTCAAAATGAATTTTCATGATAATTTCCCGTCCAATGGGCAAAATGACATTATTATCCCCCGGTTTCCAAAAATGGCACGGGACGGGGCTCGCTTTTTTGTGTCAAAAAAAACGCGCGCTCATTCAATCAGTCAAAAAGCGATTTTAACGCACTTTTACTGCGATTTACTGCGCAGAATGCCGCCCCCTCATAGTTTTTTATATTGATTCGGAAAATCGCGTTAAATCTCGCAAAAATCGCGGCAAAATCAGATGGATTTTGGATGGATTTTCCTCAAAATCGGCAGCAAAAAAATGGATTTTCCTCCGAAAAAATGGATTTTCCCGGTTGCTTTTGCTCGGAAATGCGCTATAATGACAGAGTCGTTTGAGGCGGGAAATACCAATGTTTTCAAGGGTTTTCCCATATTTTTAACCTCCGGCGGCACAGCAAACGAATCGGGAATTTACTTTCTCCGAAGCCGAAGGTTACTGGTTCGAGTCCAGCCGAGGATAATAGCATAAACTGCTAGAAATGCAAGTGTTTGCGGCACTTTGAAAATTCAGTTGTATGGGTTATTGAATCGTACCAAACATCGTAGTTTCGACAATATGCAAGAAACACCGAGAATTTCAACACTTTTTTCGGTAGCCTATGCAATTACACATGCATATTGCCAAAACGCCGGAAAAACCGGCACGTGGTCGAATCATGCCGATTTGCCGCCGATTGTGCGCCGGGCAATGTGTATCGCGATGAGAGTAGCCCCCTCGCAGTCGGTCGGCAGAGGCAGGCTGCAAACCACCTCAAGTTGCGATGGTCAAGAGCCATTCGCGGTGAGCGTTGTAGGAAAAGGCACGGTGCGACCGTGTCAGGTAGGGATCGTAAAGATGAACGCAAGTGAACCACTGATGATGTGTCGAAAGCAAAGGGTGATTTCGACACAGTATGTTTGAAACTCACTTCATAAGCATTGGGCTGCTTTGTGGCAGGTTTGCTCTGATTCGTGCAGAGCGAACATCGTCATCGGAAAGATATTTCAAATCTTTAAACTTATCGTCCCGCAAAATAATCGGTTTCAAAAATATGAAGAGTGATGTATTGGTTTTCTTGTCGTTCTGCTGTGATGCGAGATGTTTGACGACCGGGATTTTTTCGAGCCGCGGTATGCCTTTGGTAGATGCCTCGAAATTCTGGCGATTCAATCCGCCGACAATGACCGTATAGCCGTCTGGAATGGTGACGACGCTCGACACTTGATCCACATGACGGGGCGGCGGCAAATCGTTCGATGAAGACGAACCGAAATTGCTGAATTCGATGGCAAATGCCAATTGCAATTGGTCACTATCTCCAATGTGCGGCGTAACAACAATCGTCGTCCCCGCGTCTTGATTACCGCCAAGACTTGCAGAGGACACCACTTGCGATGAATTGATGCTCATGTAGGGAATGCTCAAAACACTTTGAATGCGTCCTTCCTCGTTGTCATTGACCAGCACGCGCGGGGAATGCCGAGCCAGTTTTTCGAGCGCAGGTTTGGTGTGACTTACCGACGGCGGAAGTGAAGATTGACAAAGCCATTCAGGTATACCGACCGGACGCTATTCCCCCCAAACCTGCATCGGCGGCAGATAGACGGACGTATTATTTTGCCCCCGCGTTACGTCCTGCACGGTAACCCGCAATTGGGAGACCGTGCGATTGACCAAAAAATCATAATACCGAGTCCGCCGCTGGGCAGAGTTGAAATCCGCTTCTCCGAGCGGTTGCCAAAAAACGTCATCTGATTCCCGCCCTTCAATCAAGAGACAGTTGGCGTAACAGTACCCGTAATTACTACCTCACCGTCCCAGCACTTCCCGTACCTGCCCGGCAAACCGTACCGCCGCTGTGTCTTCGATGCTCCAATTCCCACCCTGCTCCCAATGATCGACCGAATCCTTGACAGTGACCGCCGCATCATTGCATTGCGGGCGTTCGCATCGGACTTTCCAGTCGGCTTTACTACGAAACCGATAATGGTTGCACCGTGCCACGTCAAGGCAAAGATGTTCCGCACTCCGCACCAGTCGGCTCTCGCCGACTCCATCGCCCGGTGGTCGATGGGCTACCTTTGTTCGACCACCGGTATCGCAAAAACTTCACCGTCTTGTTCAATCAGCACAACGTTGTTACTGCTCGGCGGTTCTGTTGACGAGGAGGACAACACCAATCCGTCGCCGCGCCCCACTTCACAAGGGGAACACTTCCACTGCGGACACTTTGGACAACAGGGGGACTGCGGAACGCAGTCTGTGATATTCTCCTCGCCGCGAATCCAGTAATCAATTTTGCAAGCACCGTGTTCACACGCATTGCACAACAGGAACACCTCATCGATCTCCGTGTAGACGAGACGACCGGCACCAGAAAATGCCGATGACGGCGGGATTGTTTTTGCAGTGTTCTCTACTAAAACAATGTCTTGAATGACTGTTGCGTCTGGACTTACGATCATGATTGCTCCTAGCCATAGTGGAGGTTGAATCAATGCCAACGATGTTAGAAAAAGCCGAAGTGAAGGGGAAAGCCGAAATGGTTTTGAAAGCCCTTCGGAAAAAGTTTGAGAA
>Ga0209755_10009195_pt1 | contig 10454 bp, 2 predicted proteins | sample TergutCo191P1_FD_187301 | JGI IMG/M metagenome (GOLD analysis project Ga0209755, IMG submission 187301) | Cornitermes sp. P1 segment gut microbial communities from Petit-Saut dam, French Guiana - Co191P1 (SPAdes) (version 2) | ecosystem: Host-associated > Arthropoda: Insects > Digestive system >...
AAAACAGGCTTAATTCAGCACGTTTTTCATCCAAACGTTAACAAAAACAAGTATCAATGTTATTATGTTGATTTGTATTCAACACAGAATATGAATGATTTCATATTGGAATTTGCAAAGGCTGTGATAGGCACAATTGACACAACTTCACAGCGTTTAGTGAAGCGTGTGTTGAGCTTTTTTCGGTCTATTCGGCCGGTACTCGTGTTGGATCCTCACAGTGGAGCGCCTAAATTAACGATAGAAATTGACGGAGCAGGGCAATCAAGAGCAGGATTGGACGAAATTTTCAGCTATTTGAACACATCGAAAAAGCCCGTGGTTATCGCTTTTGATGAATTTCAGCAAATCGCCGAATATCCGGAAGGCAATGTGGAAGCGGTTTTGCGAACATACGTGCAAAAATACAACAACATCCGATTTATTTTTTCGGGAAGCAAAAAACACGTGTTGCAAACGATGTTTCAATCGCCGGCACGACCGTTTTACACAATGTCTGAAATGATGTACTTAGAGGCTATTCCGAAAGATTCGTATGTTAGTTTTGCCAAACGCATACTCAAAACACACCGAAAACGTGTCGAAAAAGGGTTGATCGAGTTCATTTATGACCGATTTGAAGGGCATACGTGGTATGTGCAATACACGCTGAATCGGCTGTTTGAGCGTTCGCCACGCATCTATACAATGCCAACGCTGGAACGCGTATTTGAACTGATTTTATGGGAAAACACGCCTGCGTTTCAAAGTTTTCGTGATTTGCTGACACCCTTGCAGTATGCGGTTTTGCGAGCCATTGCCAAAGAAGAAAAAGTGCAAAATCCGACAAGTTTTGAGTTTATTCTCAAACATAAATTGGGTGCAACGAGTTCGGTCAGCAATGCCGTAAAAGCCTTGGTAGACAAGGATGTTTTGCAGTTTGAAAATGGTGTTTATAGCCTTTCAAATCGGCTTTTGGCGATGTGGATGACGCAGGTTTATAATCGTTAATAAAAAAAACGCCCCGTTTGGGGCGTTTTTTTTATTAACGCGTAGCGTTTGTTTATCGTTTCACGAAACGTTGCGTAGAAACACCCGTTTCGGTAGTCAATCGAATCATATATGTACCTGCTGGCAGGCTGCTTACATTGATTGATGTTGCATTGCCTTCTACAACCATCACAAGTATACCTTGTAAATTAAAGATTTCGATTTGTCTAACCGTTTCCGTTGTTTCGATATGCAAGATATCTTCAACAGGATTTGGATAGAATATTACCATTGCTGTTGTAGCACCTGGAATTTGGATTGACGTTTCACCGGCTACGGTTGTGAACGACCACGTGATTATCTCATCATAACCATCAATTGTTCCCGCGGGAATTGTAACAGTATATGCTGTTTCGTAGTCAAAACCAGCGTGAGAAATGGTTAAATATCCCGTAGCAATTGTAGCATTGGTTACTGCAACTGTACCACCCGCATACGTGATTGTAATTCCAGCGAAACCATTTGCAAAATCTACATCTTGGTTGAATGTTACGACAATGTTTGCATCAAGTGCTACATCTGTTGCACCTACAGCCGGCGTTTTTGAAAGAACCTCTATCACTAAAGGTGCTTCACCAGTTGTAAACGACCACGTGATTATCTCATCATAACCATCAATTGTTCCCGCAGGAATTGTAACAGTATATGTTGTTTCGTAGTCAAAACCAGCGTGAGAGATGGTTAAATATCTCGTAGCAATTGTAGCATTGGTTACTGCAACTGTACCACCCGCATACGTGATTGTAATTCCAGCGAAACCATTTGCAAAATCTACATCTTGGCTGAATGTTACGACAATGTTTGCATCAAGTGCTACATCTGTTGCACCTACAGCCGGCGTTTTTGAAAGAACCTCTATCACTAAAGGTGCTTCACCAGTTGTAAACGACCACGTGATTATCTCATCATAACCATCAATTGTTCCCGCAGGAATTGTAACGGTGTGTTCAGTTTCAGGAGTTAAACCATTGTGAGTAATGATTAATGTTCTACCAACGATCTCTGCATCAAAACCTGCAAGAGCCGGTGTAACTGCAATATCTCCAAAGTTTGCACCTGGCGTTACTACTTGGCTGAATACAACCTCAATATACTCGCCCAATAGCACATCGTCTTCCCCATCGTAAGGCGTTTTTGAAATGACTTCAACAGGAAGAGGTTCAATAGAAATGTTGCTGATATCCCAACCTGCAGTCCAAGCCGTTCCTTCATTAGCTTCAACTCTAAATCCAATGAAAATTGTTTTTCCTGCAAAATCAGCAAGTGAAAGTTCGGCTTCTGTCCACGGCGATGTTCCTGTTGTACTAGGTGGAGTAAAGCTCTCTATAGGTTCAAACTCTGCCACTTCACGTGTTGTTTCTGAAACCAAAACAGTAAAACTTCCTCCATCGCGTCCAAAAACAAAGCGATTCGAGAAGTTAAGGCTATATGCTCCTGTAACAGGAATTTCAATGGCCTCTGTAATTAGCATACTTGTTTGTACCAAATTGTTATTCGGATGTCTCGCGTGAGCAACAGTTCCACCAAGAGGCGTTGTTGTATTTCTATGCCAAGTTGCTACATCAGCCTCAATAACATTATCCCAACACAGTGGAGGAAATGCCTCACCTCCAAAATTCTGTGCAAATGCAGGACCTACTACTGCTTGTGGACACGCCAATGTTGTAACCGCAGGGCCTTCAACGGTTGTCGTATTTCCTGCACCGCAAATCGCTGTAACTGTCCAAGAAAGAGTAGTTTCCGGTTCGAAACGACCTAAGGCTTCAATAAAATTGTCGGTCGTAATTGTTTGCGATATAAAGTTTTCGCCAACGGTATTACCTCTATAAACACGGAAAAGATAATTGTTAGTTACCTGATCCCACGTAAACGAAACGTTGTGCTGTGTAACATCCGTAGTCGCTAAATTCGTTGGTGCAGGACAAGCACCTGAAACGTATTCTAAAATACGAATATGTGCAGGTCCATTGCCAAAAAGAGTCATAAGATTTCCTGCATCACCGATCACTGGAACTTGAGGTCCTGTGCCTACTGCACTTGCTGCCAAAGATAGATTTGCAGCTCCCTGTCTTACACTTACAAAATAATGTCCTGGTTGAAGCACGGTTGGCGTAATTTCGATATTCATCCAACCTGGTCCTACTGCAGGTCTTGTAAAAGGATCAGAAGTAACAATAGCAGGTCCTACAACATCAGGTGTCGCGGTAGCAGGAATCGGGAATATTAGCACCGGGCGAATAGAAACTGTAACATTCTGAATATCTGAACCTACAGTAGCGACAAACCTTGCTTGAATCGTACGTATTTCTGTTTCCTCTGTAATCGTAAAAATGTTTCCATAATGATGATTTGGAGCACTGGCTACATTACCCGTATGCACATTGTTATCCACAGAAAACGCATTAAGCGTTCTTGTGAAGGTGCGTGTTACAGTATTGTCTGTAAGATCGCCATCTGTTTCGGCTTGTGTTACCGTGAAAACAATTTCATTTATCCCTACAACAGGAATTATTGGAAGTGTTAACTCCATTATCTCTGATTCCCCTGGTGCAAGTGTAGCAAGAGGTTCAGATGTTCCAACGTGTACGCCATTACGAGTGACTGACAATACGATATTTGTTTGTTCTGTCGTTCCTACGTTATTAACGATAACCGTTGATGGTATTGTTTGCGAAACTGGAGTCATATTTAAGACGCCCCAAGCTGTTGCAGGTGGTAAATCAGGCAACGTAATTGCCAAGTCGTTGTCGTGAGTTTGTGCCGAGATGGTTGCTATCGCAAACATCAACACTAGAGTTGATAATAGCTTTTTCATAGTTTGATTTATTAAAGTTGTGAAAAGGGCGGGTGTCCCGCCCCTACAATGTTTAGCCGATGTGTGCCAAATAACCTTCGGCATCCATCAATCCCAAAAGTTCTGCGGGGTCACTCATTTTCACTTTGATAATCCAGCCTTTACCGTATGGATCGCTGTTGATTACCGCTGCATCAGACTCTAACTCCGAATTAAATTCAATGACTTCGCCACTGATCGGCATCATCATATCACTAACAGTTTTTACGGCTTCGATTGTTCCGAAAACATCGCCAGTAGCAAAGGTTTCGCCTTCGCTGGTTACATCGACGAAGACAATGTCGCCAAGTTCTTTTTGTGCATAATCGGTGATACCGATGGTTGCAATGTCGCCTTCAACGTTGATCCATTCGTGGTCTACGCTGTACTTTAGGGTTGTTGGTGTGTTCATGATTTTGTATTTTTGTTTTTTATTTGTTTTGATTTGTAGAGACGCACAATTGTGTGCCTCTACGTGGTTATTTTACTGACTGAAGGTTATACGTAAACTGATGCCACCGCTGGTGGTTGAGTTGAAAAACATCGTTGGCAACTCTGGGCGATTCATTTGTTGATCGTAGAAGAAGCGCAGGGTAACGAATTGTGACAACTGATATTCTGCGGAGAAATTCAAGGTCGTGATTCGTGTTCCGGCAGAAACCAAATTCACGGGCTGGTCGATACGGCGGAGCATCGTGATGTTCGAACGTATCGAAACACCTGCTCTCACGTTGATATCACTACTGATATTTCGGCTACTTTGTCCGCTAGTGAAGTTAAATCCAACATCTCTAAACACATAACCAATGCTAAAAATCCAGTCTTCGTTACGACTTTCCGTCAATTGATTGTTCGTGAAACTCAAACCCATCGTGCGCTGTGTGCGTTTTTCAGCATTCACTTGTAGATTGTTACGCATCTCCACGCTAACGCGTAATAGTGGATTGAATTGCTCGGTTATCACGATGTTATCAAACAAATTTTGACCAATAAAATTGTTGCTAAAATCTCTAAGTGGCATACCATCATCGTCATCAAATCTGCCGTAAAGGATATTTTGTGCAAAGGAACCCACCGTGAACCTTGCGGTATAGGCGTGTTGTATCGCGATTCTGTTGAAATGTCGCCTTAGCGCAGGAATACGCGTCAAACCTGTATATGTGATGTTCCAGTTTGGAAGTGGTATCAACGAAAATGGCGACAATGAAATACCTCCTGGCGTTCGTCCCAAATAGGCTGCCAAGAACGCTGGAAGCAAGACTTGTTGCGAGGTTGGGCCAAATCCGAATGGGAAATATTGCCCCGTAGTCGTATCATAAACCTCTCCGATTGAGTTTGGATTTCCAGCGGCCAAACGTGTTGCAACTTCGTGGCGATAATCCAAAAAGCGCTCAAAAACAGGGCTGATTCGGTTATCATCGTCTGAGCTAAACGCGGTGCGAATAGCAATTGTTGATACGCTGAAACTTCCGCTCGTTTGTGGTGAAAAGCCTCTAAAACCTTCAGATACGCCCGTTATAGGATTTATGGTTGGATCGTATCTAAAAAATTCGCTGTGGTTTCTGCCTTCATTCATACCGGCTGTCAACTGCACACGAAGCTCTGCAAGAGGCTCAAACAAGGCTGTTGCGTTGATTGTACGTGTTTGTGTTTCCACAAATGGGCGGTTTTGCAACGTGTCTCGGCTAATCATATTTTGCGCGGCGGCTTGCTCTCGGATATTTCCTCCCGTATGACCGAATGCAAAAGGTAAACCTGGCAAACCGAGATTAAAATCTGTACCCAAAAGCGTTGGCGAACCCATAAATCCTGGCAATAAAATACCATTGGTTACACGATATTCAAAACCTGCTTGACGGAAGCCCATTAATATACGCAAAAATCCTCTGTACAGCGTTTCCCACGCTTGATTGCCTTCCTCTTGTGGTGGCGGTGCTGGTTGTCCTGGGCGTGCTGGACGTTGTGGCGTAGCACGACGTGGCGTGTTGATGCCTCTCAGAAAATCGCTTCGGTTATACAATCTGACGAAGTCAAAATTTGCACGAATGGCCTGTGTATTAGCGTTTTCAATGGTGTTCCCCAAACGACGTGCCACTTCAGGATTCATTGCACCTTCAAAGCGGAATGTACTATTGTAACTTGCCGTTGCTGTAATCCAATCAAAAATAGGAATTCGGTTGATTGGAACTGTCCAAATTAAGTTGGCCGATTGGTTGAAATTTCGCACCGTTCCTCCTGAAAAAACGCTTTGCCACACAGAATCTCTACGTTCTCGTGTGTCATTTCGTCCACCAGTTGGCTCATCAATCAAAGCAATCGCACTTGCAGTGTAATCAAACTGTAAACTTCTCGTCAAATCCCATCGCAAATTATAATTTCGCATCCAATCGAAACGTTTGAAATACGTTGGACGAATAATAATTTGAATATGTTCAGGCGTTTTATCACGCAGTTGCATTTCACTAAATTCACGCATTATTTCTGTGCTAAACGCAATCGATCGTGGCAACGGATTGAAATTAAATTCTCTAAACAGTGTGAGCCAATCGCTTTGCAACATTGAAACATCCGAGAATGGAGTGATTGTTGGCCCTTGAATGGTGTAACTATACGTTAATCCGCCTCTGTGAATTTCTCTGTTGTGATGTTCGATGTCGATGCTTCGGGCACGCATTTCAGAATACGAATACGAAAATGTAAAGTTGGAAATGTCGTAAATTCGTGCGTCTCGCTCCGTATTTGTACGTTCTCTGCGAACGTTCATAAGGTTGATGTTTGTGCGAATGGTTTCGTCTTGAATTTCGTTTCTAACTCTATCTCTCTGCCCTTCGTTGGCCCAGGTTTGCAAGTCGCGACTTGTGCGAATATCTGGATCTAACGGATTAAATTCTGGATTGTTCAAACTGCGAGAACGGTCGAAATGCACGGGAATTCGCAATCCCGCCTCGCGTGGCAAAAATCGTCCCAATTCCAAACTTGCCGAAAAATCAAACGAAGATATATTGTTGAGTTGCAAGTCTGTGATACGCGTTTCTAACTGACCAAAGTTTGCCGTTGCGTGCGAACCTGAAACGCTCACCATTCCTAAATCGCCCAAAAAAGCTTGTGCTCGTCCGGTCGCCGCCCAACCACTTTCGTGGTTAAAATCGGTTACACGCAATTCATTGATCCAAACTTCTGCGGATTTGGCGCGTCCATCGTCGCCATCGCCAGGCCTTCGTTTTCTCGGATTTCTAATACCAATCATAATCACGTTTACCGAACTGAGCGACGGATTTCCTACAACCGTCAACGTTCGACCAGTTTGGGCATTGAAATGTCGCCACGGTGTTGAAAACGGGATGGGTTGTCCCAAATGTCGGAAATGCTCGTTTCGCTGAGCTTTCAACTCAACAATTTCTTCAAGATTAAGCTCCACTTCATTTTCGAGTGGCCAAATTTCTCGTGCTGTGCGAGCGCCCCAAGGCGTAAGGCTTAGCGGGAATGAATACTCGTAATAATTGTCTTTGAAATCCGAACCCAAGCGAATGAATAAATGCAAATCGCCATCTCTCAAACAGTCGGTTTCATCAACTTGTTCAGCGTGAACGAACATTCGAAGATAGCCAAACTGGCGCAAATCCAAGTTCATCAAGCGATGAATCGCACGTGCATCGCCATCCGCCAAATCCAGAACTCGCATACTCAACGCTTGCTCATTCATCAAAACATTGTTCACTGTTCCAAAATTTATTTGACGCTCGATACCCGGTGGCGTTACATAAGGAATTGGGAAGCGGTTGCTGTTTTCCTCAATGTTTATCGTGGTTATATCGAATTGTGTTAGATCGCTTGGTGGCGCTGTCAAATACGCATCATCTTCAAAAAGTTGGTGGCCATATCTGCGCCATTCGCTTCTTACAAGCTCCAATGTTCCGAAACGCAACACAACTTCTCTGTCCCAATCTTGCAAAAACATTCGGATAAAGCGAATGGATTGGAAATTTTGGATTTGCCCTATTGGTCGACCACTTCTAATCGGGATTTTGAACTGAAACCATTTGACAACTTCTTCTTCGCCATTTCTTAGTCTGACGCGAGTTTCCTGAATATCTGTAATGTAATTTTGTCCTACATACATCATCATTTCTGGTCGGAGTTGCACACGATATTGGAAATAATTTTCGCCTTCGTTCAACGTGTTGTCGTTGTTGATATCTTCCGTGTTTGGACGTGTGGTTTGCTGTGCTCTAAAATCATCGGCAACCTGTGTGGATGATGGCGAATTGCCCTGCGGACGTGTAAAATAGCGATAACGTTGTAAAATCCTGCGGTTTCTAACACCGCCTGTAAATTCAGGAACATTGTCGTGCGCGTTGCCCAAAAAGTGCGTGAAATTATCGGATGCCGGATCAAGCCAAATACGTTCAAATGCAGATTCGTGAACCTCGCCAGAGGTAACAGCCTGTGCAATTTCTTGCCAAAACCAACTGAAAAACGAGCGTTCATCATCATCGCTAAGTCCATCCAAACCAACATCTTGAAACTGTCGAGCATTTGGGTCGCTGTCGAATGCATTCACCAACGACTGCAAACTTGGCACACGCCCCCAAACGGTAGTGTCCACATTTTCAACGAGTGCAGATGTTGGCAAGCCGTGCTCAAACGCTTTTCGTCCGTCACGCAAAACATCTTCTGAAACATCGCCCAAATTGAAAAATAAATTTCCGCCCAATCCCTGCAACGATTGTCCTGCATTTCGCTCTTTCACAAACGGATCCATCAACCAAAATTCGATGTATTCCACGTTGGCCGATTCAAAATCTGTGTTGTCAATTCGACGCTGAATCCCTGCCCAACGGCTACGCGGATTCGCCAAAGAGCCATCAGGATTTATACCGTGCGATTGTCCGCCCGGAAAATTAAATGGCCTAAAATCAAAATTATACGCACCTCTTGCGGTTGGATCGAAGTGCAAATTCAGAACGGATAAACGTTGGTCTTGTGTTGGGTCTAATTCTCTGTTTGGAAAAATTTCGCTAATCAAAACTTCGCGTGTGGCGTGGTCGGAAAGGTCGTCAAGATTGATGTTTCGCGGACGAGCACGCTGATCGTAAAAGATTCTGTCGATGATATACCACGACAAATGTCCTGCATTAAATCGGTGTGCCAGCGACATTCTATGGTTCACACAACCAATATAATCAAAGCGATTAACCTGCAAAAAACTTTCTGGAAACAAATCGCGCTGGCCTTGTGGCGTGCTTGCCATCGTCCAAGAAAGGTGGTCACGCAAGTTGATGGACGATTTTGTGCCTTCAAAATCATCAATATAGATTGTTCCCGTTCGTCCGATGGCTCGAGAATGCCCTGGAATAAAATGTGCAAATTCGCCGTAAAGATTTATACGCGAAGGCGTTCCGCTTGGCTGAAACGGCAAAATTCTATCCACAAATCTGGTCAACATGCGCGATTCGTTGGAATAACTTGCATCAAATCCCCAGATTGTGTTATTGATTGGAGCTTCGCCAAACGTTACTTTTTGTGTGATTGGACTTTGGTGCAAATTCATCACTGTCGCACCCAGCGTGAGATTACGGTTGAAATAATGATCCACACGAAGTCCCATCATTCGGCGTGTCATAATGTTGAACATCGAATTGCTTTCACTCGTGATATTGATTGGAACGCCTGAATTTAGAATACCTTCGTTGATAATTCTGACGCGTCCAAGCATATAATCCACCGTGAAATCCACACCTTGAATTAGTGGCGTATTTCCTGCCATCACACGCACAGAGCCGTGCGGCACATTCATTGCTCCAATCGAAATTTCGTTGCTCGCCGCAGAGCGAAATGAACCTTCAAAATAAAAGCGGTTTCGTGTTGGAAATTGTTGCGCTTCCGTTCGTGTGTTTTCGTACAATTCCCTAAAAACGTAGCGTTCTGCAAGAGCTACAGTAGCATTGACATCTCGACCTGCAGCAATGGCGCGATCTCTAAAAATTGTGACCAAGCACTCTCCAAACGGCTCAATAAATGGCAAAAATATGCGTCCGGTTGACGATTCAATCAATCCACCAGTAGTTGCAGCATGGTCAATAAAATCAAATGCACCATCTGGACCTGGATTTTGGCGAGAATCCATACGATCCAAACCAAATAATTCTATCAACGGAACGCCCAACACGTGGTCAAAATTCGGGTCGTCGTTGCTTGCAAAAAATCCAGTTTTGATGCCTTGTTCGCCACCTGAAAAAACGATATTCAAACGAAAATCTTCTGGACTAACCTGAAAAGCGTTCAAATTATAAACGTTTTTCATCATCAATCGCCAAAGGTTTCCGCGTGTGTCTAATCGCGAACTTCTCAACAACTTAACCATCAAAGCGTCTGGCGCATTGATCCCCTCATCGGAAAATTCACCCACTTGAAAAATCGTTCCATTTGGGTCGCCAATGATTTGGTATTGAAACGCAACTGCCAAAACTTGATCGGATGACAAGCGCGAATTTAACGAAATAAAACCGAGTTGGCGGTTGAATGTAAATTCGTTATCGTTCAAACGGCGTGCGTTTTCAATCTTTTCAAAATCTCTGCCCTGCACAAATTC
>Ga0209755_10009196_pt1 | contig 10454 bp, 10 predicted proteins | sample TergutCo191P1_FD_187301 | JGI IMG/M metagenome (GOLD analysis project Ga0209755, IMG submission 187301) | Cornitermes sp. P1 segment gut microbial communities from Petit-Saut dam, French Guiana - Co191P1 (SPAdes) (version 2) | ecosystem: Host-associated > Arthropoda: Insects > Digestive system...
GGGCTGTCGTAACTGCAAGCAGTGCTGTTTCAGGATATGTTGACGGTTTTTTTAATATCTCTACTGACCCTAGTGGTAATTTACCGTTAGACCCTCCGCATCATGTGCCTTTGCCATTTACAGACGTACCCTCTGGGGCGTGGTTCCGCCCAGCTATTGAATTTGTTTTTAATAACAACTTATTTGCCGGAACGTCTGCGACGACATTTTCACCGAATACCCCAATGACACGCGGGATGTTTGTCACTGTTCTGCACCGTCTGGATGGCCTGCCTCCGTCAGTAGGCGGAGTTGCATTCTCAGATGTAAGAGACCCTAGCGCGTTTTTCTACGATGCGGTTGCTTGGGCAGGTGCAAATAATATTGTCGGGGGTTTTGAGGATGGCACCTTCCGGCCAAATCAGGCTGTTACAAGGGAGCAGATGGCTTCAATAATGCATCGGTATGCCTCTTTAAGGGGGCGCGATTTGAACGTTTCGGGCACTGCGCTTGACCCATTCCCTGACCGCGGCAATGTTTCCGGTTTTGCGCTTACCCCTATGAGTTGGGCTGTGACTTGGGAGATTATCCGCGGCACGGCTGATGGCAATTTGATGCCTCGCAGCACTGCAACAAGAGCAGAAGTCGCGCAGATTATATTAAACTACAATAGAGCGGCGTGAGGGTGTATCAAAACACCCCTGATAAAAAAGGATAAAAAAAGTAGTTCCTTGACATCTACTTGATTTCAAGCAGATGTCAAGGATGCGGCCTTTTCGGGTATCTCTCTTCAGAGGTGTCCTAAAACATAATTTCAGTTATTTTGCTGAGTGGCACAAAACATTGGAGGAATTTGTGCGAAAAGAATTTTTCATTTTAGCGGTTGTTATCATTCTATTATTATCAGGATGCAGCAATTGCGTTGATTGTGAGCCGCATCCGTGGAGGGCTGCACGGGAACCTGAAATAGTTGAGTTTCCCAATGTCACTTTTCCAGACGGAATTATTTTTGAGACTGAGTTTCGTAGCTACGCCCCTGATGCTGAAATTATTTCGGCCATCATGACAAATGCCGGAACCGACCCTCGGTTCACTATTCAGTTTGGTCTTGGATTCGGTCTTGCAAGGCAGACGGAGAACGGTTGGAGCCGCATTCCGCTTGAGGGAGGTGTCCAAATGATAGGCATAGAGCATCACTATGGTTTGTCCCACACCTTCACTCTTATAAATGGCTGCGTTGATTGGGAAGTCTTTTATGCACCTCCCCTCTATACAACGAATAATCTCTATACCAACCTCCAAAGATTAGCTCCCGGAACATACCGCATATTTAAGGAGGTCTGGACGCGGCAAGGCTACATCTGGAACGGATACATCTGGGCGGAGTTTGAGATTGTTTAGCAGTCTGAAATGACGTCCCCTGTCATTTTTTGCTATTCTTTCGGTCTTGTAATTTTTGAAAGAAGTCTTAAAATTCGGGTTAGTTTGCGTTTGGAGAAACTCTTTACCCTCCGCGCTATGCGGACTACGAGTAGTGGAGCCTTTTCCTGTGGTTCGGTGCGCACTAGCAGGGTTTGCATTGAGGATTCGAGGTCTCCAAGCACCAAAAGCCTGCGCGTGGTATCCTTTTGCAGCTTTTCCAGCTGCTTCTGGGTCTCTTGCTGCATCTCTCCCAAACGTTTTTCCGTTTCGGCATGGCGGTTGGCTTCTTTTCGGCTTGCATCGAAAATGTCCCTCTGAATCTGCTCGGCTTGCCTGAGGGTGCTGTCGCTTTTTTCGCTGAGAAGCCGTTCATGTATTTTGGTTCTTTCATCGAGTTCTAAAAGCTTCTTATTTATAAAATCAAATTGATATGCCGTTTGAAAGATTAGCTTGTTAAGCTCACTTACATTCCGGTTTATATTGTCCTGCTCGTTCACAAGGCTCAACATGTCCGAGCGATAACGTGTTACGGCTTCGAGCAATTTGTCAATCGAGTTTTCGGTCTCGTTTTGAAGTGCCCTAGTATGGCGCGATACGCTCTGGGCCTCTCTTGTGTATTCATCTTGCCGCTTGACAACTGCTTCGAGCATATCATCTTGCCTGTCGATTTGTTTAGAAACTACCTCAAGCATATCATCTTGCCTGTCGATTTGTTTAGAAACTACCTCAAGCATATTATCTTGCTTGCCGATTTGTTTGGCAACTATTTCGAGCATATTATCTTGCTTGCTGATTTGCTTGGCAACTATTTCGAACATATCATCTTGCCTGTCGATTTGCTTAACAACTACTTCGAGCATGTTCTCTTGCTTGCCGATTTGGTCAGCCATGCGCTCAAGAATATTTACCAACGCGTGGTCCCGCTCGGTTCTCTTAATATCTTCGGCCATAGTTCCTCGTCCTATATCATAGTTGATTTTGTTTGAAAAAATTATCGCTTATTATCTATTTCAATGATACAATACAATCAGAGCCATTGTCAATCAGAAGTGGTTTTTATGTACTTAATGGAGGATTCGTTGTGAAAACTCATCGTTTTGGCATTGATTTTAATGCGCCTTTTATTCTTGGGCTTACAGGTTTGGCATTTCTTTTTTTCCTTGTTGATTTGCTTACGCCGCTCAATTTTATCACTTTGTTTGGTGCCCATAGAACAGGTTTTGGAGACCCTATGCAATATGTGCGTTTGTTTTCGCATGTCCTTGTTCATGCTGATATTACTCATTTTGCGAGTAATTTTATGATGATTTTGGCTATCGGGCCTATGGTTGAGGAAAAATATGGCTTTAAGCCGCTGGTTTTGATTTCTGTCATTACTGCGTTTGTTACAGGGCTTGTGAATGTTCTGTTTTGGCCGGGCAGGATTGTGGTTGGTGCAAGCGGTATTGTGTTTATGCTGATTTTACTTGCGTCTTTTACGAACATACGTCAGGGCAGGCTGCCTATTACAGTGCCGCTCGTGGCTGTTTTGTACATTGGAAACGAGATTTTGCTTGGGCTTTTTACTGTTGACAATGTTTCGCGGATTTCACATATTGCCGGCGGTATCTGCGGCGCTGTTTTTGGCGTAGTTTTTCACTCTAAAAAGCTTCGGAATCTGAATTAGTTGATAGGTGCATAAGTGTTAAGAGGGGTCTGCCCCAATGCGTTATGCCTCGCGGCTGCACACAAATTTTGGCTAATATTTAACATTTTTACGCAGTGCCCGTGCCTTGGAACAAGGTGTGACACATTTGAGTAGCCCCCTCTAAACACGTAATGCCGACTTTCATATGACATTTCAAAATTATCACAACACTTTTCCAATTTGCGAATTGACATGTCACGCCAAAATGATACAATTATCAATTGTGCAAGCTGATTTTATATTACAATTTATAAGGAGCTTTTGCTTATGAGTGAAACAAAGCGCGTGCTGTACAAGGAGTACAAGGCCTTTTTGTTAATTAGCCTATTGTTTGTGGTGATGGCTTTTATTTTTGACAGACCTGCGGAAATTTTGAGTGGCTTGGGACGAATATTCACTCACCGCGGATTGCTTATTTCCGACTTCATGTATGTTGGCGGACTTGGGGCGGCTATCATAAACTCGGTCATTGCAAATGTGTACGCTGTGGGTGTTTTGTATGCCATGAGGGCGAAACCAAGCGGTGCTGCGATTATGTGTCTTTGGATGACCGCCGGCTGGACATTCTGGGGTGCAACGGTGCTTAGCATTTTCCCCATGACTATGGGTGTCTACCTTTATTCCAGATATAAGAAGACCAAGTTTTCCGACTATGTTGTGGCGGCGCTTCTGTGCCACGCGATTGCGCCTATGGTGAGCTTGTTTTACTTCTCAAACCCTATTTTTACTCATTTTGGTATTGAACTGCCCTTAATTGTCAGCATCGTTAAGGGTGTATGTATAGGTTTGTTTATCGGTTTTATTCTTCCGGTTATCCTTGCGGCTATGGTTCGCGTCCATGAAGGCTTTACGCTTTACAACATGGGGGTTGCGGGCGGCATGATTGCAATGATTGTGGCGGCCATTTTTGCCGGATTCGGCGTCGCGGTTCCAACCGAAGATACATGGTTTTCCGACAGACAGGTTGAGGTTGCTATTTTCATATTTGTTGTTTCCGGCGCTTTAATCCTGACGGGGTTAATTCTAGGGCGGTCAAAAAAGACCCCTCATTTAGAAAATATCAAGAAGCTGGTAGCGCACTCCGGACATGCCCCCAATGATTTCTATGCCCTTTTTGGGGATACGGCATATATAAACATGGGCCTTCTCGGCATAATTGGTACAGTATGGTCACTTATTTTCGGATTTGATTTAAATGCAGGAATTTTTGCATGTATCTTTTCAATGATTGCTTTTGGGAGTTTGGGCAAGCATATCTGGAATGTAATTCCGATTCTCGCCGGTGCGACCTTATGCGCGGCAGTAAACTCTGTTGCCTTTTCGGCACCGTCGAACGCCTTGGCGATTTTGTTTGCCACTTGCCTTGCTCCAATAGCCGGTAAGTTCGGCTTTGGCTGGGGGCTTGTCACAGGGTTCTTGCATGTTTTGATTGTTACACATATAGGCCCGGTAACAAATGGGCTTAACCTATACAACAACGGTTTCGCTTCGGGTTTCGTAGCATTGATATTAGTGCCGATTATAGTCGCGCTGAAGAGGAAAACTTCAAAAGGCGGTAGTGAATAGTGTAGGGGTTTTAAGCAAATTCTTCAACTCGGTTACAGTTTCTACAGTATAATCGGCTCCGGCAGCTTCAAGCTCTTCCTTTGTCCCATACCCGTAAAGTACGCCTATGCTGGTAACTTTGCAGCTTTTCGCGCCGATGATGTCATGCTTCCGGTCGCCAATCATCAGTACCGAATCCATATATGCTGCTCCGATTGCTTCCATGACATATTTAATCACCTCTGCTTTTTCCGAACGCCTTCCGTCGAGTTCAGAGCCTCCTATGAATGCAAAAAAATGCGCAATGCCAAAATGTTCGGCGATTTGCCTGACATACACCTGTGCTTTTGACGAGGCAATTGCAAGGGTGAATCCTGTGGCGCTTGCGCTTTCGAGCAATTCAGGTATTCCGTCATAAAGCGAGTTCTCATAAAGGCCGGCCGCCCCAAAGTGTTCTCTATACAACTCTACCCCTTTTTCAACATTATCGACATATCTTGCAAGATTTTCTCGCAGAGGCGGCCCAATCAACTGCCGCAGCTTTTCCGGGTCTTCTTCTATAACTCCAAAATGCGCAAGGGCATATTGAAAAGAGTTGATAATGCCCTCATATGGGTCAGTAAGTGTCCCATCGAGGTCAAACAGAATGTATTTTGGCATGAAGAATCCTCCTTTTGGCGCTACCTGACAAGGGGACGGTTCTCCTGTCAGGAAAATAAATACGAGAGAAGGGCTTTTATGTTTTATTCAACAACGTATAGTTCTCCATTGGGGATAATAACCCTTTGTAGCGATGGCGAGAATCTTGTCGGGCTGTGGAATGAGGGGCAGAAGTATCACGGCGCTTCAATTCCCGAGGCTATGGTAGAAAAGGATGATTTGCCGGTTTTTATAAAGGCAAAAAAATGGCTAGATGAATATTTTGCAGGCAAAAAGCCTGCTATTTCTGCATTGCCGCTGGCACCAATCGGAACTGCGTTCCGTCAGCGTGTTTGGCGTTTGCTTTGCGAAATCCCTTATGGAGGAACTACAACCTATGGTGATATAGCGGCACGTATTTCCAAAGAAAAAGCAGACGGCAAAACTTCTGCTCGCGCGGTCGGCGGCGCGGTCGGGCATAATCCGGTCTCGATTATAATCCCCTGTCACCGCGTTGTTGGTTCTGACGGGAGTTTGACAGGGTATGCAGGTGGGTTGGATAAGAAAGTGAGCTTACTCGAACTTGAAGGCGTTGATATTGACAAACTTCAACCCTGACAAGAGAACCGCCCCCTTGTAAGGTTTCATTAAAACCCGAACTCCATTGTATTGACCTCGGCGCTTACGCTTATGGCTGATTGCAGATAAAGTCAACCGCAGTGCATTGCGGTTTTCCTGCCTAAAAGCAGACGCCGTGACTATGGTTATTCTATCGGTGCGCCGGCGTATAGCTTGGATATGATTACCCATTTTCCGTCAAGGCACATAAAGCTTAAACTATCGGAGAACATCATGTTCATAATGCGGACTTTCAGGCGCACGGACGCTGTTTTTTCATCGGCAAACTCAATGGATAAAATTTCTTCTTGACGGGGAAAGGTGGGTTTGTAGCCGGGCGTTTTTTTGCTTTCAACAAAATTTATGAACTCGTTTTTTGTCATGTCGATTAATTCGCCCTTTTCGCCAGCCCCGTAAATATGCGCGGCATCGTGAAAAACTTCCCTAAACTTATCGCAATTGCTTTCGTAGCAGGCATCCAGATAGGTCTGAGCGGCGGCTTTGATTTTAGTTGTGTCCATTATTTTCCCTCCATTTGACATAGTCACAACAGGATATCACAGTCTTTCTTTTCTTGCAATGCCGCAAATCCTCGTTTTTCCTTCGAGCCGCATTGAATCACGAATCGCCTATAGGGGCATTTGGTATAGCGGAATGGGGCCTACAGCAGCGAGAGGAGGCTACTACTTTATGGCGGACAGACCCGAGCCAGTACGGTAGTGAGCGCCGCAGCGCGGTATCCTTTTGCTGAAAAGTCCTGTAACTATTGCAGTTACAGGACTTTTCTTGGCAGGGGCGACAGGGATCGAACCCGCGACCTACGGTTTTGGAGACCGCCGCTCTACCAGCTGAGCTACACCCCTATATTCACCTCTCTCAACAGCCGACGGTCTCTATGAAACCGCCGGCTTGTATAGTACCATATTTTTTTTGGGTTTACAATACCTAATTTTTCAAGATTTTTCTTGTTCCTTTATTCTTTGCTCGTGGAGTGGCATACACTTGTTTAGCACATCAGGGATGCCGGTGCGATGCGTTATAGCTACTGAATACAGATACTTATTCCAAGTTCGGTTAACTGGGAGCCGTCAACGGTATCTGGGCAACTGGTCATTAGTTCGGATGCGTTTTGCACCTTCGGAAAAGCTATGACATCGCGGATACTGCCGAGGCCTGCTAGGTGCATTATGAGCCTGTCGAGGCCGAAAGCTATGCCGCCATGCGGAGGTGCGCCGTATTTAAAAGCATTTATTAGATGCCCGAAGCGCTCTTGTGCATCCTCAGCTGAAAATCCCAACGCCTTAAACATTTTTTCTTGAAGCCCGGGGGTATTGATTCTAATTGAACCTCCGCCGAGTTCTGTGCCGTTGAGAACCAAGTCATAAGCTTTTGCACGGCAGTTTACTTTGTCTGTTTCAAGAAGGTCTGCGTCTTCGTCCATCGGGGCTGTGAAAGGATGGTGCTTTGCTACAAAGCGCCCGTCTTCTTCCGAATATTCGAACAGTGGAAATTCTGTAATCCAGAGGAACTTGTAGCCGCCTGCTTTTGTGAGTTCCAACCGCTTAGCGCATTCGCAGCGGAGCGCCCCGAGCGAGGCAAACACCACCTCATCCTTTGCATCGGCTACTATGAGAATAAGGCCGCCGGGCTTTGCCCCGGCCCGCTCTGCTATTGCGTTATTTTCGTCTTCTGTGAGGAATTTTGAAAATGAAGACGAGACATTGCCATCCTGCGCAATTTTTGTCCACGCGAGGCCTTTTGCACCATATGTTTTGACAAATTCGACCAGCGAATCAATCTGCTTGCGCGGCATGGCTGCTCCGTCCGGCACATAAATCATGCGTACACTGCCGCCGTTTGCGACAGGCTCTGAAAAGACCTTAAAACCGCAGCCTGCGGCAATGTCGCTAATATCGCAAAGCTCAAGCCCAAAACGCACATCGGGCTTGTCTGAGCCGAATCTATCCATTGCCTCGCGCCAAGTTAGCCTCGGCAGCGGTGTTTCGATATCAATGCCGAGCACATCCTTCCATAGGCGCTTTACGAAGCCCTCATTAATTGCGAGAATATCTTCGACATCGGCAAAGGACATTTCGAGGTCGATTTGTGTAAATTCCGGCTGCCTGTCGGCGCGCAGGTCTTCATCGCGGAAGCAGCGGACTATTTGCATATAGCGGTCAAAGCCTGCGAGCATCAGAAGCTGCTTGTATTGCTGTGGCGATTGTGGCAGTGCATAGAATTTGCCTGGATGGACGCGGCTCGGTACGAGGTAGTCGCGCGCCCCTTCGGGTGTTGATTTGGTGAGAACCGGAGTTTCAATTTCAAGAAATCCGTTTTCGTCAAAATAATCGCGCACAACCTTTACTGCGCGGTGCCTCAGCGCGATGACTTTTTGCATGTCGGGGCGGCGCAGGTCGAGATAGCGGTATTTTAACCTAAGCGCATCGTTAACATCGGAATTTTCCGTAATTTCAAACGGCGGCGTTTCAGATTTTGCGAGAATGCGAAGCTCTTTGACTTCAAGCTCTACATCACCTGTCGGAAGCTCCGGGTTTTTTGCCGCCCTTTCTCGCAGGATGCCTTTTGCGCACAGGACAAATTCGCCGCGGACTGCCGATGCGGTTTCAAACACTTCCCTGTCTGTGTTTTCGTCAAAGGCAAGCTGGATAAGACCTGTGCGGTCGCGCAGGTCTATGAATATGAGCTGACCAAGGTCGCGGTTGCGTGCGGCCCAGCCACAAACGGAGATTTCTTTTCCGATGTCGCCGGGCCTCGGCTCAGCGCAGTACATGCTTCTGTTAAATTTTGAGTTTTCCAAGTTATTTCTACCTCTTTCCTTGCGGAGTTATCTTGTACTATATTCCTCAATGTGCTTGCGGATTGCGAGAAAACTTTTTTCGCTCATGCCATGTTCCATTTTACAGGCATCATTAACTGCTGTATTTGCATCTACGCCAAGTGAAATGAGCCAGTCCGAGATTAGCGTATGCCGCTCATACATATTTCTGGCAATCTCAAGACCGCTTTCTGTCAGCGTAATGTGACCTTCACTGTCTACATTTATGTATCCGCCGGTGCGCAAATTTTTCATGGCAACGCTCACACTGGGCTTTGAAAATTCCATCTCGTGTGCGATGTCGATTGAGCGGACAGGATTACCGCTTCTGCCTAACATGTATATTGTCTCGAGGTAATTTTCTGCGGATTCGTGTGTTTTCACGTGCTCACATCCTAAAATATGGGGCACAGAAGATATTCCCTGCCCTTTTTTGATATTTCACAGTTTACCATGTGTATCTCATTCATTCAACAAGAATATGTTAAAACTATTGACACCAAGGGGGACGGCGTGATAATCTGTCAAGGTTAGCTGATGCTAACTAGGGTTAGTTTCTGCCAATCGGATTGTTAGGAGGCTGCCTTTATGGCGACAGATGCGGTTAATTTGTATGAAGCCAAGAAAAACGGTGTGTTCACAGTTGTTTCAACACCGGAGATTGATTTGCTTGAAAACCTCGGAGTTAGGGCCGGTGCAAGTATTTGCCTGCAAAACCGCTATGCATTTGGCGGCCCCGTGGTTTTGCTTATAGAAGATGCTTATTCAGTCGCGCTTGGCAAAGACATAGCTTCACAAATAACAGTGCAGGAGGGGGCGGAATATGAGCCATAAGCATAGAGATAATAGCAGTGTGCCGCAAGCTCAAGATAGAATCCTTCTCATGGGAAATCCCAATGTTGGAAAGAGTGTTTTTTTCACGGAATTTACCGGCATTCATGCAATAAGCTCAAACTATGTCGGAACTACCGTAAATTACATGGAGGGGCATTTGCCCGTCGGTGATAAGGAATACTCTCTGATCGATGTTCCGGGAACATATTCTCTCTCAACCACTTCCGAGGCAGAGGAGGTTGCGGTCAGTTTTCTGAAAAGCGGCGCAAAGGCAATCATTTTCGTCCTTGACGCTTCGAATTTGGAGCGCAATCTTTGTTTGGCGCTTGAAATAAGGCAATATAATATCCCGACAATTTTTTCGCTAAATCTTCTTGATGTTGCAAAGCGCCGCGGCATTGTTATTAATGAAAAGCTTCTGGCGCAGGAATTGGGAGCGCCGGTTATTCCGACTGTTGCCGTTAAAAAGCATGGCTTGGATGAGCTTATAAATAGGCTTCAGCATATGCTTGAGAACCCTTATGAATATGAGCAAATTTCATGTGAAGACTGCACGGCTTGCGTGTTTAAGACGGCAGGTGAAAAGGCCGATGTTTGGTGCGCGGCAAAGGACATAAGCCGCCGCGTCAGCTCGGATAAGCATACCGAACATCACTTTTTTGATAAGCTCGGAGCGCTGAGTATGAAGCCTTGGCCCGGGCTTCCAATTGCTTTTTTTATGCTTGCGGCTCTCATCGGAGTTGTCGTTTTCGGCGGCCGAGGGCTTCGCGCTGGGGTGCTTTTGCCGCTTGTTAACAACGTAATTGTGCCGTTTTTCCGAAACTTTTTCGCGGCTTTTGTTCCCGAAGGAGTTTTCCTGAACATTTTGACAGGTGAGTTTGGAATTTTTGTCAT
>Ga0209755_10009197_pt1 | contig 10453 bp, 6 predicted proteins | sample TergutCo191P1_FD_187301 | JGI IMG/M metagenome (GOLD analysis project Ga0209755, IMG submission 187301) | Cornitermes sp. P1 segment gut microbial communities from Petit-Saut dam, French Guiana - Co191P1 (SPAdes) (version 2) | ecosystem: Host-associated > Arthropoda: Insects > Digestive system >...
CTACTTGAAGGACACCAATCGTAGAGTCCACTTCTGTCGGTACATGTGTACGGACAATATATAAACTATTAATATAGTTTTTCCAAATTATTTTACGTTCAAATCCTAATTTTCCCAGAACTTCTAATGTATATACTTACATTTTACAACACATCACTGTGCAATTTTGTGACAATGAGTCCTGTGCAGTTCTTGTCCGTGGACCTGGTTGCTTGAAAGATTAAACCCGTGGTTTGGGTTAGCGTCATCAAACTCCTACAGAGCAACAGTTGCCACACATTGTCTAGAAGCTAAGTCTTAAAGCAAAACTGCCATGAATGACACTTCAGTCTGTGGCAAACCCTGATCCAGAGGTCAGGTTGAGCAGAAAGGTACAAAATGCTGTATCACAGTGTTCTGCTAGAACTCTGCTTCAGGACTTGACATTGACTGCAGTCACTTGTACAGTGGCTGGACCCAGTACTGTCTCAAAAAGGAATCACCAGGAAAACAAAAGTCACTTACGTGTGTGACAGTACTCTGACCCAACCCTTGCCAAACCCATAAACATGTACAACCAGGTGCCATTCAATTTTACACCAGTTATACTTTAAGAGCAATTGAAAATTACAATTCTAGTGTGATTTCAAATTCACACCCAGTCCCTGAAAAAGGCATACATTTTTTTTTTGCTTTAATTAAGGGGGTTTAAAGAAATAAAGTATATAAAGCACATCCTTCATTCTGATTTCTTTACAGTGATTAATCTTCCTCTTCAATGAAACGCAAGCTACAAACATTTTCAACGAACACCAAACCAAACTCTTGTTAACCATCCTGTCTGGATGAAATACACATAACACTTGCAGGCCAATGTGCCAACTGATGACAAAACACCACAAAATCATTATTTGTTAGCACAGTCTTTTTGATTACTAACCGACTTTTCAAGACTGAGGCTTTCCAGACTGGCCAATAAGTCTTGCACACCTGTTTCTACCTCCTCTTGGGTATGACTTAATGTAAGCTGTGACGAGAATGCACGCAAAAGTTCATTTTCTGGGTTCTGACCACATCTGTCCAAATAGGTCAGCATCATTTCTACAACTTGCTTAGCCTCATCCTTCACCTGCTGTGAATCCTGTGTATCTGCAAGACGTTTCTGAAGAAATCTGAGCTTCGACTGGGCCAACTGTAATGGGCTTCGGCCAAAGTGGTCAGTGCTGTCAACATGTGTGCCTAAAAAGTGAAAAGTTGATTGAAATAAATTCAATCACAATACACTGCCCTAAATAATATTAAAATTTTTCAAGTTTAAATTCCACACATGGTCAAAGAAAACAATGCTGCATACCAGTGTTTCAGGGGAAAATGCTACCTCTAATTATCTAGCAAACTACATGACACATCACAGACTACCATATTATTATTATTATTATTATTATTATTATTATTATTATTATTATTAACAAATTTTTCACTTCTCAGCTTTGGCTGGGAAATATTCACCTATCCTGGCATGTAGTAATCAACAGGATTAGGCTCGGTGGTCTTACTTGTAGTTTAAAAAGTTTCTTAAAATTGAACATGTGCCAAGAATTACAGATTTTTGCAGTTGTATATATGTATTCGGGTACAAGTTAAGTCTTCTTAGACTTTGTGATAGTCACTTTGGAATTACTCCCGTAGAGGATATTACTATCAGGATCACTAGTGCTGCCTTTTGCTTCCACGTAGCACATATTTCATTCGCCAGTTCTTGGTACTTGTTTTGTTTGTTGGTTATTGTTTTGGCAAGATTATGTGTATTTGGGACAGCTATGTCTATCAAAAAGGTGTTCCTATTCATAAAAGTTATGTCAGGTCGATTAAAAGGTATTGTTTTGTCTATAAGTATACTGTGATTCCAGTACAACTTGAAATTTTCATTCTCCAGTACACTGGCTGGTGTGTATTTATAATATGGACTTTTATCATCAATCAATTCGGCTGTTTCTGCCAGTTTCTGATAGATAATTTTGGCTAGTCCATCATGTCTCTTTACATACTAGGTAGGTGCTAGTTGCTTACATGCTGCAGTAATATGTTAGATTGTCTCCAATTCTTTCCCACATCTGCATACCTCTTCGGTATCTGGCTGCTTCAAAATATATTTCTTGAAGTTTCTTTTTAGTTGGACTTGGTCCTGTATTGCTGTTAAAATGCCCTCTGTTTTGGTGAACAAATCAGTGTTTGTCAGCCTTTTGTTCGACGCTTCTGTGTCTACATATTGTTCGCTGAGGCCATATGGATGGCGGTCATCCAAGACTTTTTGGGACATTATCTCTTGACTTTGTTATTATATTCTTCATCTGTGGGAAGTTCATTTGCATTTGCGCGGACTAAGTCCAGTGGTGTGCACCTATCATCTGCTTTTACTACTGCAGATTAAGAGATGATGTGACCTGTTTGTTTAAGAAGTATGTCTGAAGGAGCTTCACCTGTTTATCACGTAGTCGAGTTATATCAATCAATCTTCTGCCACCCACTTGCTGTGGTAGAGTAAGTCTTTCCTTTGCAGCACGGGGGGTGGTGAAATCTATATCTTGTGAGTAACGTTCTCATTTTGGTTTGGAGGTTCTTTAAGTCTGTACATGTCCATTTCACTATTCCAAAGCTAAAAGTTAGTACTGGGGTCACGTAAGTATTGATAGCTTTTATCGTATTTTTTCCATTCAACTTTGTCTTTAATATGCTTTTTGTGCGATTTAAGTATTCTTCACGTAGCTTCTGTTTCATTCGGGTATGCTTAATTTGTTTAGCTTGCATGTGGCCCAGGTATCTATACAAGTCATCCTCATCCATGGCTTCCATTGTGTCATCATCCTACATTGTGAAGTTTCTCACTCTAGTTTCCCCTTTGCAATACATAATGTTTTGCACTTTGTAGCTGCGTATAGTTTAATATCATCCATGTATAAAAGATGGTTCAATCGTTGCATTTCTTGGTTACCAGAGTGTATAACAAAACCATAGTTTGTTCTGTTGAGTAGATAAGAAAGGGGGTTTAGTGCAAGACAAAACCGTAACAGGCTAAGACTATCCCCTTGGTATTTTCCTCATTGTATACGGATTGGGTCATTCATAATCTGATGATTTTTCACTTTAACTTTGAGGGTAGTTGTCCATTTATTCATCAGCTGTTGTAATAAGTTAATTATCTGTGGGTCTATTTTGTATAATTGTAATATGTGTATAAACCAGCTGTGTGGCAATGAGTCAAAAGCCTTATGATAGTGTATGCTATGTACAAGTTTCGGTTATCTTTATATGCCTGTTCCACTACTACCGAATCTATTATTAGTTGTTCTTTACAGCCCTGGGAGTTTTTGATACATCCTTTCTGTTCTTCTGCTAAGAGTATGTTTGTGTCTAGATGCTTATATATCTTTTCAGCTACACATGCTGTGTAGAATGTGTAGAGGCAAGTTATTGGCCTATATTTGGACGGAACCTGACAGTCTTGGCTTTTCAGTAGTAGGTATGTGATTCCTCGAACTAGAAAATCTGGATTGTTTCTGGCATCCTCCATGAATTGATTAAAGTGATGTGTTAAGTAAGAATGAGTTACAGTAAATTGCTTAATCCAGAAGTTGTTCATTCCATCTTGTCCTGGTGCCTTCCAGTTAAGTGTTGTAGCAATCAGCCAAGATACTTGTTCTGTAGTTATTGGGCTGTGTTCCACTGCTGTTACGTTAGACACTCCTGTTTGCTCCCTTCTTATCCAACTTGCTTTTAAATTATGTTTGAGTGTGTTTCCCCCAAGTGGATGCCCAGAAGGCTGTTAAAGCCTATTTATTTGGCAGTCAAGTAGTTGTTCACATTTTAGGTTGCAATAGTAGGCTTTTTATTGGTGGTAAAAAGCCTATTTTGTTGCTTTCTTCCATTTGCTTCTTTGTACCGCCTAAGCCATTGTGATTTTACGGATAGCCTTTGCTTGAGGGTGTCAAGTATTTCTGTAATGTGAGCAATGTTTGGATCATGTTTGGCATGTACATGTACTTTTATTTTGGTATCCTGCGGATATGTTTTTGCAATCTTTTACTGGTATTGCCTTTTTGGACCTGCTGCACTCTTCCAATGTCTCTTCTCAAATCATCCATTTGTTTCTTAAGTCTTCTTTCCCATGGTTCGGTTTGTGATTCATTTTGTATGTAGTTCAGCTTTTTTCTGTCTATCCTGGCCCCCGACAACTTCACGGTGGCAACTGCTGCTAAGTAAATGGTGTTATGTAATTCAAGAAAACTGGTGACATTGTGTTTCAAATAGTCTGGAAGTATCTCCTGGTTTACGGTGGTTATGTTGGTGGCTAGCTTCAAGGAACACTTTTGTTTAGGTATCTGATATAGCATAGTTGGATCTGTTCCCTCAAATTCTTTTAGTGCCTTGTAAAATTCTATTTTTATTTTGTCTAGTTCTGGGTTTTCTGCAGTCAGTGGGTGTTCTATTCTACGGCTATCTTCTTTTTGTTCAATTTCGTCAGTAGGTTGTGTTGTTTCTTTCTCTGAATTTACATTTGCCTCCTTGAGGGTTTCAGGCACTTGTGCTCTAATTTCTTCTAACCAGGGTTTTGATAGTAAGCCTTTAGTAACAATGGCCCTTCGTTGGTCTACTATTCTTTGTTCACTAATCTCCATCTCTGGGTACTGCCTTGTAAACCTATCATGTAATTCTCATCTACATCCAATTTTAATAGTTTCTAATTTGGTGATTATGTAATATTGACGCATAATAAACGTGTTCATTTCTTTGCTCCACTGTATGCGCTGGTGTGGTTTCCCAGTTTTAGTGGTCCTGAGCGTGGCTTGGGAAACAGTTTCAACTGGTTGTGTCTCTTGTTGCTGTGTGGACCCGCGTCAGGGTCTTGTGGTAGCTGTACATGGGATGGCGCCACTTGCTCCACCAATCACCACTGGAAACCGTCACTCATTTTCTGCTGAATGTCCAGTTCCCAAACATCCAGCACAGGTGATATGCTTATTATTATTATTATTTAATTCTGCCACTGGAAGCTCTGTTTTAATTTCATTATGCCTAACCTCTCACAGATAAGCTGGTCATGAAATTCCTTGCATTTTATGGAAACTGAGGGTTTGGGTGTTACAAGCACCCACCACTAAACTCTGTCTTGAAGCAGACAAATTCAGTCCACACCCACCTATTTCATTTCTTCAAGGTTAATTTTAATATCAACCTCCCATTCTTATCTAGGACTTCCCACTTGAATGGGGATATTTTTTTTCTTGTAGTGGTTTCCTTCTCCAAGAAAATATCTGGGGGGCTGAGAGGTAGGAAGTAGCAGGAGGCTCCAAAAAATTGGACAATGATGAGCTCATTGTGGTCACTAGTATGGTATTCAGTGTTTGTATATTAAATTTCATGCATTCCAATACTATAAATTTAGCTGGCATTTCACCTATCTGACCTGTGCTTCAGATGAAAATGAATTCACAATTATTACTTTCAGACACATTTTCTACAAAAATTATATTCACTTCTTAATCTGTTCATTGAGAAAATGTTCTCTATTTCTAAATTTTTAGATTACTGAAGTGTTTCTGAAGATTCAAGTCTACTGGAATGGTATGCCTTGTCAACTGGTAAATGGTTGAACTCAATGCTTCTGAATATGCGCAGAATTAAATTACAGGCCGTTTTCTTGTCTCACTGACAACTTACCTAAATACTACTGCTGACTCTGTACTTTAAAATGTACAATTCAACTACATATTTTAATATTATTATAAGTAGGTTTGTATTTTGAAAAAACAGGCATAGGTTCTGTGTAACTACAAATCACCTGCTTTAAGCAACAAGGTGACAACAGCAATGTTGTTGGTGCATGCAGCAAGGTGAAGTGGTGTATTTCCCAGAGGATCTTTGATATTAGGATCAGCCCCTCTCTCCAACAGCAGTCTACAAAGTCATGAACCAGAAATATAAGTTATGATACAGGTTTCCATGGCCAAACCTCACTTCGGTATCCCATATTTAGTAATACAAGAAAATCACAACCCTGTAAATGTAACAGATGCTGCACTGAGCAAAGACTGAGGTCTGGCGATGAAAACATTCTGATTAAGATCCCATTTTGCAGAATGACAGTGGAACATCCATTTGACTTCCTGACAAAAACAATGTATTTACCTGAATGTAAGACGACCCCTTTTCACTATCTCAATTTTTTTTGGAAAGCACCTGCACATAACAGGCATAACTCTGTGAAAAATTACAAGGCAGCTCCCACTGTTCAGACGATCAACCAGGGGAAAAAGTTTTATTTTATTCAGATAAATAGTATTATTATATACCTGTAAAACACAAGTTTACTTCTCACATTCATCACTCTCACTTCATAAGTCATCTGATTAACAAGGTACACTTACGTTGTCACAGTAGCCTAGACGGCAGGATGCATATGTAAGATGCAGGTAGTCAGAATTTGATTCCGCCTATGGTGAATTTTTTAAATCACCATGTCTAGGATGACTTTGGCTAATATGTTGTGCATCTATTTTTGTTCTCCCTATTTTTATTTACTTGACACAACCTTCATCCTGCCCTCCCATATATTTTAGACACAATTTTATGATGTGTGCATATGAGATTTTGTGTATGCCACTGAGATAAGTGCAATCACAACTGCATGACACAGTAAGGATACATCAGATAAATGGTGGTCTTCATGTAGCAGCGGCTCATGAACTACCTAGCAGGGAAAAGCCATAATACCTGCATGCATTACAAGGACCCCAACTATGGGAATAAGATAAGGAATGCATAGTGTGCTGCCAAACTCATAATGTGAAATTTTTACCAATGTAAAATGAGCTGCATTTTCAAATGAAGTAAAAATTACAAACAGTGGGTGCACCAAGCATTTGTTTTATGTGCTTGTGATACAAATTTTTGTGTTTCCATTCCCCTCACAACAAACACCATCTTGAACACTAGACATTAAGCTTGACTCTTGTAAAATAATGGTGTTCTTACACACTTTCACACATTTCTCTTATGCCCAAATGTGGAAGAAAAATAAAAGAAAATACATTTTGGCCAGAAAGTCAAGAAGATACACTGTCACATCCCAGAAACACAACCTTAATCAGATGGTGTCAACTGACACCGTTTCCTTCGAAATTACAAGGTTGTACTAACAATAATTTAGTGAACATATTAATTCCAATCACAAGCAATGAGTAAAGTGTTCCATAAAACAGGTATTTCAGTACTTTGGACTAGGACACAGGATGGCAGGCTCAAAAAATATACAGAATGGCAAGGGATCACTCCAACCATCAAAACAATTAACAGGTACTGTTGAAAGGCAGTAGAAAATGTGGTGTTCAGTCACGTCAATAAATAGTGCTGCAAATGAAATCATAAATGTCACTTGAAAATTAAACATATGGCCAGCAACACTCTCTGCATTCAAGTTAGAGTGAGAAATAATGCTGGAATTACATGGACAAACAAATGAGTTTTTATTTGGTTTCGTTTAGAGTAGTACTTGGGTTTGAGCCCTTCCAGGCCCAATGCACCTAGGTTTTTTTTGGCTTACTTAACCTTTATCCAGTTGGGTTGGTATTTAAATTATGATGCATGGTTTATGAAAAACATGAGCACTACTTGAACAAAAAAATTACAAAATTATGAAAAAAATGGCATTTTTTGGAAAATAAAACAAAGATTATGTAGTGTGTCATAAAGTGGAGTAAATTTCCTTGTTGTCTAAATACATAAAATGAATTTCAGGGGTGTTTTTATGTGCATATACATATGTGAACACAGTTATTTTAAAAGTTAAAAATGATCCTGTCTATAGCTAAGAAAATGCAGCAGTAAACAGCAGGATGATTAATGAACAGGAAAATTATTTCGAAGGTGTCCATTCCATACATGTTGTACATCAATGTACTCAGTTTTTATTTCACTAACCAAATTCACAGTATTAATTACATATAAATATTAAGGGTACCATTGTACCACAACATGCTGCAGATATTCCTTTAACATTCACATATTATTAACACTGTGCATTTCATTGGTGAAATAAAAAACTGAGTACAATGAATTGGAAAATGTGTGGAATGAACAGCTGCAGCCAAATTTTGGGTACAATTCCAGCACTTTCCTGCAAAGACTGAGGAAAATCATTAAAAAAAAACTCAGAATGGTTGCTGTCCAACCAACATTGGAGCTAGATGCCTCCAAAATACAAACTAGAAACAAAACTGCTTCAGTTCACTTGCTTGGTGACAAACACACGAGAACATATCAGTGAAATGAGTTCAGTACAAAAAATTGGTCAGTTCTTTACTTTCACCATTCATACCCACACCACAAAGCAGCATACTTACAGAAGAAGAAACAGTGACAAACCTCACAATATCACAATAACCTCTGCATGCAGCCAAATGGAGAACAGATCTCTGCTGACAATCAGTACAGTTTGGGTTAGCTCCATCAGCTAATAAGGCCGTCACTCTTTCCACATCATTAGTTGAGACTGCTCGACATAGTCTGCGTGCAGCTGCTATAAAAAAAAGAAAAGGAAAGACTGCTTGAACAGCATGTCTTAACACTAGTCATGGCCCTTATTCCATACAACTGTTGGTTGAACAGCAATAACACATACCATAACTAGTGTGGTGGATAAAAGAAAGGCAGAAAGCATTACAAACGGTTTTTTTTTTGCTTGACTGATACGTACAAGTCGAACACTCTGCCCAATGCTCTGTCAACACTGCATCATGTCACATGTCAGTGGGGTTTAACAGTCGATGATGAGAGCTAGATGAATGATTATAGTGATAATAACCTTTTGAAATTCTAATAAAACTCACTGGAGCATCAGACTGGTGCTTAACAGTCAAGTAGGAAAAAGCACTCTATATTTGGAGCAACCCTCACATTCTGGGTAATTAAAAAAATTTTGAGCACATTTTTTATTTAGTCACTAAATATCCAGTCTCTAGATGAAATACGTACCTCCACTGAGCACATTAAAGTTATGTCATCTTTTCAACCTTGAGTAAACACATGCAGGACATGCGAATAAAAGAAACATACCAATGTTACCCATTCTGTCAGTAATGTCTTGGGCTAGCTGCAACATAATGTAGTTGAACAGTGGGTAAACTAACACTTTAAGAAGAGTCTCCGCTCTCGTCATCAAGGAACTCTATAAAGTTATACTGAATTCAATTGCCATAAAAGCTTCAGATTGCCTATTCCTTGAGTGCTCAGTCTAGCACCACAGGTAGTATCAGCATCACTTACACATACTTTATATCCAGAAAAATGAATTTATTTGTGTAAATACTGTACATACATTATGAATATGTTACTAAAATTAGGACAAACATGGGCACAAAAAGGAAGAAGATAAGTAACAAACTGAAAATGATCCAAGGACAAGCTAATCCAAATGTGTGGTGCACAAAAATGGTTGTCTGGCATCATCAGTTATCATTAACATCAAACAGTATGCAGTCAAAATAATGGAAGACGAAATTAAATGTGAGGCACCGTAAAAATATAACATGAAGCATGCAGCACACAAGAATTGGAAGAGATTTTGATGGAAGTGCTTTCTGCAAATGAAATCTCAGAAAGTGTCCCTTAACATACATCAAATAAAAAAGACAGTAAAAGCACAGGTATTTAAAACCAACACACTTACAGCCTCAAAGACAGGCTGCACGTGATGCAAATGAGGCCTGATATAGGACAAAGAACCAAGTCTGGTGAAGGAGGATGTGTTACTTATCACTGCCTACTTTCATGCATGGAGTGAAAGAGAAATCATTTGTAATGTAAATGAGACAGCATTCTTCTGGCCCTTACTGACTGATAAGAGACTGAATATCACAAAAGCCTGCAGAGATGAGATGAACTGAAAGAATGACCACAAGCAGTTGGCACTGAAAAATTTTACCCCCATTTGATTTAGAAGTTTGCAAAATGACCACGATGACCACAATAATGCACTCAAGGATTTTTGGGACAAGGTCAGACAACATCAGTTTTGTGCCTACTAATGTATACTAAAAGGTGTCAGTATACTGTTTGGCCCTCAAGTTAGAACATCATACCACAATGGAATGACAATCAAAGGTAGGTGTGTTTGAAAAGTACCACACACGTACAACATATGGCACAGAAATACACACATAAATTTTTACATAAATGGCAATTGCCCTGACTGGTTGCAACAAAAACTAAACTAATATGTCACTTAGCAGTAAATGGCAACTATTGTAAATGTATATACAGGGTGTCCCAGGAGGAAAGGACCTAACTTCAGGAGAGTGTTCCTTGGGTCAAACTATACCGATATAACCCAAAACACCTATATCCAAAGTTCAATGGTTACGGAGATATTGGCCAGAGAAAATCGTGGACTTCTTTGGTGTCAGAGTACTGTCCTTTA
>Ga0209755_10009198_pt1 | contig 10453 bp, 4 predicted proteins | sample TergutCo191P1_FD_187301 | JGI IMG/M metagenome (GOLD analysis project Ga0209755, IMG submission 187301) | Cornitermes sp. P1 segment gut microbial communities from Petit-Saut dam, French Guiana - Co191P1 (SPAdes) (version 2) | ecosystem: Host-associated > Arthropoda: Insects > Digestive system >...
TAAGGTTCCCAGATTTCGTGACAATGGCACAGGATGGTGGTAAGGTTGTCAGCCTTATGTACCGGCCGCCTTTATCCCCAGGAAATGTTCCTGGTACTCATTTCTGTAGAGGCTGAGTCGATCCCAGGGCCATAGTGTGATTGGAAGGATTTTATGTCAATGTAAAATCCACTGACACCAGCTGGGATCGAACCAGTGACCATCCGATTTGTAGCACAACACCTTAACCACTGTGCTACCGCGGTCCCCCATCACAATGTTAGTACTGTATGAAATCCCAAATGATCAGATTTATATGCTGTGTATGCATGTAACATATTCCCTTTGTTTTTAGCTTGGTTAGTTTCAGGCTGGATATGGTTTACACATGACTTGTCTGTCATGATTTCTTATCCCAGACAGTCATCTTCCTCTGCTGCGTAGTGGATCAGGAGGCATCCGTTTCTGTTTACATGTCAAGTGACCTGCATGTGCACTTTGTTGAATCTTGGCATGCTGCGGACCTGATTATTAACTGAGCCAATATAATTTGTTTGCATTGCCAGCAATGTTTGCTCAGTTAATCAGCAAGTTGTTATTAGGAATTATGCTTGCTCCGTACTGACAGGTGAGATGGCTTTATGAGCTTAGCCTGGCCATGTAGCATGTCCAGCTTCTGTATGCTACCATTAAATTTTAGAGAAGCACATTTCATCATGTACATTATTTATTATGTTATAAGTGTTGCTTGTTTTTCACCTTCAGCCACCAAGAGCATTAAATACAACCATGTCTCTCTAACTCATTATATCATTTGACTTATACTTCTTGTAGCCATAGTGCTTGCACACATGTTGCAAAGAATCATTGAGAGAAAGGTAAGTGGTTTTGGTTTGGAACTTTGTTGCAGTAAAACTGTGATTTAAATTACTTTCATATTACTTTATATTCACTGGCCTTAACATTTAAGTATTACTTAGAAAAAAACATTTGTATGGACAGAGAGAGTGGGCTAGTGGATTCTTTTAAGATGGTAGTGTGTTTGTATTGCATTTCAGAACTCTGATTGTCTGTATTAGATGTAACATCATGAAACGTTTGTGTAATAACACATTCTTTTGTCTATCAGTATGCATCAGATAGTTCTGTGTGGACCAGATGGATATATCTTAAATTTGCTGAAGTCATTCATCAGTGAAAGCTTTTAACCCTTAAGACAAAGTGGTTGCTGTTTGTACCACTGTTGGAAATTTTTAAACTGTGCATTCTGCTCACAGAATGCATTAATATGTTTGGTATGCTTCCCAGAATAAATAGTGATTATTTCTCCACATACATCACCATCTGATATTCGTATTGGAGACATTGTTTTTTGTGGGGTAGGAATATAATTTTTAATATTATGTAGGCAAGTTTCAGGCTTGAAAGGGACACCATGTTGACCAAATTGAGATCAGGTGCATGTTTGAGGACATTAACTATTCCTTTGCTTGAAGTTCTAGCTGTACTTTGGACCGTACATTTTAGACAAGAATTTGTACATTTGCATAAAGTGAACATTGTGTATCATACACACTTTTAGCGTACATTTTCTAGGTTAATATGGAACAGAAACCTTATGGTATTAGTATATGATTTGTATGTGTTTGGCTCATGGAAGCTTCTCACTTTTATACTACTGAATTTCCTTGTGTTGATGATATCAGTTTGGTAACCTAGGGAACTTTGGAGGTGAAAGTGATCTTATAGCTGGATGCAATGTGGGGTTCTAAGATTACGTTTACAGACTGGTCTGTGAAAAGTAGCTTTTGTGAAAGATATATTCGTGTAAGTATAAAATAACTAGATATGGCCTTATCATTTGATGATGTATCATAATATTCATGGGTTGCCATCTGGTGGTGCTAGTGTAAGTAACTGGAGATTTGTATTTGTTCCTACTACTGCCATCTGTTGGTACTAGATTAGTAAATCAGATTTCTGTTGGTTTCCACCATGCCATCTGGTGTTACTAGTGTACATAGCGCATAATTTCATTTGTCTGTTGCTATCGGATGTTTCTGTCATAAGTAAGTCAGATTTTCATGCAACTGCCACCGTCTGATGGTTTCTATGGAAATTAAGTGTGACTTAAGCACTCAACTGGTCACTTACACCAAGGGCATTGCAGGAGGCAGACAAAATAGTGACAATACTGAATCAATTGTGCATACTTTGTGTTTGAGTTTGTCCTTATATAATTTGCCACTTTAGATACAAGTGCTGGTAAGTTAATGATTATGTAGGACATTGTTAATTACGTGAGATATATTTAATATATACCTTAGGATTGCTTTTCACTTGTATTCTGGAAGTGCCTGCTTCAAATCTTGGCTGGGACCATCTGGACTGAGTGTTTTGTAGTGTTTCTCATTTCCCCCAGGCACATGCTGGGATAGTATCTTGAATGGACTACAAGAGTGGTTCCTTTCACAAACTTACTAATTCATCATTTAAAAGTCTTTCTGTTTTTTGATGTGTTGTCTTTTATATTAGTATTGTTATTAAAGAAACTGCAAAACTCTGCCCTTAAATAACCTACAGAAAGAAAGGTATGGGACACTTTTGGAACAGATCTGGCTTCTGAGATGTTAGGTACAGCGAATTTGGCTTAGTTAATGAGCAGTTTTATTTTATGTGATAATATTATAATTGCTCTGCTGTTGATACAAACCTTTAGAGTAATTTGTATTTACTTCTTCGGGTTCATTAAGTTGTGTATAATGACAGTTTTGAATGTTTAATGTATTAATTTCTGTGGAAACTTCATCAATATATAAAAATTTTAAAAGTCAACAAAACTCCTGTATAGTGACCTCTTATCATCTTTGTTTAACCCTTAGCCGCCGGAATTAAATCTTTTTTGCCGGAATTAAATCCCCCTGCCCCCGACCAATTTAGTGGCTGTTCGGCTATTTAAAGGGCTCACTGCGCGACATATATATATGTCGTTCGGCAGCTAAGGGTTAATGTGGCATTATGATACTAAACTTTGCTTTCTTAAAGTTCATGTTCACTGCACAATGACTACAAGGGCATTAACATGCCTCTTTACATATGATTTGAAACAGAAAACTTGGAAATACAATACTTTTACAAAGGCTAATTTATACTGGAAGTATAAACATATTATTCTGAAGGTTTAATGTGACTAAGGGTCCACCAGTCACAAGCTTTGCCACAGATTAGGTGAAAAGAATTTCTTTTGAGTAAATGTCATGATTGCGATCATTTTGACTGGAGCCACTCTGTTGTAGATGGTATTGCATTACAATAGTGTGCACAGAAACTAAATTTATGTTGAAACTTGAATTCACACAGTGCTGAATATTAAGAGTATGGGGTTCTGGTATATGATGTGTGTGGTCTGATAGATAGGTATCAGTGTTTTGGAAGAACTTGCTGCTTCTGTCTTCAGAGTTAAACTGAACTTGGAGGGAGAATTTTATGTTACTCATACCATATATTCTTATATTCAGTATGTCAACCAACAAAATACAACAAAATGGAAATCATTCATGACAAGTGTCAAACTCCTACATGTTTCAGCACCAGGGTGCCTTCCTCAGGGAGTCATGTCATGGATTGTGTTGTACGATTTGGATTTTATTGAGTGAGTTGTTGGTTAATGTATTGAAATTAAGATTGGAGGGAGAAGTTTCTTCACCCACTAGTATCTTATCTACCTGGCTATGTGACTTTAAATCCTAAACAGCCATTACCTTAATAACTTCTGTTACTAATGTGCTATCTTGACATTTGTTTTGATCGCAGTAATGTCTATTATGTTCTGCAACATTTGATTGTGCCTGAATTCACATTTACTGAAAGATGAGGGACATTTCACATTGAAGAACTTTGGGGGTTTGATAATGGAAGTAGTCATTCACATTCTGCATTTTTGTGTAAAGTAATGTGGTATTACCCTGGTTGCATTGTTGTCATTGGATCATTTTTGGTAATAGGGTATTCGGTAACAGCAGTTATGAAATGAAACCACTGCTACTTGTTTCTTGACTCTGCTGTCTGTAATGCTGCTTTTGTTTCTAAAACGTTTTGCATTACTGTCTCAACAAAAAGACATTCATTGATGTAAGAAATTTGAGGTTGTGATGTTGGAGTGTAGTGTGATTATGATTTTCTGAGTTATGACATAAAGTAGTGTAGTAATAGATAGGTACCAATGCTCTGAATGAAACTGCAATGAGTTTATTAGATGTGTTGGTAGGTGTCTACCAAACTACACAGTTTCACGTCTCAGAAGACTGTAAATCTTAATATTCATTAATGTTTATTCAGAATGACTACTGTGTACTCATTGTCTGGACCATCAGAGTGAAAAGTCACCTATTTATGACTGTTTATCTAACTGAATTTTAATTCTTTCAGTATGAATGAAGAAGACTTCTGTTCGTGTAAACTGTGTGGTAAATATTGATAAGATATTGTGTAATGTCTGTCTGACTTTTTAAGTAAAGAAAAGACAATTACAGAAGCTTAGTGGAGGAGGATACATGATAGACATACTCCTTAGTAAGAATATCTGATGTCCCTTTTGCATGTAGACATTTGACAAGACCTTGTTCTACACTGAATGTGATCAGGCAGCAAACATTTGCTCACCCTATGACTGCTGAAGTTTAATTGAACACATTGGCTTAAAGTCTGAAATATGCTCTTATTGGCATTGTTAGCTTGATTTTTAATAACGGACATTTCTTAATATAGCAAAGTTGATATGTATATTTGCCTTGTACATGAATTTACATGTGCATACCTGTTTCATTTTCCATTTGGTTGCTTGTATGACCTGTGCTTTAAGGAATTTAAAGTTAGAAACATCTGCAAGTCTTGAACTTGAAATATTTGTACTGCATCTGCCTGCATCAGTAATGCTGAGCTTGCTTTTGCAAACAGTTCTCAGTTGTAGCTTTACATAGTCTAAATTCTTTAAAATGTAAGGTTTTTAGAGTTGTGGTTTGAAAATAAATTATCTGTACCAACCATTATTTTTTATTTTTTGCCTCATGGATACCCTCTGTTCTGATGCTGGTATTTGGCAGAACTTGTAATATAATTATGGGGATAGATAGATGTGGTTGTTTAACTGTGGCACAGTATTTGCTATAGGCATAAAATATTTCAACATTTAAAATCTCCAAATTTTGTCATAATTTATATCCTTTTGTTCTTTGTGACTGCCAGAATAAACAGTCTGTTGTACTAAACAACATTAACTGATATACAAGGAGGTGCTGATAAGTCCTTAGCCCGACCAGGAAGGAAACATGCTATAGTGACCAAACTTGGGATTTATTCAACATACTCCCCACAAATCTCAATACATTTCTTAGCCCGTTGATCTAACTTTTGCAAGCCACTCAAAAACAATTCAGAAGGTTGTCCATCCAACCAGGTCTCCACAGCATCAGTGACCTCCGTGTCGGATGAAAAATGGCAACCTTTCAATTGTTTTTTCAGTCCAGGGAACAGGTGGTAGTCCGACGGGGCCAGTTCTGGAGAATAGGGTGGGTGATCAAGACATTGGAAGCCCAGGTAGGCCAGTTTCTTCTGTGTTGCTAGTGCCTGGTGAGCCGGGTAATTGTAATACTCCGCATTGATAGTTTGGCCCTTTGGAAGATAATCAGTGCGGAGGATGCTGTCTTCATCCCAAAAAATTGAGGTGAGAACTTTTCCAGCAGGTTTTTGCACTTGGGATGTTTGTGGTGGGGTGAGCCGCTCCATTGATTGTTGCTTTGTCTCTGTGTCATAGTGATATAACCAGGTTTCGTCCATGGTTACCAGTCATGACAGGAAATAATTTGGATTGCACCGAAAAAATTCCAAAAGTTGTTCAGACAACTGGCACCATTGACATTTTTGATCCGTGTTTAGGCATTTTGGGACCCACTTCACAGAGGGCTTCTGCATGTCCAAATCTTCATGAATGATGGACCCAACCAGCTCACATGAGCTGCCCAGTTGCTCAGCTATTGATTTAGCCGAAATCTGGTGGTCGTCCAAGATTAGCTCGTGAATTTGATCAATAATCTCTGGAGTGGTCACTGTTTTGGGTCATCCAGGACGAGGTGCATCACAGGTGGAAAAATCACCACGTTTAAACTGGGTCACCCAGTTTTGGGTGGTGGCATATGATGGTGCTGGTTCCCCTAATGTTTCTGTCAGAATGGCGTGAATTTCCTTCAGCGCCTTGCCTAGCAGGAAAAAAACTTGATGACAGCTCGCATCTCCATGTTGTTGAAATTGCACGCGTTGCTTGACATGCTTCCTTTCGGCCTCTGTAACAAGAAAAGACTTGCAGTTTGGCACATGAACAGACCCCTCTTTCCAACAACACTATCGATTCCGTCCTACGACATCGGGAAGTAGGTCAGGCTAAGGACTTATCAGCACCCCCTCATTCCTGTGTAAAGGATACTCAATGTGTTGTATGTAAGATTTAATTTGGATGAATTTTTTTGGATCCGGGTTGTGTAGGATGTTATGCTGTTATGGACTGGTAAGTAGTTGCCAGTGTTGCAAGGGATAATAGGACATTCTTTTTCAGGGTCAAGCACTCTACGAAGAGCTGTGGAGTGCTTGCCCCTGAAGATGACAGCATTACAGTCCTTCAAAACATTTGTATTGTTTAGTAGTCAGTATGACATAACATTCCAGAAGTCTTGGATCTTCAATAACACCATTGTGAGGGCCTCAAATCTCACAAGAATTCCTTGTTTCAGAGGATTAAAGACCTCATTTTTATATTTCAGAAGTTTAATACATTTAGTGTGTGACATGGGTGTCTGCTCTCAGCAACAGATAAGTATTTATATGAAGTGGTACTTCTGGTGACATTGTTAAATGAGTTCCATGCCACCATAACATGGCATGTTCTTGGGTTCTGTATGTAGGGGATGACCATATATATCTGGTCACTGAGAATATATTCAATGAACACTTGCAGACAGTGAAGAAGGGGTGATACCCTGTTGTCAGAGTTTTGATTGAAGGTGCTGACCCTTCTCCACATAAAACTAGCAGATTATGAAGGGATACATAAAGCTCTGGATGTGGATGGATTTTTGGTACAACCTCAGAAGAAAACTGAGTATGACATTTGGAACTTGAAATGTCAAGAAAGAGTTGAAGTGGCAGCAGGAATATTATCTCAGTATAATTTGGATCTAATGGGAGTACAAGTACATCACTTTGGAAAACCTGGATGACTGTGTGTATGTATATACATGCATGGAGTTTGACATTAGAATATCATCATTTCATCCAAAAGCATGGGAAGAATAAGTCATTTGGGCTTATGGTTTTCTAGACTGTGGTTCTGTGCCACCTGGTAGATAGGAGCAGCTGCCTTTTTCTTCGGGTGTTTCTAAATCAGTGTATGTTCCTATGTGAGTTTATTTTTGTTCTTACTGTTTGTTTCAAGCCCATTGATGTTATCTTTTCCTGTACACTCCTTTTACATTCGTGAAGGTTATACTAATTTCACATGGAGCATTGTGTAATATATTGTCCCCCATTTGACTTTAATGTTGGAACTTTTATTTGTCCTGATCATTTTGATGATACTATATCAAACAAGGACTTATTGCTGGAGGATACATAACGAACATCTTAGAGGACCCTGGTGCCTCCATTTAAAGTATGAAGTTGAGGGAAACTCTTCTGGGTATATACCAACCCTGTGCGGCTACAGCAACAGCTGGACCTACGTTGTATGAAGTTTGCCTGATGCCTTCCTAACTTTTCCCTTTACATTGTTACTCTAAAGGGGAATGCTATTTTATTGCAACATGAATACTCTTGGATCTTTGTAATTGTTGAGGATTAAGATAACAAATGTTTGGGACCTGTGACAAGCTCATACATTGTGACTTATCGGTTACAATTATAAGAACATTAATTGTCATTACGAACCTCCGTCACATGGAATCTGATAGCATGTGAAAATAAGGATGTGCTAAGCTAAAGTCAGCCCAATATAATGCAGAGAATGAGTTTGGTTGGTTTACTGAGAAAAGATAACAACAGTTTAGACCTGAACTGGAATTTCAGAATCAGTACTCTGACCAGCTGCACTGTTGAGACTGAAGTAGATGACCAGGCTCCAAACTTTCACATGCCAGACTGGATAGTAAAGAAGCAAAGTGAAGAAAAGACAGTCAGAGGGGAGAAAAGTGGAGGGGGAAGAAGGAAAATTTCTGGTCGTTGCTGCTACTGCATCAACAAATGCCTGCAATGTCATGTACAGCTCAGTTTCTGGTCCACCTGCATTAAAATATTCTGCACCAAATTATAGTATCTTTGTATATTATTACATTTAATGACAGTGAGTCTGCAAAACTGTTTGTGTGCATGTGGAGAATTAATGTGTGATACTTAATTTTATTTGTTTATTTCTTATTTTTTGTGTAGTATATGTTATATTATGCTTCTTATGTCTTACTCTTAAACTATTAATGTAGGTGTTGAGAGTAGTTAGTAGGCAGCTGGTTAGAAGATGGAACACTGGGCACATGCAACGCATGATGAAGTTTAGAGTAATGAGATAATAAGTGTAGAAGAATTTCTTAACTGAATGAACATAGAAAATGAAACAAAAACCTATCTCTGTTTTACTGTAGAAACATAAAGAAGAAACATATGGGAGAATTATCTGAAATTCTACACTTTTGAAGTGTAGAATTTTAGATGTTTTTAAAACTTTTGTATTGAAGGAAACTGTATGTGATAGTATGCAGTATGTGTCCAGTGAAAGGGTATACTCTGAAGATGACTAAGCTCTAGCTGAAACATGTAGAGTGAGAGGAACTTTATTAATAAAAAAAAAAGTTATAAATGTTATTCTTGTGACATTGACTATTATTTTACTATTTATGCGTAAGGCTCCAACAGAGACATCTGTCCCCTTATGTAACTTCCCATTCTGTAGTTATGTCCAGTGTCTTGTTTCTTTACATGTAACAAGATGTTCTCTTCAATACCATTGTTGCAAACATCATAAATTTTTTATTTTCTCGTATAATGGGAGACTGAGTTTCACACCAATGTAAAAAACATAAAATAATAATTGTTGTATATATCGCACTCGAAGTTATGGGATAAAGATTCTGAACTGAGTTAACAGCAAGCATTTTATGGACCTGAGCTGCTTGTAGTTGTAACTTTTATTTATTACTGTTTGCAAATATTTAACATTGCCACAGGTTTGAAGGATTTATTAGCTATCTTTACATTTTGATTTCATCTTGCATTCTGGTGATGTGATTTGAACGTATGTGGCACAGTCATTCGTTCTATGTTTGTTCTAGACAGACCTTCACACTAGCATCTAATAGAGCTGTGTGTTTTTTTTTAGTGGTATATAGTATAACTCTGTGCCCTGTAGGTTTTTGTCATCAGCACCAACCAGATGTTAATATGTCTGACTTCAGTTTTCTCTTGATTTTCTTGGGCCTTCCTCAATGTAAAAGGTAAATTTGGTCCTGTCTACTCCATGAAGGCATGCAGGAGGAGCAGTGCTCTAGTTCCACTTAGTCTTAGCCTTGACACTAAGTGAAAGTGTTCGGTCAACTTCACACATTGGCCAGCTGTACCCTCAGGGAGATAACCCCCTCTACCTATTGAACAGTAGGCTCTGTGGGCCCCAGAGCCAGTTTGGGCATTTTGGAGACTAGAAAAATTGTTAGCCCTGCTGGGAATTGAACCCTGGATTGTCAATCCTGTAGCCTCTTCACTATACCAACTATGCTATCCTGGCTCATTGAACCTGCCTAAAGTGGTATTTTAGAGCAAAAGTGAACAGCAATGGCTATAAACCAACTAAACCTTTTAGATTATTCTGAATATGACATTAATAGAGGAGCAACAGTCCATGGCTTTGTACTTTTTTTTTACAGTTTCTTTTTCTGAGCAGTAGTCAGTGAAACACTTTCGAAGTGCCATTTTTATCAAGTATATATATGTCTTTAAGTAAAAGTCAATCTTAATTGAGTAGGTGTCTAAATACATATCTTGTCACAAAGATGTGGCACGTTTCACCCAATTAATGATTTCTTTATGAAGGCAGTAAGAAAAGAGATGTGCAAGAATGAGTGCACACATTTTCTGTAGGTTTAAAAGGATACCTTGGAATAGTTAAAGATTGTTCCATATTCTCCCAATTTCTGACTTTCAGCACAGCTCATCTAGTTGTTAGGTGATGTGTTGGGCATCTCAGGAATTGTGGTTTGATTCGTGGAAGGGGCAAGGGATTTGTTTCAGCCCCAAAATGTCCATACCTGCTCTGTGACCCACCCAGCCACCTATTTAGTCAGTACTGGGGGAGGGGGAGCTCTTTTCAGGATGTCAAGCTGTTAGGGTCCTGAAGGTGACCACTCACCCTCATCTAGTGTAAAGGTAAGTATGAGTGGTGCTA
>Ga0209755_10009199_pt1 | contig 10452 bp, 7 predicted proteins | sample TergutCo191P1_FD_187301 | JGI IMG/M metagenome (GOLD analysis project Ga0209755, IMG submission 187301) | Cornitermes sp. P1 segment gut microbial communities from Petit-Saut dam, French Guiana - Co191P1 (SPAdes) (version 2) | ecosystem: Host-associated > Arthropoda: Insects > Digestive system >...
TTTAAAGTGTCAGGAACTCGCTTTTCACCCTTATGTGACTTAGCCGTGTACATGTTGCCCAGGAGGCATGACTTGGACATGCATGTATAGGACTTAGTAGGGATATCTGGCTTTAATTGAGTTTTATTAGTATGTACCTGTCAGCAAGGTGCACACCCTCAAGGTTATACTACTTCTTTGGCTCCCATGCAAGTATATTTGGTACACTAAAATGCACTTCTCGGACAATGTCTGATGATTCTGTGTGTCATCTCATGTTTGATGAAATGTCAGATGGAGAGAACTTGTGTTTCAATCAGAATATTGTCTGTATTTAGGTCTTTGGCTACCTTGGAAGCCATGGCATGACAAGCATTATTGCAAATCAAGCCATTGTCTTCATGCTTTGTGGTCCCTGTAAATAGCAGAAGCAACCAGTAGCGTACTACTTGATTCGTGGAGGAGCTAAGTGTGAAATGCTTTCTTTATGTAGGTTCTTGATGCATGCCACAGTGCGTAACATGGTTGTGAACAATATCAAGGCCTTGAAACATTTGGGTGTTTCTGAAAAGCTACCTTTCTTCAGGTTAATATAATAATATATTTATTTACTGCAATTGGGTTGTCACCCAGTGGCACTGGTTTTATGATAAAAAAATTGAAGCTACATTTGGTCCTCCCCATCTCCGTAAATGTACCTGTAACCTTTTCCTAAAACTTGGTGTAGCAAATGTAGAGTGTGAGATTGCTGTGAGTGTCAAGCAGCTGCTAAGTTGGATAACATATTGAAGCCATATGTAGTTGCCAAACATAATGCGTATCGCCAGCTGCCCAAAATGACTTAGAGACACCTTAAGCCTGGTGTCCAGAATGTGATGAAATTTGGCTTGGCTGCCCAGGTTATGAGTAGTGCTGTGGCAGTAGCTATCTATGCTGGTCACAGTAGGTAAGGGCAACTGCACTGAGTTTGAATGACTCAGAGGCTTATGAGCAGTTGTGTTAATGTGGTGCAGCTTTTTGTGTACATTATTTCTTTTTATGGAACTCTTGGTCTTGAACAGAATTTTTATTGTTGCAGTATTAATTGCAGGTGTCTGTCAAGAGCAGTGTTTTTTTAGGAAATTGACAGCTTCACGGGTGTCACATGCACTCATACCATGGTAAGGTTTTGCGTTGTCAACGAAGCAGGACGAATAAGCACTTGGAACACAGCAAAACACTGTTAGTGAGATAAAGTGCTGGACCTTTTTCAACAAGGAATTTGAATAGATTCATCCCCATACTTGACAGACTGGTTGGGTGATTACAGTATCTGCTCTTCAACAGTTGTGGAGAAGGATGAATGAATAGAAGAAATTCAAATACATCGAGACCCCGACACTTAAATCAGGATGTGCATGAGAACACATTTGGTGCTATTGCTTTGCACTCTGGGTCTTAAAGATAACCCATCTGTGGGACAGTTTATTGGTGCCATGAAGACTGTCATCATTTATGGCCTTGCTTATAGAGGTCTGCTTGACCCAGACACTTCTGGACAATCTGCATTCCTTTCTCAAGCCATCCATCGACAAGTGTCATGACAGAGAGACCACTGACCATGTTCCGTACATTTGTTTTTTGTATTGCAGTTTGTGGTGTTTTGTGTGTCAACTGTTGTAGAAAACTGAGGGTGCTGCAAGTCTGCTGTATAACTGTTGTGTGTACTGTGAAGGAAATTTCACCATGAGAAATTAAGTATCCTTGTGATATAATTTTTGTAGAACTTTGAAATTCAACATATGTGACCTTGATCATAAGATGTGTAGTTATACCGATAATTATTTGTGTGAGAAAATATGAAACACTTTGTATGCAATTGGTGGGTATGTGATATTAAATAATGTGTCTGTAGAGAACATACTGTTCTTCTGTAATTCATTTTTCCCATTGTGACATTTCCATCAGTGCTTCAATTGTTCTTAATATTTTTTGGTACTGTATTTGAGGTGCTCATGTTGGTAAGGATTAATTATGTGGTCTGGGTTAGGACAATGTGTAGTCTGGAACATGGTTATGAATTTTTAGGAGGATCATTTGAAGTGTATCTTCATAGGCCATCAGAAGATGGAGGCATTAGTTCCAGACCAAATTCTCTGTGCCCACCATTCAGATGACATGGGTCCCATAAGTCGGAAGACTACAATTTCAAATCTTAAGGTTTTACATTTTCCTTGTATGTATTACAAACAAATACCTGTATTAGGTAATAAATATACCGTATTATTTCACGCTATACTTTGATCTGAGAAAAGTGTGTCGGAGGAAATATAACGAGAAATAGTAAGGTACATTGCCTAATACGTGTATATAGTTTGTCAGTTGAAATTCACAGTTTTGGTGCCAGTAGGTATGGTTGTGGTATAGTAGGGGGTTGCTTTACCGATGTTTTGGTACGTAGTTCTACAAATTACCACCAGGCGAGTGCCACAGAGCCTTGCCACTTGGGGCGCTGTAATTTAACGTTTGCCTGACGTTTCGCATTTGCACTGTGGATGAGACTATTTGTGCCGGTTTTTGGGTACCGTCCACAGATCATCTAGTGGGTACTGTCATCGTCAGATTGCGCTGTGCACGAAGCGTGATGTCAACGTTCGATTGGTTCCGCTGTAAATCTGACGTGGTCGTCTGCTCCTGCATCTGTTGCTTCAGTCAATGCAGTTAGTTGGCGAGAATCTGAATTAACAAAGTTACGTGGCCGGCAGTAATGGAAAAGAACACGAAGTTTATTGTTTGTGCAATTGGAATTTTTGTTTGCTACTTTTATTATGGAGTACTGCAAGAGAAGATAACCAGAGGCAGCTATGGTGAAGATGAGAATAAAGAGAAGTTCACGTGTATGTTGGCTTTGGTTTTCTTCCAGTGTGTAGTGAATTACATATTTGCGAAGATCGTGCTAGCGACAGTGATGAAGCAGGGAGAGGATAACACGACATCTTTGTATTACTCATCTAGTGCTCTAACATACCTGCTTGCTATGGTATGCAGCAATATGGCCTTGCAGTGGGTGAACTACCCCACACAAGTTGTGGGAAAATCTGGGAAACCTATTCCTGTTATGATTCTGGGAGTATTGCTCGGAAAGAAGAATTATCCTCTAAGGAAGTATGTATTTGTTCTAATGATTGTAGTAGGTGTAGCAATATTCATGTATAAAGATGGTAAGTCAGGTGAAGGCAGCTCAGTACTTGGCTTTGGAGAGTTCTTATTGGTACTGTCCCTTATGATGGATGGCTTAACTGGAGCCATACAGGAACGCATGCGAAGTGAGTATAAAACCAAATCTGGACACATGATGTTAAGTATGAACTTGTGGTCCACCATCTACTTGGGAGTGGCAATTATCATCACTGGAGAAGGCATCATGTTTGTTAACTTTGTGCAAAGGCACCCAAGCCTAGTGTGGCAGTTAATAACGTTTTCATTAGCTAGTGCTGTTGGACAGTTCTTCATCTTCCTGACAGTCAGTGACTTTGGACCACTGCCATGCTCCATCATTACCACAACTCGTAAATTCTTCACAGTGCTTGGTTCTGTGATCTTGTTTGGGAACAACCTTCCGTATAGGCAGTGGTTTGCAACTGTCATTGTATTTACTGGACTGTTTCTTGACAGCATGTATGGGAAAGCAGTTGTTAAAATTAGGTAATTTGTAGAACAAATACAGACATTGACCTTCAATTCCAATCCTCCCTTGCAGGAAACAATGCAGAAAGCTTTTATACACAGGAGATCTCCTTAGGCACCAAAGGAAAAGTAGGCATCACATAGTTACAATAAGTTACATATAGGAATCAGTTCAGTCCAGTTCAGGTGTGTTATGAGTCTTGATTTTTTTCTATTAAATTGCACATGTTGTCTCTACCTGGTAACATGTACTACTGCTCAGTATAGAATGCTAGTATGCTTGACATGACAACAGCCAGGGAGAAATCCCAGCTGTATTAGTAGTTCCTCTAACTGACAAACAGGTCCATGATCATGGTTATATTGTATGTACAGAAAGAGTGAGTATTAATTTTTACTGCATCCTGTTTTCACTGAAACATCTTAAAATCTGTACAGAGTCATTGGTTAGAGATTTCAAGGCCAAAGGCAAGAATGAAGTTGGGAATCAAGATCTCAAGTTTTTTCTAAACATTATATTTTTAATAGATTTTAAATAGAACAAGGATTATCGTAATTATTACAGGGTTTGAAGAAATTATGTTTTACATTCGGGAGATAATACCATTCTCATTTTCAGTAAAAATTTACTGGTATCACCATTTGAAGGAATATCCTATAGAATGTGCAGTATTTGTTTAACTGTGGATTCTAATCGTCAAAGAGGGAAAACCCTTGCAAATGTGACATAACATGTTTTATATGTTTTTTTGTTGTTAATATAACAACTCTAATGAAGAGACTACAGACTAGTCTGAATACATGGTTTTCAAATATGTTAACATTAAAATTTGTAAATCATCATCTGGGTGTTTTCATTGGAGAGAAGCTATTGCATCATCCAGTGTGGCCACAGAAAATCAGTCATGGGCCACATACAGCCATCAGTGGCCTATGAGAGTGTAACATAACTTTTCACTTGAATAGCATGCATGGCAATGGATAAGAGTGAATTGGTATCTGAAATATTTTATGTTTCACATCTGGCCCACCCTATTTCATAGCTACTAAGAAAAGGTCATTGAGCCAACTGTGTTGAAAATTAGTAGCTAACTCCTTAATGAGCAGTTGTTCTAGTCCCTTAAAATAACACTGTATGAATAATAAAGCAGGGGTGCACGAATCTGGGGCAGCGGATTACGTGGGTGACTTATTTTGGTAGGTGGTGTCTAGTACTTGTGGGTGCTCAGTATGGAACTTGCTTCATGTTAGCTTTCTGGTGTCTATAATTTTAAGGGGCTTTCATTTTTGGAAGATATTTATACTCATACTATAAAACATAGTGGTAGAAATATGTTGTTGTTTCTTACTTCCACTACTCCCTTCTGTCTTTCAGTGCTACACTATCAGATCTTATGGCATCATTTTAAATATTGTAATGTGGGAACTAGATCAACTGCTCTGTGTTTGACTTTGTCTGCTCAAAATAAACGTCATTTGATGACCATAACGGCAGCTAATACTGCCATAACTGGCCTGAAACATTAAGGTGTGGCAGTGAATTGAAGGCATGGAGGGTGTGTGATTTTTATCTTCTCACCTGTAATATAAAAGTAAAGATAAAGCTATCCCTGTACACCTTTGAGGCATATAGGAGGACGAGAGCTGTAGCTGCATGCATTCTTAATTGGCAGTAGAATGAGTTGAGTGGTCAACATTACGCTCCAACTTCCTTGGCCCAGAGCCAGCCTTGCTTTTTGAAGAAGAAAAAACCTTTGGCCCCTGCTCGGACTTGAACACCAACTTACCAAGCCCATACCCTAATTACTATACCAAATCCGGAATGTGAAGAATATTATTCTTTTATGAAATACAGTGAAATTCCTTTAATCAAACATCCAGTAATTCAGAAATCCTGATAATCAGGCACTTAAGTGTAATTCCAAGACTGGAAGTTTTGCTTCTTACCAGCCAAAAGCTTTGTCAGTGAAACCAGCAGATCTCAGGGATCCATTCAAAAAGGCCTCTAAGACTGACTGACATTATATCGACTATTGTGGCATATTTTGATCCCTTGTCTCATACTCGATCACCTTCTTCGGCTTTGAAGACTGGAAAAACACAGTAGATTACCCTGATGGCCCTGAATCAGGAGATGGAGATTTCCAAATGGAATGTGTGGGAGCATTAACAAACAATTAGTTGTAAGATCCTATGTCAGTGTGGGTACCACCTGATAATCTGGAATATTCAATAATTCATCTTCTGTTCAGTTGTGAAAGTTAGGTTAATGGAATTTTGCTGAATTTTATTACAATATGTTGTGTATTGCAATGAAAAGTCTGATTTAATATACAAGTATCTAACTCTTGTTACATAGGAATTTAAAACTTTGTCAGTTAATGTGGTGGGAGTTTTTACAATGGAAAAAAAAATTCATTCAGTGCCAAACTGTAAGCATATTGACGGGCATGTTCTATTTAATCTGAAAGTCTTTTGTCTGGTTCCTGATACTTTGCACCTCTTATTTCAGAAGTTTGCATATTTTTGCTGGTAGGCAAATTTGAATAAATTTAAGTTCAATAAAAGAACTGCAAGGTATATTCTTATTGAGTTATTTTATGCTTACATCCTTATCAGGTAAGCCAAGAAAATGTAAAAACAAGTATTGCTGATAACAGTTCCTAAAATGAGCATGTACCTTACATGCCAATGGTGTGTAGTTGATAGTGGTTCATATTTAGTTTTTGCAGTAAAACTTTTTTGTTTTAATTTTCCTGAGTGGATTTGGTTTTATTACTTTATTCATATCACTGTTCATCTGATTTTTTAAAATTCATTTTTGAAGTACAAGCCATGTGGTTGGGAAATGAGCTGTGGAGTAGAGTTGCTTAGTAGTTGTGCCAGAGCTGGCAGTGTTGCAGCTCTTTCACAGGCCTCAGAGCTCACATCTCACCATGCTGCTTGTACTTTGCCAGTACTTGTAAATGGATACTTTGTTGTTTTGTTCACTGCTAAAATTGCATTTGTCTCATTTTCTTTTGTCCCTTCAAGTCTGTCCATAGTCTCTTATCCTTAATCTTTCTATTCTACTAACTGCAACCTTGCACTTCTCCTCCCAGACACTTTTTCATAAAAGAAATTGTGAAACCAAATGTGTAGTTTTTCCTGGCCATCCTTGTTTTGTCAGGTGGGATGGCTGAGGAATTGTGGATTGATTCCTGGCAGGGGCAAGGGATTTTTTTTTTCCTCCTCCAAGCATTTAGGCTGACTATAACCTATTCAATGGGTAATGAGGTGTCTTTCCCCAGGGATAAAGGAGCTGGATTGGAAGTCTTACCACTGACCCTATCCTCATGGTGAGTTAAGGATGCAGAGAGCTCTACTGCCACTTCCTATGTGTCTTGTGTTGTGATGCATACAACACCAGAACAGCTTTACTTTTACATCTGTTTTGTTTAGTAACTTACTTTGTACTTCAATTTCAGTTATATTTTATGTGACTACATGTGTGTGACATTTGAATTATGTTGCAAATTTGGTTCTCCAAATTTGCAACATACAGCATTATCTGGCAACCTGCATGACACTCAGATTGTTCCACTTGACAGCAGGCAGATCAGCCCTTACTCTATTTCAGTTTGTCGTGTCTGTTAGTAACAGATTTTTTCTTACCATATTTAAGGAAATGGTGCAAATAGTTTCCTCTGGCTCACAGCACACATCACATGTAAAAACATGTTTACAGCATGTTGGAGTTATTTTGGTGAAATTAAAAACTCCCCTGTTTTAATGCTTTCTTGCAGGTTGTCTTCAGTGTGCAAACTGTTGGTATACTATTTGTCCTTTAACATGCCCTACAAATAAAAAAATCAATCTTCATTTCTTACAAATGAGGAGCCTATAATACCCAGAATATGGTTCTATCACCAAAAACACTCTCTAAACAACACATACAATTAATTTTGAGGTTTATGTGATAGTTGCTAATCAAATGTTAGTCTTGTATTTGAGTTTCTGCATAGTGTAGTGGTTAAGTGTACCTGTGTTTGGAAGGAATACTCTGCCTTCATCTACTTAAAAAATGAAAGTGGCTGTCCTTGGGAATGTAACAGTTAATGGATGCTTCCTGCTTTCTGTAGCTGTGATTGGCAATACAGCCATAAACTATCTTACACTACCAACACATTTCTTCCTGTGTGTAAGGTCAGCAGCATTCACTTGAGACAGTTGTCACCCTGAAGATGGAGGCAGTATGTTCCTGCAAAATGTTGGAACTGTTAACCACTGCAGGGTGCAGAAACTTAAAAGAAGACAGTTATTGTAATAGTGAAATTATTTACAATGTCATGCTGACTCTTGTATTTAGACAGATGTTCAATAATGTGTCAGCGTGTGACCCATCCATGTGAATTTATGGTCCTAGAGAAAAAATAAGCCCAATAATCATAGTTGTACTCAGGAGGCAAATATACACAGCCTATAACATAATGTAGCAGCACTGTATGGAAAAACATGCACTATTCTGTAGATTAGTACCTGCTGTTCTACAATTCCATGTTCCCACTGAGTTGAAAAACAATTCTGAGCACTGTGTGGGACGGATATGGCATCTGTTTCTGTATGTTGCATACCAAGCAGGCACGAAGCCACAAAATTAAGTTTTACTTCACAATCTGTGTTGTAGAATTTGTGAATCACAGTTGTGTTGAGTGGATGCTTTATTCACTTATACTCTTCATGTTTTCTTGTTGCTTGAAATGGAACCTGTTGCTTGAAACCTTTTCATGAATTTGTAGATTGTTGTCTGACCCTACATGGCAGTTCTTTTAGCAGCTGTATTCTGCGCATATGTTATATGAAATTTGCATAGCATGTAGCAGACAGTCAACTCACTGCAATAAGCAGTGGGAATTTAACTGACGTGGGTGAGTGTGTGTGTATCATATCAGAACCAACAGCAGGTGACTAGCCCTGGTTGCCAGATAATGTAATATCCCTACACAGTATAGTATGTTCAGGAAACATATTATGACATAATAAATGTGCATTTAAATACAAATGGAGTGCAGTCCAGTGATATTTTGCTCTTTGATATTTTAATGGGGTTTATTAATTTATTTTTAATACAACACAAAGTGCACAAAATAATTGTCTGTTAAGAAGATTGTACATGTTCAAATAAATTGATCTGAAGATGACATACACAAGGTTATATGGCTTCATGGTGCACAGTCGTACTTGACAAGCTAACAGTTTCTCAACTGAGAAGTTCCCTACCTTCTGTGGAGCCTGAGGATTCATTACCATGTTCATAAGAGGCCATTATTGGTCTATGTCCCAAGCCAGATGAATCCAGTCCCATTCTGTCATCCTGTATCTTTAAGATCCATTTTAATATAACCCTCCCATCTACACTTCAGTGTTCCAAGCAGTCAATTTCTTCAGGTGTTCCCACCATACCTCTTCATTCATTCTGATTCTTCTTCATGCATGCTATGTGCCTCTCCAACTTCTTCCAGTTATTTCCTGCCAACATTCATGGTGTCCCATTTTCTCCCCAAGCACAGCAGTTTTCTTCTGTGGAACATGAACATCTGCCAGGACAGGCAGTGCTTAGCACAATTATAAAAGTGACACTGTTTGCATACTCCTGTCATGTGCTCTGTAAGTTTGTGGCTTTAAAGGTGTAGATATATTGTATGTATTTATAACATTATGTAGTTATTTGTGAACATGCATGACCAGCAGTTGCACCGTTTCAGCTTGTACAACAATTTTTGTTACTGTTACAGCCCGTACGAATTGTCCTATATGAATAAAATATAATGATTTTTGCATAATTTATTTACATCTTCATGTAACAGTGAAGTCACTGTGACAGGCAAGTACAATTTTCAGCAGGAAGCAATTTTGGCATAATGTTTACAGAAATTCATTCATGGAAAGGATTGCATGTGGGCAGAAGCCTGTGAGAACATAAGAAGAATCTTTTATTTATTGTTGTGAGTGAGCAAGTGGATAAACCATTTACTGTATTCAGGAGATAACCAGAAATGATGCCCAGGCCCATGCAAGACATGTTTCTTTTGTTTGTCCTTAGTGTAGGCAAATGCTGTAATGCTACTGGTAATACACAAAGGGCTCATACACAATTGTTCCATTTTCTTTCCATCATCCTGTTAGTAAAAATGTCCTCTTTCTCATCATAACCAGTTTATGAATTTGTTATGTTTAGTCTGTGAGTCTGGGTGTGATTTGTAGCATTCGGTTCAGAATCCTTTATCTTCCACTTTGCTATTTTGAAGTATAAAGATTAGAATTTACAGAACTATGAATATGGCTTTGTTTTTATGGTTGTAGTAACTTGGTCTTGGCATTCAGGGAGGAATGTAGACTATTGGAGAACAGTGTACCAAGGAGGTTATTAGTGACAATGTAAAAAGGAACATGAAGAAGACTACATAAAAGAGCTTTATAATCTGTACTTCTAACCAAATACTATTCAGATGATAAAATCACGTCAGTTGGGATGCATTTGGCATGTGCCATGTGTGGAGAGAGATGACATGGCATACAAGATTTTGGTGGGGGCACCAATGGAAAGAGACCACTTGCAAGGCCTAATGAGAAGATCATATTAAAAAAAAAAAAGGATCTCGAAGTGTGATAGGAACGCATTGGTAGGATTGGTTTGGCTCGGGATAACTATTGGCGGCAGGATCTTGTGAATGTATTCCATAAACTGCAGGAAATTTCTTGATTAGCTGTTGACCTACTAGCTTCTCATTGACGTTGTTCCATGTAGTTTTTATTCTTATAATTTCG
>Ga0209755_10009200_pt1 | contig 10452 bp, 7 predicted proteins | sample TergutCo191P1_FD_187301 | JGI IMG/M metagenome (GOLD analysis project Ga0209755, IMG submission 187301) | Cornitermes sp. P1 segment gut microbial communities from Petit-Saut dam, French Guiana - Co191P1 (SPAdes) (version 2) | ecosystem: Host-associated > Arthropoda: Insects > Digestive system >...
CAGGTAGCCCAGGATGAAATGAGAGACCTGCCGCCTGTGGTGTTTATTAATTATACCGGCAGCCATGAACGATTAGACACAAGGGAAGAAATCCGTCAGATAGGTGTTGGCTTGGGACGGCTTATTCCGGCTAATAACAGGGCCGGCGGTAATAACCGGTATTTTGTTATTCATAGTGTTACCGATCCGGACGGAAATAAACTGGATGCAGATATCTTTGGTCTTGGCGTGGATGTCGGTGTCGATCACATCCGGAATCTGCGCGTAATCCTTCAGGGTTATCTGCAGCAGGCGTATAACTACAATGCGAGCGACGCTCTGCTGTTAGCGGAATTTATAACAATTTATAACGCTGTATACCGCGGTAACTGGGATTATTTTCAAAGCCGTTACAAAACTCCGGTAATCAGTAATCTTGTAAGGGACAGAACCGGTCTTTCAATTCGTTATGATGAATGGCCCGGAAGAACCTTAATGTTGATTCCGCTTGGCACCGGTTTAGGAGCGATTGATACCTCTGCGATTACCGACAGCAGAGTAATTGAAGAAATGCGCAAGGATGACGATCAGGGCGTTCCTCAGCGGCAGCAAATAGTTGAACTGATGGAAAGAGAAGCCGGACAAGCTGAACAACGGGCTAGACAAGAACAGCAGGCCGTCAGACAGGAAGAAAGACAATTAGCCGACGAAAGAAGACAGACCGAAGCTGAAAGACAGCGGTTACAGGAAGCTTATCAGGCGGGAAGAATCTCAGAGGATCAGGCCAGAGCGGCGCATGAAGATCTTGCAAGAAGAGAGCAGGAGCTTGTTAAACGCACGGAAACTTTGGATGAAAGACGCGAAGCGGCGGAAGATCTTGCGCAGAAAGCGGAAGAGATGTATGACGAAACCCAGAGGCTCCGTGAAGGCATTGCGGAAGATCAGGAATCATCAATTGCAAGACAGGGTACAGCAGCAGCTCCATCTGCCATTGTATTAGGATTAATGATCGAAGCTACCAGCCCCGTACCAATGGGAAGCCTTGTTTTCTTAGAAGCAGCCACAGGAAGGGAAGTTAATAAATATCCTTCACCTACGCTTCATGTAAGATCAGCCGTCTTTATCGGTACAAGACTCTTCGGAATTCTCGGTGATAATACAGGCGGAAGAAACGCCGTAAGACTCGTCGAAATAAACCCTAGCAGTCTTACTGAGCCGAAAAATTGGGCTGATAATGACATTAAACCGGGAAGCCTTTTATGGGTAAACGGAAACAATATTTACGCGATAGTAATCAACTTACAGGACAATACGTGTAACCTTGCCCGTTTTGACCTGAACCTTGTCATGCAGGCAAAGTCCGAAGTAAGAGTTCATAATGACGCGTCGGTCATGTTCTATCAGGGTAATCTCTTGACCCAACGCACGAACGGCAGAGCGTTAATAGTTAACCCGATGGACTTAAAGGATATTTTCCCGTCAGAATATTAGTATTATTTATCGTAAATGTGATCCAGGCCGTGAAGTAAGTCTTCGGCTTTTTCACGGCAGGCTCCGCAAACAGTGCCGATCTTGGTTGCCTGCTGAAGCTGTTCCCAGTTTCCGGCTCCGTTTAGGAAGGCGGTTTCTATATCCTTGTCGGTGATGCCAAGGCAATGGCAGATAATAACGGTCTCTTCGACGAAGAGGTCTGGACGACCTGTTTTTGAGAGGTAGTCGTTAATTGCTCCGCGGAGGGCTTTGTCGCCGAGGACGGAGCAGTGTATTTTAAAGCTTGGCAATCCGCCGAGTTTTTCGACAAGGTCTTCAGGGCGGATTTTATACGCGTCCTCGATCTTCATTCCTATGATGGTTTCGGAAAGCATACTGGTAGAGGCGATGGCGCTTGCGCAGCCGTAGGTTTTCCAGCGGACATCGGTTATTACGTCATCCTTGATTTTTAAGAGCATCAGCATCTGGTCACCGCATTTGATGTTGCCGGTCTGCCCTCTCGCGTCCGGCGCGAAATCTGCTTCGCTTTCCAAAAGCACATTCCTTGGGTTTGTAAAATGATCCTTAACAGTATCTGAATATAGCCAGTCTGACATATTGATTCCTTAATACTAACATTCCGACAATGTTGACATTGCCCGCAGCCGCGCTATTATCGGCGGCATTACCTCAATTATATAGTCAATATCAGCATCTGCAATACCCCACCCCAGGCTAAACCGGATTGATCCGTGTGCCAGTTCCGGCCCAAGACCTGTCGCTAAAAGAACATGCGACGGCTCAAGGCTTCCCGAAGCGCATGCCGAACCGGTAGACGCCTCAATTCCCTGCATGTCCATGGAGAGGAGGATCGACTCCCCTTCAGCGCCGGGGAAAGAGACGTTTAAGGTGTTCGGCAGCACATCGACAGGATGACCGTTAACTTTGATATTCGGAATTTTTTCAAGGAGCCCGCGGCGCAGTTTGTCGCGCAAAAGAGAAATTTCCATGCCGTATTTTTCTGTTTCGGCAGCCGCGATTTCCGCCGCTCTTCCAAAACCGATGATGCCTGAGTTGTTGTATGTCCCGGCGCGAAGGCCGTCCTCCTGATGCCCGCCGTGAATTAACGGAAACATAGGAGAGCCTTTTTTTACATACAACGCGCCCACTCCTTTGGGGCCGTAAATCTTGTGGGCTGAAACAGTCAGATAATCAACGCCAAGTTCTTCGGCGTTTAGCGGTATTTTCCCGATTGCCTGCACCGCGTCTATGTGCGTAAAAGCACCCGCTTTTTTTACGAGGGAGGTAATCTCTTTAATATCCTGCACAGTGCCGATTTCGTTATTCGCCGCCATTACCGAAACAAAGAGGGTTTTAGCGTTCAGCGCTTTTTCAAGTTCGTCAATTTTAAGTTTGCCGTATTCGTCAACAGGCAGAATGGTAACTTTGAAGCCGGCGTTTTTCAGGTTTAATGCCGAGTTTAAAACACAAGGATGTTCGATGGATGTTGTTATAATCTCGTTACGGGAGTCGGGAGTCGGCTGTTCGGCAAGGCGGCGCATGGTTTGAAATACCATATTGTTCGCTTCCGATCCGCCGGAGGTGAAAATTACCGTTCCGTTTTTTCCGCCGATTAGGTTAGAGATCGCGGCTCTTGCCTGCTCTATCTTTGCGTGCGCCAGCCTTCCTGAGGCGTGCATACTGGAAGCGTTTCCGAAGATTTCAAAGCTCTCTGCCATAGCGGCTTTTACTTCAGGGCGCAGAGGAGTTGTGGCGTTGTAGTCTATGTAAACTTTATTAGGGTTTTCGTTCATTAGCGTCTCTATTACATAATATAAAAAAAATAAAAAAAAAGCAATTTGATAAAATTACTTCTTCTCCTTCAACTCTTTCTTCACTTCCTCCAGGCGCTTGCTGAGTGCCGCGATTGTCCTTTCAAGCCTTGATTTTTCTTTCTCAAGGATTTCGAGGGGGTCTTCTTCTTTTTCTTTGCCGCGAACCTGAACCTTTACGGTGTCGGGGCTTTTTCCTTTGATTAGAGCGGCTTCGGCGGCTTTACGTTCTTCTGTGTTCCGGATACCGGCGACGAAGCGCATATTGTCGGCGCCTATTTCGGGGGCGATGTCGTATTCAAACATCCTCATTGCCATGTTGGCGGCAGCCCTTGGAATACGCAGCATTCTGTCGACATAATCTTCAAAGCGAACGCCGATTTTGTAGCAAAGATCGTGCGCTGTCAGCAAGTGTTTACCCATCTCCTTTACAAGCTCGCCGTTGTTTTTTAGATACTTGCCGCGGATAACTTCCGTCAATTTTAATAACTCAGGCGAGGCAGAAAATACATCGCTGTAGATTTTTTTCTCTTCCGCCTTCTCAAGCAGGTCATGAAAGATTGCCCAGAATTCCGGACTGTGCGCTCTCGGTGAGAGAGTGCCGCCGAGGGAACACGCGTGAAGATGATGCGCGAACTCATGGATCGCGGTATAGAGCAGCAGATTTTGTCCCGTATTATCTGCTTGGAAATTGCGGTTGTGGATAATAATTTCGCGCGAATTTGGTTTATAGAGGCCGTTCACCTTCTTGCTTTTCTTCCCCGAAAAAACAAGCGAAAACTCAAGCGGCGCGTCCTTGATCATTAACAGCTTTTCTTTTACCTCATCTTTATTCATATACGCTCCATTATCAATTTTCAATTAATCTCATCGTGTGCATTGCCGCGGCAACGCAGGCTGTTTCTGTACGCAGGGCGCGTTCGCCCATTGAAAGACGCAGGAAACCGGCCTTCTCGAAAAGCTCCCTTTCGCGATCTGACCAGCCTCTCTCAGGGCCAATCGCAAGCACAATGGGACGGCTCGACGGAGAAAGGTGGAACAGGGAACCTTCCGCGTTTACATTGTCCATCGCGAGAAGAAGCGGAATTTTCATAAAAACAGGCGCGGTGCCTGACGTCTCCCATGGGTGCTCTTTCAGCCATTTATCCAAACTTTCATAAATCGCAAGATTTGGTATAATGGTATCATGCGCCTGAACAGCGCCTTCAACAAGAGCGGCATGAGCGCCGCCGTCAATTAATAATTTGGTATCACGGTAACTTTTTTCACCCATGTCGGTTCCTACAATGTCGATATCTGAGACCCCTATATTGGAAAGTTCCCTTAAAATCCGCCGCGTCTGTATCGGACGTACAAAGGCGACAGCCACTCTCGCGCGCAGACGCGGTGCTCCCCTGTCATACTCAAGCGGAATAAAAGAGACAAAAATCGAGCCGTCAAAATTGATCCTTTCGATCCTGCCTGTTCCGCGCTTTCCGCCGAGAATTCCGGCTTCGAAGGAGTCGCCTGCTTTTTTATGTAAAACTTTTAACAGGTGGATTGTCCTCTCATCCTTCCTTGAAAGGTTATGACCCAATTCCTGCTCTTCCAATAAAATTATATTCACGGTAAAATTGTATCAAATAAACGTAATCTTGACAAAAGGATAGTGAGCATTAAATGAGAAATCTAAAAAAACACGTTTTTTCAATTTTAATAATCTCATTATTGACATTTTTTATGTTATCCTGCGCAACCGGCTCTTCCTTATTTAAAGGAATTGACACAGCTATCGAACAGGATGATTTTTCCGCGGCGGCAGAAGCGCTTAGAAAGGCGCAGGAAAGCAGAAATATTATATATGATGAAAAAGACGCTATATTGCTTTTCATGGATAAAGGACTTCTTGAGTATTATGCGGGAAACTACGCCGCCTCTTCTTCCGACCTGCAAAATGCCGAAAGATTGATCGAAGAAGCTTACAGTAAAAGCATCATAGAAGGATTCTTTGCATACATTATAAATACCAATACAAGAGATTATCCCGGCGAGGATTTTGAAAATATTTATTTAAATATCTTTAACGCTTTAAATTATTACAACAGAGGAAACATAGAAGGCGCGTTAGCTGAAATCAGAAAAATAAATATGACAAACGGAAAACTGGATATGCTTGCGCGAAGGTACGATTATAAAGATCCAAAAACAGGCGCGAGTTTGAATGAAATGGCAATGAGGGAAACCGGTATCAGCGAAATGCCTCAGACCAGAACTGTCAATTTTTCAAATTTGGCTCTCGCAAGATACCTGGGCGCGCTTTTTTATCAGGCTGCCGGAAATACGGATTCTGCGCGTGTTGAGTTCGATCAGATTGAAAGAGCTTTTAACGCGAACAGAAAAGTTTATCAGCATCGAATCCCCTCGGCGGTTGAACAGGCGCGTAATGTCCCCGAGGGAAAGGCAAGGCTTAACATAATAAGTTTTACAGGCCTATCCCCGATAAAAAAAGAAACCATTGTCGCGCAATATCTTCCTTTTCAGCATCCTGTTCTGATGATTGCGGCATTTAAACTTCCCGGTTTGGAGAGAAGACCAGGTCAAATAACAAGGATTGAAGTAGCTGTAAACGAAAAAAGATTTGCTCTTGAGCTGCTTGAAGATATTGGCTCTGTTATAGAAGAAACTTTTGCCCTGCATTATTCGAATATTTTATTAAAAACATATATACGTACAATTACTAAATACGCGGTAACCGATATCGCTTTAACGGAAGCCGCAAATCAGGAAAATGCATTGGCTGGATTACTTGCCGCAGTAGCCGCAAGAGCAGCCATGGATCTTTCAGAAAGCGCCGATATCAGGATGTGCCGTTATCTGCCGGAAAAAACATATATCGGCGGAATCGATCTTGATCCTGGCAAATATACGGTTACAATAAATTATATTAACGGCGATACTATTATCGCAATGGAAGAAAGGGAAGTCTTTGTTGATTCAGGCAGGCTTAATCTTTTACAAACCGTAAAATTACGATAGTAGAATTATTTATAATGAAAAAAACGCGTCGTCCTTATTATACAAAGTGCCGAGCCGCGTCCCTTCAATTTCCATCTTTTTTCGTATCGTCTCCGTGATTAACGCTCTTGTTCTGAAGCGCGAGGTTTTTGAAACAAGAAGCCTTGCTGTAACAGCCGGCCGTCCCTTTACGGAATAGCCGGTTTCAGGCGACCAGTAGAAAGTGCACTCTCCGGCATCTAAACCAAAGCGCCAGGTGTTGTTTTCAAGTTCAAGCAATCCTTTGACAAGAGCGAAAGCTTTATCTACCGGGTTGTAAGATTTAACAACGGTTATGCCGTCTTCCGCCATTTTACAGGGAGCAAGGCTTGGATGAGGTTCAAGCGGAGAGCCGAAGCAGGCCAGAATTGTGTCGCCTTCAAAACCAACAATGACGGCTCCGGTATTGAACAGCACTTTTTTTACAGAAGAAAGAAATGTGCTTCTTGCCTGTCCCGCGTTCTGTGTTTTTTCGCGATCTTCCTTGCCAAGCAGATTTGTTTCTTTAATCGCGATAATAGCTGCATATGTTACATTAACATCGGTCAGACGCGGTTTTCCACGGGCAATAAGACTTTGTAAAAAAGATTTGGAAACAACAGCGCCATAAGCTGTTTTAAAAGTCCGTGCCCTGTAATCCAATAACGCGCATTTACAGTAAAATATAAAGAGCGTCCCTGTCAGAGAAGATCCTAAAATAATAATCGGATCGATCCAGTAAGAATAAGAAACAAAAATTAAAGCAAAAACAGCGGAAGATAAAACGCTGAGAAAAACACTCGCGAATAACAAAAACAAAGGCCTTAACAGGAAAACAATTAATAAAACGGCAGCCGAGACTGCAATTGACAAGACAATAACATACAGAGCGCCGGCATGTTTTATGTGAGCGCCTGTCATTAGCACATTGGCAACAAGCGCGGAATAAAGGGTATTGGGCGGAGGGCCCATTATACAATATGAAAACATAAGCGCGTTCTTAAACGTATAGTGAAGATCCGCAAATCTTTCGTATTCATTGCGTAATATTAAATAAACTTCAGTCAGTCTGTCCCTCTTCTCAATCAACTCCAGCAGTTTTTCTTCATCAAGCGGATCAGTATCCGCAATTAATTCTTCATACTCTAAGACAGGATTCATATAAAACGGATTATTAAAAAAATCAGCAAGGCTCTTTATGTAATTATCGCGCGCCGATCTCCATGCGGCGCGATTTTCATTATTCGGAGATTTTAACAGCTCTTCTTTTAACACAAAGGAATAGTCTCTTAGAAAATGCGGAGACAATTCAGGCTGCTCCGGCAGGTTATGCGAAAATATTCCCATTTCATTCGCCGTTTCCAAAGCGTCCCTCATTGAGAATTCCGCCTCTTCGTATTCCCGGAAGAGAGAAATATCAATTGAGTTAAAATTACAATTCCACGGCGTAATAACATTTCCGTTATTATCAAGCGGAAGCCATAAATCATTGCCGTCGCGTCCGCGAAGCCATATAACCTGTCCCCGCTCTGTATCTTCAATTTGCGAGGCAACATAACGGTTTAACAAATCAAGATAGACAGGGTTAGGACTCTGTATATGTTCAAGGCCGGTATCAAAAAGTTTGATCCTTCTGATTATGCCGTCCCTGTCGGCAAGAGGCTCGGTGTCAGCTTCCAGATAATTGCCGAAAACATGCACAGAACGGATCAGATTTTCATCTCTTTCAACTAACGCGGAAAGCAGGCGATCCCTGCCCTGCTCCGTTAACTCCACCAAATTTTCTACATAGACCGGAGCCTGCACAGGCGATACGTAGCCCATTCTGATACCTTCAAAAAGGCTGCGGATGTTCGCGCCTACAAGATTGTACTCGTCGAAAAAACGCCGCCGTATCTCTGTTTCGGTGAGCATTACAGGCGATGTGGACGGAGATACTTTTCCAGTCATGACCAATTTAGAGGCGTCCATCTCCGTCAATGTCATAAAAACTGAAAAAAAGTCGCTTCCTTCCACAAATTCATCGGTATTGATAATTAAAATTTCGCCGGAAACAACCGGCGGTTTTTTTCTATTTAAGAGTAAATCATAATGCGGCCCTAATTTCGGCCCTGAAAGCAGGAAATTCAACAAAAAAACCATTCCTGTAGCGCATAAAAGTCCTCCAAGAAGCATCAAAAGAGAATATTTAACAGGAATATGCGCATGCATACTATAAACTTCGGCATTTAATTATAGAAAATAAAACCAACAAAGTGGTATATTTATAATTATGACAGGAGGACAATATGCCAAAAGCTTTTATGGACGATAATTTTTTACTGGAGACGGAAACCGCGCGAAATTTGTATAACACGGCGAAAAACGAGCCGATTTTTGATTACCATTGCCACCTTATACCCTCTCAGATAGCGGAAAACAAACAATTCAACGACTTGACCGATATCTGGCTGGGAGGAGATCATTACAAATGGCGGCAGATGCGCACCATGGGGATTGATGAGGAGTATATTACAGGCAGCGCGTCAAATTACGAAAAGTACCTTGCATGGGCAAGAACCGTAGAAAACCTGATTGGAAATCCGCTTTACCATTGGACGCATTTTGAGCTTCAGCGCTATTTTAATATTTATGAACCGTTGACAGAAAAGAGCGCTCCCGCTATCTGGGAAAAGGCCAACATCCTCCTTCAAACGCCGGAATTATCGGTTAAGGGAATCTTTAATAAATTTAAAATCTTCGCCGTAGGCACGACGGACGATCCTGCCGATTCCCTTGAACATCACTTCGCCATTGCGGAAGGAACTGCAGCCATCGGAAAAATAGGGACAAAAGTGATTCCATCTTTCAGGCCGGACAAGGCGCTCAATATCAATATGCCGGGATTCGCAGATTATATCGGTGTGCTGTCAAAAAAAAGCGGGATAACTATTAAAACATCCGACGACGTTCTTGCCGCTCTTGAAAACCGGCTGGACTTCTTTGTCTCCCTTGGCTGCAAGGCATCCGATCACGCGCTTGAAAACGCGCCGTTCGCGATTGCGTCTGACGCTCAAATTGACAAAATTTTCTGCGCGGCGATGGAAGGAAAGCCGGTCTCAAATGAAGAGGCGGAAAGCTACAAAACAAAAATACTGACAGAGCTTGCTAAACTCTACGCCGGGCGCGGCATGGTGATGCAGCTCCATCTTTCGTCAATCCGCAATATAAACCCGAAAATCTTTAAGCTGCTCGGAGCCGACACAGGCATCGACGCGGTTCACGATCATGAGCAGAGCGGAAATCTTGCCGCTCTGCTCGGCAAAATAGAAGGAGAAGCATCTCTTCCAAAAACGATTTTATATTCGCTTAACCCTAAAGACTATTATCCGTTAGGCACAATCATGGGCGCTTTTCAAGGAGCAGGATGCAAGGGAAAAATCCAGCTCGGCTCAGCATGGTGGTTCTGCGACAACAGGGACGGCATGGATGAGCAGATGCGCGTTCTAGCCAATCTCGGAATGCTCCCCGCCTTTATCGGCATGTTAACCGACTCAAGAAGTTTTCTGTCATATCCCCGCCATGAATATTTCCGCCGCATTATGTGCAATCTGATAGGCAATTGGGTAGAAAACGGAGAGTATCCCCGCGACACGGAGAAGCTTGAAAAAATTGTAAAGGATATATCGTTTGGGAACGCGAAGAGGTATTTTGAGTAATTAATTACTCAACCTTAAACCGCGAAACTTCCTTGATTAATATATTAATACCTTCGCGGTTTTTAACGGAAATTCCGTTAACATGATTTACCGCTATATTGATCTGATCCGCGCCCAAGGCCATTTCGTTCATGCCGGAAGTTATCTCCTGGGTAGCTTTTTCAAGGTTATTGCTTTCCTGAATAACTTCCTTCGCGCCGTCAAGCATTTCAATGGAGCTGCTCTTAACCTGACGGGTTATCGAGTTTACATTGCTTATGCCTTCCAGAATCTGCTTTGAGCCTTCTCCCTGCTCTTCCATGGCATGACGGATATTATCTTCCTGCTCCGCTACTACCTTGACGCTGTGATCAATTGCCCCGAATTTGTTCAGTACATTTTCCGTTGACCTTGTGATTTTATCAATGGATTCTTTTATCTTTTTAAGCACTACACCGATGGTCTTTGATTGCGCGGATGAA
>Ga0209755_10009201_pt1 | contig 10452 bp, 6 predicted proteins | sample TergutCo191P1_FD_187301 | JGI IMG/M metagenome (GOLD analysis project Ga0209755, IMG submission 187301) | Cornitermes sp. P1 segment gut microbial communities from Petit-Saut dam, French Guiana - Co191P1 (SPAdes) (version 2) | ecosystem: Host-associated > Arthropoda: Insects > Digestive system >...
ATCTTTTCAAAAGGATACACTGGTGTTCAAGCCTTTTTTAAGCGTCCCACGAAGCAACTTGATAATGGGCAAATGCGACTTTTCGAGTGGGGGTAAGCCAGTAGCTTGAAAAATGGGGAAACTAAAAGGCGGTAAACCTTGACTTTCTGAGCTTTGCATAATGTCGGGAAATCTTTCGGCATCGCCCCGTGTTTCTAACGTGATAATTGTTAAAAGGTAGTAGACTGCGTGCGGAATTTCATTGATTTCTGCTTCACGTCTGACATACGGCTCCCACCTCAACACACTTTCATGAAAGGCATTTCGTCTGTTCATCGACATAGAATTCATTGCCGAGTTGGAGCTATTCGAAACAAGCAAGACTGCCACAACGGACATTCCAAGGATAAATAACAAGAACAATGTACCTATTGCAGAAAGTGACCCGACAATTCTTAACGTGAGCGAGAGCTTATCTTTTGGTGTTGCTTTGCCCTGTATCAGCTTTTTGATTAAGTGAAATGATTTAAAAAACTTCATCTAATGACCTCCCGCAAATCGCTCTAACTGTTCTGGGCTAGCAATGGTCGTCACTTTATAAGTTTCTATTCCACCAAGATTCACCAACATTTCACGCTCCTGTAGACGAGGTAGGGAATCAAATTCACTAGATGTTAAGACATCATTTAAAGTCTCTTTCATCAATCGCATATCAGACGAATCAATGTTAAAAAAGATTTTTGTCTGGCAAATCGCAAACAGTTCCTTTACTTTAGAAGCGTAAGATGAATTGTCATTGCTTGGAATAAAGGTGCGTGGTAGCTGGGTTGCGAAGAAGATTCCGCCACCGAATTTTCTCATTTCCTTGGTGAACAACAACAAGGAATCTAGGACAAATTCACAACGCTCATTGATTAGGTTTTGACACTCATCAATAAATAAGGCAAAGTAAACGACTTCTTCCTTTGTTATTTTCTCCTCTGCTAAGAGTTCTTTCATCTTCAATCCATTCTTTAACGCCTGTTGCCAAATCAAAGAAATGGCTGAAAAGAGTTGCGCTCTTTTGATAGGTTCAGAAAAACTTTCTAACGTGTTGATGTCAAAAAACACCACTTGCTCGCTATTCAAATCTACAAGCGTGGTGTGACCGTTGAACACGTTGGCGTAGTTCGTTGCCATCACTCGGATAATTCGCAAGAATCTTTTGAGTGCCAGTTTTTCTTCTCGCAGTAAGTCCTTAAACTCATCTTGATTAAAATACCTAATTAAGAAGTGATAAAACTCGGTCATAATCGGGTAGTCCGTTGACTTTCTGCCGATAATTTTTTGATGTATTGGAATTTGATCGGGGTCAAGAACGTTGTAAACTTCCATGTAATTTTCTGGCAAAAGACCTTTTTCAATGTAGAAAGCGTCTAAGAATCTTGGAAAGTCTAAAGCGTCTAGGTCGTCCATTTTATCGTCTAAAAATTTGATCAGGGTGAAAAACTTATCTCGGTGTTGAATGTAACTTGCGAGTTCGTCAATTTTTAACTCGTCATCGTCGCTTTCTTCATCAACTTCATCTTTGTCTATCGTAATGGTTGCGAGCGGTTCTAGGGGGTTTAAAATGCCACCACGACCACTTAAATCAAGGACTTTTCCGTTCTGATATTTGATTAATTTGAGCCAATCTTTGTTTTTCTCAAACCCTCTAATAATGGCATTCTTCGCAAACAAAATTTCCTCGATCAGCTTTTGAGCAGTTGACTTTCCATACCCAGACTTGCCTAAAATCAAACAGTTAAATGATTTCCGATTGCCTGTTGTGTGAAACGGATCCCACATAAACGCTCCGCCTGTGTCTGTCGTTCCTAAGAAACCACCGTATGGATCGATCAGGTATTGAAAATTAAAAGGGTAGCCACCACCGATAACAGCACCACCGACGGTTACTCCCTCTCTTGTTCCTAGTGGACGTTGGTCGCTATAGCTCTTAAAGAATGATAGCCACTCTTTGTCCTGTTGACCTAGACAAACGACGTTTTTGTAGCTTAGTCCATCCAATGTTTTGCTTAATTCTGCGATGGACTGATCAAGTTCTTTTTGCGTTTTAGCTGATACGAAAATCCTAATGCTCATCAGCTTTGTGACCTCGTTACCTTGATTGATTTCTCTCGCATAATCAGATAATAATTGATATTCATCCATTGCATTGTTGCGTTCAGTTTGATGTCGCTCGCTTCGCATTCGGTCTTCAAACTCGCTGAGCGACTTGTTAATATCCTTTAAAACTTGTTCTTTTTGTACTGATGTAAAGTCAACTTTGACAATGGAATTTTCATTGCCAATGATGGTCGTTAGCCAAAATGGGGCTGGGTCTTTGGGTAGCTGGTAGATGTGTAAGCACGCATAATAGCCATCACCAGCAACCAGATAGTTTACTTTTGTAGCCAAACCGCCTTGCGGTTGGATTCTTTTCAGGAAGCCGAAATCGTAACCTTGATTTTCGTATTTTTTAATTTCTTTTTTACTTAGCATATTAATTTTCACACCCTTTAGATTGTTGAATTCATGTTGCAGAGCTTGTATAAAATCTTTTCGATCTTTTCCTCGTCTATTTCATGACCGCCTAAAACCAAACCACACAAGCGTCTGATCAAGGCTTCTTTGTTTTCTATCGCCTGAATATCTGAGCCAAACACTTGAAAATAAAATTCTAAATTTTTAAGATTCGTTTCAATCCATAACACTTTTGAAAGTTGTTCTAATGCGGTTTTAGCTCTTGCCGAATCTGAATCTCGGCGTGCGTCAAATACTTTCTTTCGCCAATGTGCCAATGTCTTTTCGACGTTGGGTGGGAAGTTTAGGGTCAACCATGAAAAGTCATGCTCGTATATTCGCATTAAAACTTCCAACTTGTGCATAACCTGATACTGCTCATCTTCGCTTAAACCGTTAATGTTCTTGGTTTCGATTTGCAAGTATCTGATATATTCATCATCTTCTGTAATAATGCGACCGTTCTCTATGCGTTTGAATGGTAACAACTCAAAGGTCGACGCACTCATTTTTCTCGTTGCTTTATTTCGCTCTGACACTTGATTTTTACCTTTTGCTTTTTTAACTTTCATTCGTCTTATACCTCATCTTGATAGGAATCACGGACGTAAGTTTTACGATCCATTCGGAGTAGTTTCCAAATGATGACAAAATTTCTCACGTAAGCATTAGACTTATTTTTCATACACAAGAATAACGAGAAATAAATCCATAAGACCATGAGTGTTATAAAATGTGGCATTGGCAAGGGTCGACGTGAATTGATCTCATACCCAATGTAAGCTGGAGCAACGATAATAATCAAGTCAACTAAATGAAACAACCACAGTTTAATTTCCGTTTTTGTACTTTTAAGGATTGTCATGTTATTGTATTTTTGCGCCAATTTAAGCACCTCCATCTAAAAAATGACCCTAGCCATTACTTGGAAAAGTTTGACTAGGATTCTTGTTTTGTTCATTGATTCTTCTTGGTTGCTAACCATGAGACGAAGCCAGCAATCACTAATGAGCCAGTTATAGCACTTGCAACTTCAAGTAAAGGAAATTCAACCATTTCAATTTCAAGCAATGGCATGATTTCAAGATCGAAAAATACCTGTTCTGGGGTTAAGTCAGATATTAACACTTGCTGGATAAATTCACCCTGAACGGCAACACGTTTAGCCCCGTCTGGTGTACAAGTGATAAGCGTGATAAGTGTTTGCTCTGGTACTTCGTCAATGATTTCTACGTAATAGGCTTCGATTACCTCGCTAAAGATTGCTTCATAGAGATACAAATGGGTATCATCTCTAAGAATGATTAAGTCACCTATTTCAACTTGATGAAGTGAGCCGAATAGCATTCCCCACGGCATGTAGTGACTAGCAAGGGAATAATTACCTTGCCCCATTTGTTGGTTAGGCGTAAGCGTCGCTGTTCCGAGTGAAATATGCGCTTCTGTTATGCCATGAAAGATCGGCAAATGAATCTCAACGCTCGGGATAATCAATTCGCCGATAGGAGCAACTTCCTCATTGAGATAAGGTATCACACCTGATAAGCCCAATTCATCAATCACGGAAAAATCAAACTCTGCAACGTCTGTTGCTTGAATTAAGTTCGCTTCAAACTGCGATGGATCAATTTCTACGTGAGCAAAAAAAGCAACAACTCTTTCTTCTAATACGAGCCAACTTGCGAAAAGAGTGGTTGCCAGTGTTAGGGAAAATACAAAAATACTAATTAAAATTCTATTCTGTATGGTGATCATCTCCTAATGTTTTAACGTTATTAATAGGTTTACTTGATGTAACTTTCGGTACATTATCTAATGTCTTTGTAGATGTTACACGTGGTGCATTCGCTACTGGTTTTGCTTGTTTATTTGGGGATTTGCGACTGGTGCTATTTTGAGTTGCTTTTGGTTTCGCTGACGGTGGTGTCTTTTTATTTTGACCCGTGTCTAATGTCATTTGTTTTTCTGATTTCAAATCATTTAACCCTGATACGCCTTTAACGTTATTAAACGGATTTGGATTTGTCGGAGTAGGCTTATCTTTAAATGCACTGTTCAAACCAAACTGTGGCAAAGTAAATTTAGTGTCTGAATCGCTTGGTGAATCAATTTGATTTGTAACAAACAGGTCATCATGCTCGAAAATATCAATAGGTTTTTTATGCGGTTGATAGCCACCATAACTTTCACGAGGTTCACGTTTTTCGCCAAGCGTTGGCAATGGTTTGTTGGGATCATGTTGCTTCACTTTTTTAGCTTTGGCTTTTACAGCGTCTTTTCGCTTTGTGGTTGCTTCCTTGTCTTTCAGTTTAGATAACCCCTCTACGGCTTTAACGTCTCCTGATGATCGTCCCTCTTTAAACTTGTCACCAATATTTTCATCAAACGATGATTTCATTTTCGGGAGTGGATTTAATTCTGATAATCCCTCTTGTAGAGATTCTTTAGCATTCATTGACTTAACTTTCATAAAATCCTTAGCACCCATGCCAGCGAATTCTGCACCCGCTTGACCAATTGATTCTGAAGCACTTCCGACTGCGTTTTTCGTAAAGTCTCCGACTTTTTTAACGCCGTCTATGGCTTTTGGCACGCCATTCTGAATCCCTTTAGCCCCTTTATGAGCAACTTTTCCAATTCCTGTTGTTGCTTTAGCGACAAGCATTCCTGTTGCTCCTAGCTTAAGCATCGACTTCATCCCGCTACCCATACCAATATCAACGCCAAGATACTTACCAAACGCACTAGAACCTTTCATGCACACGGTAACGGCAACTGATAAGTAAACCAATCGTGCAAGAAAATTAATATCTAACTCAAAAATCATCCCTAACAAAATTCTAAAAACACTTAGACTGACACCGATTAAAGCAATCGACAACATTGAAGCTCCAGCGTCTTTAGCGATGTGCTTCATCTTTTGACCTGTCTCCACGTCGGTGGGGGCAAGGATAGGGACAAGAATTTTAAGGAATATCAAATCGAGTAAGGTTGTAAGTAACATAAAAGCCGTGCAAAACATGTACAGGGCGATTAGGGGCATTGTCGTGTATAAGACACCCCAGTTTGCCGTCCACCTGAAATAACCATCATCGAACAAATCGACCCAGCGGTTACGAATCCTTGAAACGCCAAGTTCACCATATGGATCAATGCTAGTTACATAGCGAAGCGGGTACAAGGCACTACCGCTACGAATATCATCTGGGGTGATCACTTCTGTAAAATCAACGTGCCAAATACTTTCTTCAGTCAAATTATTCTTCATGGAGTTCGGGTCGTTTAAGATGTCAAAACCTCGCTCATGGTTAGCAATAAAATACATATCAGCAACATTTTCACGTATGATTGCCATGCTGATACTGGTATGTTCTTCTGTTCCTAACACTCGTGTATGCTCAAAAACATTCACAGACACTTCAAGACCCCTTACTAAGAGACCAGGCATCATACCGATCAGTGCAACTGTAAAAAGCCCCCTTATAATAGGAGCTTTCAAGTTAATCTTTGGATTGATAAGTTTTCTAACGGCAATAATGATCAGTGTTAAAGTAGTTAAGCTTGCTGAAAAAATCAGCATTCCGTTGAATATACCCATAATCGTTTCATTCTCAAGAAATCCTCTTGCAAGCAATACCGCATCAATCAGACCCTCAGCCAACGTTGCGACACGGTATAGCAACCTAAGAATCATGAACAGTAACATATGCCCAATGTTTCGCCAGAACGTGGCGTGGCTTAACCAGTCTGCGTGTTGTTGTAAAAAATATAAAATTTCAGCTGAACTCATGCTTTCCTCCTTTCATAGAAAATTTTTAACTTACTTTCCTATACTTCATCACTTGTTCAATTTGGTCTTTCGTAAGTGTTGTTTCTTCATTCAACCACTTCCGCACAGAATTTTCAGTCACTTTTTGAAGTGACTTTTTTACATTTTCATTCATAGCTGGAACATCATCTGCAAGCATAGCATCGATATCAATTGAATTTTCTAATAAGCATAAATGCGTATGTTCAGACGGAATATCAAAATCGTTAATGTCTTTGTTCGTGTCAAAGTCATCAGCTAGAAACTCATGGCGGTAAGGCATAGCAGTTTGTTTGGTATTAAAGATCGGAAATGGTCTGATTTTATTACCTTGTAAATCTCGTCGTTTAAGTGGGCGCAAAACAATGGTTTCACCCTCTAAAATCGTTGAAATTCGACCTGTTGAAATCACCCGTTCTTCAGTCGCTTGCCTTGTCTGTGATGTTTCCATATCAAGGACTTTTTCACTGATAGAAATAGATTCAACTGTTTTTGTACTAACCCGTTTAGAAATTTCTTCATGTGTATCGGGGTCGCCAGAAGCGATATAAATATGATTTTGACAATTTTCTTTAACAATTTTCGCAATGTCTTTATTGTAGAGTGAATCTAGCTGACTGTAACTTTGTAGAAACAGGTTAAAGACGATATTTCTTCCTAAGCACACGGTCAACATATTGTCCAAGCCCTCAATTGCTGGCATGTTTCCAGCTTCATCAAGGATAAATTGTACACGACGGAAACACTTTTTACCTTTTGTCATGGAAGCATTTTGAGCAAGGGTCGTGTAAAGTTGCTTCACAAAAGTCGAAGCGAGAACATTCTGGCTAGTGTCATAATCTGGCGTGATCATAAACACCGCCAATGGCTTGTCCGAGTAAGTCATATCAATCTGCTCAAGCATTCCAAAGGTATCAACTTCTTTGTGTAGCTTGACTATTTTTGAATATGACGACTTTCTTAACGCATTGTTACTTACACGCTCCAGTTTATAAACAACTCGTTTTTTATGAAGTGACGGCGATACAATTTCTAATCTATCACCTGTTTTAATTTCAGTATCGAAGTTTAGATTTGCAACTCCTGTGAGGTTTGGTCTAACGGTTGATGAACTTAAGATTTGACCGTCTCGAATAAAGTTTACTTTAAATCTACGATTGTATAGCTTCTGCTCAAATTTCATCGTAATCGAGCCAGCGAAACCGACCGATTTCAAGTCAAAGCTATTCGCAGATGTCATCTTTGCGACACTTTCTGATTGGAAAATATCTAGCTTATCAAAGACGATTGACAAGATACTTCCCTTAGTCTTTTTGCCAGCTGAAAGGGCAGAAGCATAGCGAGCTTTTGCAACATTTCCTTTGGGTAATTTCTCGAAATATTTATCTAAGCCATCTTTTTCATCGCCCGTGGTCTGGTTAATAAATTTCTTAGCCGACAATTCAATAATCATTTGTCCCACATTATAAATTGTTACTTTTTCAAGCGTGTCATTTTTGCCACACTCATCAATCATAGCCAGTACAACCGCACTAAATAGCTTCTCTGCACCCTCATAAACCCATTTATTTTGACCAGCTTGGCTTTCATAAAACACCGCATGAGCAAAAGTTGATACCAATCTCTGAGCAGTAGGTCGGTCGCCATTGCGCCATGATTCTATAATCAATTGCAGTGGGTTGTAGCTCATTGATTGCATCGGGTCGATGATATTAAGTACTTGAACTTCATAGCCACGTTCTTCAAGAATTTCTTTCGCCGAAGCAAACAATTCACCTTTTGGATCGTTGACCACCATCGCACACTTTTGGGTGGCTCGAGATAAAATATCAATCAACGGAATCACATGCCCCTCGCCTTTACCTGAACGTGAAGTTCCCAAGAATAGGGAATTGACAGTGTCGAGGTCAATGTAATATTTACTCCCATGATGTGAAATTGGAACGCCACCAATACCAGAATAAGATTCTTTCTTATCAGGGATTTCAACGTATTGTGCCTTAATTTCTTTAAGCGTTGCAAAGCGGTGGTCGCCTTTTTGTCCATAATTCAAACGCTCAATTCGTCGCCCGATTCGCTTGTAAACAACAAATGCTAAAATGAGTGCAGTAAAGATCGTCATTAGAAAGAATTCCAGTGAGTGAATACGAATAAGCCATGACCAACGAAACCACACAAATTCTGTTTGAACATCACTCATTAAATCAATCGTAAAATCAGAAGTGACGATTTCAAAAAATAAATTGATCAGATAATTGCCACCTAATACGACCATAAAAAACGTAAGTACGGCAATCCACCAACTGTTACGATTGCCTTTGCGATTACTCTCATCTGGTAAATCTTCACCATCAATAAATTTGCGCTTTTTCATTCGCTTAAAGAGTAGGTAGGCTTTTAAAAGTATGAGAATATTTCTATTTTTCTGTTTAATAATCAACATCATCACCCCTTGTCTGGGAGTAGTAACTTGGCTAAATCAATAATGAAACAACGCCAGCCATCGCAACGGTCATTACGATAAAAGAAACACCGACTAATCTTTTAAATCGACGCATTTCTTTTGCCTGTTCTTCCTTATCACGAGACATAATTTGCATTTGATTTTCAAGTCTATTTTTCTCGATCATCATTTTCAATTGTTCAACCTGTCCGCTAAGGGCTTTTGTTTCATTGTTTTGAGCTAGTCTTTTTTCTTCAATTTCAATCTGTCTAGTACGCAGTTCTAATTCTTTATTTGAGAACTCTTTAGCACGTTGATCAACTTTTTCTTCTCGGTAAAGTTGGTAGCGGGTTTCGATTGCTTTTTCATGTTCAACTAAATTAGCTTTAATTTCATCAAGTAAGCCAGTGTAGCCTTGATCAATCGTTTCAAAAACGACCTGTGCTTTTTCTTCTGCAATTTTCGCAACTTCAACACGACGCTCTAGCAGTGCTTTTTCATGATTGGCATTAAAGCCTTTGGTGAGCGATTGGTCAATTTTTTCAATTTCAACAGCTAGTTTTTCATCTTTTTCTGAATCAACAACTGCTTCCATTTCAGCTATTTCAGCGTCACGCTTTTGTATAATTTCCTTTCGTAATTCGTTTTTCTTTTTGTCAAACGTTACTTTTAACATTTCTGCCATTTCAGTCACCCTCTGTTTGCGTGTAGACACTTTAAGCGCACTTAATTCATCGTGCTTTTGCGTTAATTGCGTCAATGAAAAACTAGTGATTTCTTCCAAACTTCGCTTTGCCCAATCTCGCATACTTTGAAACGTCTGATGAGCCTGTGACAAGTGTTTGGTTTTGATTAATTCCCTTTTTTCCGTCGAAGCAAAATCGGTCGCAGATGTGAGATAGAGTTCATCAAAGAGATAACGATCAACGCCTTTTTTAATTTGACCATCAATTTTCTCAATTTCAGCCTCCAGTGCTTTAACGGCTTCAAACGTTGAAACATCTAAATAATTTTGGATTTTTTCCTCACTTGGATTTGATGGTTCAGGGGTGATTTGAGTAGTCGTTTCTTGTTTAATAACTGGCTCTAAATCGGGAGTATGTGGTAAATCTAATTCTTCCTCAATTTCTTCTTCAGTTTTAAAAAACATCTCACGAACACTTAACTGAGCAGGTTCTTCTATATCATCAAACAATCCGCCATCATCAAGAATAGGCATGTTAACTTCTTCAACAATGGCATCAACTACTTCTGTTTCTTGTCGCTCATCGTCAACGTTTTGTTCATGGACGATATTATCAACACCATCAAATTCCTCTCTGATTTCTTTGGCTCGATTGGTTAAAATCAAAATATCATCTTCTAACGATTTGATTTTATCCTTGTTTTTATCAACATTAAGATACAAGGTTTCCAGCTCGGCTTGCTTTGTGTTTAAAAATGAATCAAAGTCCTCAAGCACTTGGTCTGATAATAATTGTACTTTATCAATCTCTAATTGAAATTCATATTCAGGTTCGCCAGCTGGACAAATGATAGCAACGGCATAATTGCCTGTGACTTGCGTCCCTGTGATTGCTTGATTAAAAAGCTGATCGATTTCGCCTAGTGCGTAAAATTTCTGCCAATCATTATTTTCCTTTAAATGTTTTTTGATTGCTTTGGGTAGTTTGGTAAATTT
>Ga0209755_10009202_pt1 | contig 10451 bp, 8 predicted proteins | sample TergutCo191P1_FD_187301 | JGI IMG/M metagenome (GOLD analysis project Ga0209755, IMG submission 187301) | Cornitermes sp. P1 segment gut microbial communities from Petit-Saut dam, French Guiana - Co191P1 (SPAdes) (version 2) | ecosystem: Host-associated > Arthropoda: Insects > Digestive system >...
GACGATCTTGACAAAGCGCTGACTCTCGGTTTCAGGGGAGAAGCGTTAGCTGCAGCAAGCGCTGTATCGCGCCTTGAAATAATTACAAGCGAAAACGGCAGAGAGGCTTTTCAATTAACAACAGGTCCCGGCGAAAACCATCCTCAAAAAATTGAGCAGACACGGCGCACAAAGGGAACTACAGTAAGGGCGGTAAATTTATTTGAAAGCATCCCGGCGCGAAAACGGTTTTTAAAAAGGGAAGGAAGCGAGGCTTCTTCATGCCGGCAGATTTTTATCGACAAAGCTCTTGCGTTTAACGATATCAGCTTTCGTTTTTATAATGACGGAAAATTGAAAGATTTTCTTCCCGCCGTTAAAACAAAAAAAGAACGATTTGCAGCCGCTTTAAACTTTGAAATTAATTTCCTTTATGAATTTAATGCAACAGGCAGCGGATTTACCGCGGTTATTGTTATAGGCTCTCCTCAGCTTTCAAAAAACGACAGAAGACATATTTATATTTTCGTAAACGGAAGGCGCGTGCAGGATTATTCGCTGATACAGGCTGTAGAATACGGCGCGCAGGGCTGGTTTCCAAACAGCGCTCACCCGGTAGGCGCTGTTTATATCAATATCGATCCTCGTCTTGCTGATTTTAACATTCATCCGGCAAAACGCGAGGTGCGCTTCCGCGATCCGGGCGCGATCCATCACGCGATCTCAGGCGGAGTAAAAAATTTTTTTCACAGCTTGTATTTGAAAAATTCAGGAAAAAATAAAAACGAATTTAATAATAACCTGGAATTGGGATACAGGGAAACGGGAGTCGAATATAGGGAGTCTGGCAAAATATTAGAAATAAACAACTCCACTCTTAATTCCACATTCCTCACTCCACATTCCTCACTTTCCACTCCCGATATATCTTCTATTAGAAATACTTTTAATAACATCAACTCTTTGGTAAAAGAAACGGCTCCTGTATACGGAGAGCCAAAGTACGCAGGAAGAATTTTTGACTTATTTATTCTGATCGAACACAGCGATAGACTTTATATTATTGATCAGCACGCGGCCCATGAAAGAATCTTATATAATAAATTTTTTAATGAACCTGTTCCAAAGCAGGAACTTCTTACCCCCATTCCATTTGTCACAGAAAGCGATGAAGAAGACGCGTTTTTGGAAAAGAAAAGCGAAGAGCTTTCGCGCCTTGGCGTTGATATAAAAAAAGATGAAAATAATTCCGGCTGGCAAATCAATGCGCTGCCTTCAAACTGGCAGACCGGCGATGCCGCCACTGTAAAAGAAATACTTGAACTGCGGACGGCAGGCGAGAATCTGGCGCAAAGATGGGCGGCTTCTCTGTCCTGCAAAGCCGCAGTTAAGGACGGCGATTATCTTGATAAAGAGACAGCTTTGGCGCTTGCTAAAGAAGCGCTTATGTTAAAAGAGCCGGTATGCCCGCACGGCCGTCCGATCTGGACAGAGATAACAAAGCTTGCGCTTTTAAAGGCAGTAAAAAGAGAATAAAGCTGTCCGTGTTATTAACACTGAAACAACAGCTGCTAAAACATCACTATTTTCTGCGCCATCAGCTTTGCAAGATAAAAACGCGATTCTAAATCGGGAGCGTTATTATCAAGAAATGTTTGAAATTCGGCGACAAATGATTCAGGCAGAATTGACAGCTCACAGACCTGCTTGAAATAAGCGCGGTGCGACGGTTCAAATTTTTTATTGATGCAAAAAAGAGTAAGGCAGGCGGTTTTAATAAATCCGGCCGAGGCTATAAGATAATGAAACTTATCGTTTTGAAAACAAGCGGCGCCTAAATCGGAAAGAAAATGCTCCATCTTTGATTGTACAGATCCTCTCATCTCGGTCCAGAACTGATCGTCAATATTTTCAAGGCGTTTTCTTACGTCATGTATCCAGCTTGAGCGCGAAAAAATAATTTCGCAGTTAGCAAGGCGGTAAAAACTATAAGTCCCGGAATCCTTGATAAACCAAAGCGATTCCCTTTTTGTACAGGCAATGTCAACAAGCTCATCAATTTTTTTTGTTTGTTTGAATTCAAAGCGCACCGGAATGTCGCCGATTAAAAAACGATCTTTATCTTTCTGGCCGGAACTTTCAAAAGCCGCGACATCATCGCCGTAAAGCCGGAAACGTTCATTGGCGTCAGGAATCGCTGATGAATACAGCACATCAAGAATAAGAGCGAAATACGGATCAAGGGTATCTGATAGAGCCGCTTCATTTAAAGTAATACATTCAACGCCTTTCCAGGCGGAAATAATTTCTTTAAAGCGATCAACTAGAAGTTTAGTCTTATATTTCATAATAATTTCCTTTATAATCAGTGTATCATGGGATCGCGTATATGGAAACAAAAAAAAAGGGCTGCGTTTTTCTTGTCCTGGTGCCTCACAGGGATTTCAGAGCGGCTCTGCAAAAACAGACAGACTCGCTTGTGAACGCCGGTTTAAAAGGTGTATACACATTTCCGCTTACAGCGCCTTTGGCGAAACTGTCAGAAGCTTTAAACGCGCAGGAATTAAAGGATATTGCAAAATTAATAAGATTGACCATCGGTAAAAACAAACTATACGCAGATGATACATCATTAGTTGATTTTTTCAGAGGCATGAATCTTTTTGGAGTTAAAATAAATTTAAATACTTTTATTAATCCTGATTTTTGTTTGAAGTGTAAAAAAATCACATCATTATTTAATCCTCCTTTAATAGGAACATTTCTGCTTCCCCAAAAAAAAGAAACGCCTGCGCTTCTTTGCGATTTTTTAAAAAATACTGATAAAAACGCTCTTTTCTTCCGCGCCGCCGCGATAGCTAACATGACCTTTGCGCCTGTAAAAAAAGATGAAATATTTTTTAAATGGAAAATAGATAAACTTAGCTGGCTTCCAAAAAATTAATAACGGTTTTTATTAATAATTTATGTTATAATTATTTTAATTTTAATCATATAAGGAGAGTTCTATGTTATATAATTCTGAAAGCGGAATCTTTAATTTTAAGACAGGGCAATTTGATGTTTATACGCTTGTTGAATCCGAAAGAGAAGGAAACGCAAGTATCTTAAAAGACGCTGATGAAAATGTTATAAGACCATTGATTCCCAAAGAAGGGTTTAAACACTGCGCAAGCGCGTTTTTAATTAAAAATAAAAACCAGAATATTTTGATCGACACAGGAACAGGAGCAGGCGGCGTAATTTTAGAGAAAATGAAAAGCCTCGGCGTACAGCCGGAAAATATTGATGCCGTGCTTATTACGCATTTACACGGCGATCACTTTGGAAGCCTTCAAAAGGAAGGAAAAGCCGTTTTCCCAAACGCGAAAATTTATATTTCAAAAAAAGAACTGGAATATTTCACCGTAACGAAAGTGAATCAGACGGCTGTTAACGCGCTTTCTCCGTACAAGCAGAAAACAGAAACATTTGATCCAAACGCGTTATCGGATGATCAAAAAGAGGAAATTCTTCCCGGCATTTATCCAATCGCCGCGTACGGACATACTCCGGGACACACAATTTATCTTATAGAAAGCGAAGGCTCAAAGCTTTTGATCATAGGCGATCTTTTACACATAGCGGTAGTGCAGTTTCACATTCCTTCGATCAACGCGGTTTATGATATGGACGCAGCGGCTTGTGCTGACATCAGAGCAAGGGTTTTATCATACGCGGCAAAAAACAATATACCCGCAGGCGGAATGCATATCGCGTGGCCGGGAATAGGGACGGTTACAGCCTGCAATGACGGAAAAAGTTTTAATTTTATCCCGTTAAAATAAATTCTTTTAATCCGCCTCTGTTACTTGAAAAAGCCGACAAGCCATGTGCTAAGCGGCGGAATATATGTTACTAAAAATACTACAATCACATGCACCAAAAGGAACGGAAGAACGTTATGGCAAACCTGAAGGAATGGCTTTTTAAAACGGTAACTGGCCATAAACAGATTTAACCCGACAGGAGGCGTAAGGAAACCCGCTTCAAGATTTATAACAAAAATGATGCCAAGATGAACAGGATCGATTCCGTACGCGTGGCCAAGAGGGACAACCAGCGGAAGCAGAACAAGTATCGCCGAGAAAATATCCATTACGCAGCCAAGAAGGAAAAGCGTAAGGTTTAAAAGAAGCAGGAATAATATTTTGGATTGAACCGCGTGCTGCATCCATATTGCGAAATTTTCAGGAACGCCGGTATCAATAAACGCGAATGAAAGCGCTTTTGCCATCGCGACTATTGAAAGAATCCCTCCTATTATAGGAACAGCTTTAAAAAACACTTTTGGAATTTCTTTAAAGGCAATGTCTTTTTTAATAAAAACTTCTACAATTAACACATAGATAACGGAAACAGCGCTTACTTCCACAAGGGTAAGCAGACCTGTAAAATAACCGGCAATTAAAATAACCGGAAGAAGAATTTCAAAAAATGATTCCTTAAGCGATGAGAGCGCGTTTTTAGAATTAAATTTTTCTTTTACAACTTCTACCTTTCTTGATAAAATAAACCCTGCGATAATCAGCGCTATTACAAGAATAATTCCCGGAATTACAGCTGCGATAAAAAAGTGAATGATATTGTACTGAACAGGCACTTCCATATAATGATGTATCGTAAGGCTTGTTGTAGCGACTAAAATAATAGGGAGGCTCGGCGGAAACATCACGCCTATTCCGCCGACTGATGTCAGCATTCCGATAGAAAAATTATCTGAGTGTTTATTCTCTTTTAAAATGACAAGTAAAATTCCGCCAAGGGCAAGAATTGTAACGCCTGACGCTCCTGTAAAAGAAGTAAAGAAAGCGCAGATGATAACAGTCGCAATAATAATACCGCCGGGCATCCAGCCAAAGTAATTTCTGAAGGTGCGGACAAGCCTTTCCCCGGCCTTGCTTTCTGAAAGGAAAAAACCTGTCAGCGTAAAAAGCGGAATCGCGATCATATCAGAATCCGTAAGCGCCGAATATAAATGCTGCGCTATATAATCCGGCTCCTGACCCGACGCTTGAAACATAACAAGCGCAATGCCGCCAAGAACGGTAAACACAGGCATACCTGAAAGACCCGCAAGAATTAAAATCAGAATCATCGGAACGTCAAACGCCATAGTAGCGTCGTATATGTAATTAATCCATGTGTAAAACGGTTCGGGAGTATCATTTGGAACAATGCCCCAGATAATTTTCGCGATTGCAGGCAGCGCAGCCGCACAGCCCAGCAGCAGCGCGATGAAGGCGATAATTTTATCCCGCCTGTTCTGAAGTTTAAAGGTAAAGCGAAGCGCGACCACAATAAACGCAAGAGGCATAGCCGTTGTAAGTATTTGATCCGTTAAAAAGCCGACAGGTTTTCCAAGCATGCCGTATTTAATATATGAAATACTGTTCCATGCCAGAATACAAAGAAGAAAAACAGAAATTACAGTGCAGATAACAGCCAGAACTTTTTTAAAATTCTCATTTTTTATTAGCTGAACGGCGGTAACATAAATATGCTCGCCTGATTTCGCTGTAATCATCGCTGCAAAAAGAGCAGCTAATAAAAGAGAATGATTAATGAACGCCCCGGAGCCGGAGATTGTATGATCAAACAGGCGCAGGATAAATTCGATAAACGGCACAACCGCCATAAGAGAAAGCGCGGTAAAGCAGATAAAATTTTCCAGCCATGTAATCTTGAATGCTTTAAAAAATTTCCGGGCTGCAGAATCTATCATCGGTAATTCCTTAAACCGCTACCTTCTTGCTCTTTCCAGAACACTGCTGATTCTGTTAAAAAGCTCGCGGTCAAAAACAGATCCAAAAAGCGAAGGCATCGCGGATTGCAGCTCGTTGTGCCATAAATCCTGCTGCGCCTGAGTCGGCTTGTTCAAAATAAGCCCGTCTCTTGTCATTGTCGATATAGCGTTTGTTTCGGTTCTTCCCATCGTGGCGTCAAACTCAGCGGCGATGCCCTGCGTCACCCTGATAATTTCACGCTGATTGGCTGCGCTAAGTTGATTCCATGTAACGCGGTTCATTACAATCGCGCCCATAACAGGAGCTATCGGCATATCAAGCATGTTAAGACCCCTGTGCAGATTAAAAGGAGTTATTAAGGTCGGAATCAAATAAAAAGCGGATATAGCGCCGCTTGATAACCGGGTAGGAAGGGCTGACCAGCTGCTGTCAAGCATACGGAAACCCATTGTCCTGAAAACTGTATTCATGTCATTCAGTTCGGCGTTAGCTGCAATAACCAGCCGCCTGAGATCATTGGGGGCAAATACCGGCTCTTTTGAATAAAGATAAACCCAGCCGCCTTTTGACCACGCAATAACGACAAAATCATCCCTTACGCGGCTTTCAAGAACAGGTTTTACATCGGCCAAAACAACATCAAGCTCTGCATTATTTTTAATCAAAAAAGGTATGCTAAGATTCATTACAGCCGGGCAGATCTCAAACATTCCCGCGGAAGTAAGAACCGCGACCTGATATGAATTGCTTCTAAGGGAAGAAAGAATGGCTGTCTCGGTCATTGTAGATCCATGGGTCATGATGACATTTACCTGATTATTGGTGACTCGCGCCCAGTCCGCCGCAAGGCGATCAAGCGCCCTTCCCCAGTCAGAGTTTCGCGGCAGAGTTGAAATAAATCTGACATTGGTTGCCTGCGCGCTTGTGCTGCCGCGCTGGGCGAAAACGCCGACAGGCAGGAATAAAACAAAAGTAATAAGCAATAATAGTATTTTTCTCATATAATGCTCCTTTTAAAAAATAATATTAGTTAATAAAAATCCGGTATCGGAAGGAATGGAAAATACACCCACGCGTTTTCTAAAAGCCATTTTGCTTTCCGCTGACTGATAATATTCACAAGCCTGCTTGACGGATTCAAATCAAGATCAATTGCCAGAGCTTTTTCAAGACATTCAACGAAGGTATCATAATCTTCCGCGGGTATGCAGATTAACTGAGCGTAAGAAACAAACGCGCCTGCGGCATTACCGTTTGTCTTCTCGACAGCTAAATTAAAATGGTATTGCGCGCGTTCTTTATCGCCGCCTATACCTTCAGGCAGCGAAGCGTAAAAAATAATAAAAAATTCATCAAGGGCCGCGACATCATAATCAGGATCAAGTTCATACGCTCTTTGAATCATGGCGCTCCATTCAGGCAGATGGGCGCTCAAATGAAAGTCCAAAATATCAATTGAATAAGCTGAAAGCCCGCCTGCTACAGCCCAGTATAAAAGCCCCGCGTCCTCTTTTTTACATTTGGCAAGAAGCGATTTCATAGTTCCGTCATCTGTGGACGCACTTTTAAAACCGGGGTATTTTAGATCAAGCGCTCTCATAAGGATCTCATATCCGCGCAGATAAAAAAGCTTTGCGCGGTGTAACGCGGCCTCCCTCTGCTCATATTCATAAGACGGAAGCATCTCGGCAGGTCCCTGAATATAAGCGTTCGCATACATAACAAAAAGAGACCCGGTTGTAAACAAAAGCCCCTGATGATTCGGGTTCTGAGCGAGTAAAGTCTCGTACAGTTTAATCGCAAACGGAAGAGCGTCGCCCACAAGCTGAGGATCAGAATCGCCTGTAAAGACATCTGTGCTTCCCTGGCCGGTTAACGCGTTTGATACCATATTAATTGCCATTTTATTGATAGAACATGAGGGCAGGGAAAAACAAAAAATTACTGTAAAAATAATAAAAATATTCATTCTCAAAATAAATATAACACGTTTCTTCATAATATAAAGATTATATCAAAAAACCCGCGAAAAAAAAAGATAAAAAAAAATAATTTGAAAGATAAAAATGTTCATTTCTCCGGCAAACTATGTTATAAGATTAGTATATGAAAGTATTAACAGCCGAAAAACTAACAAAAATATATCAAAATGACCCTCACAGCGCAGCTTCCAGCAAGAAAGCCATAAACAACGCGGATTTTTCTATAGAAGAAGGTGAGATTTTCGGGTTTTTAGGGCCTAACGGAGCCGGTAAAACCACAGCGGTAAAACTGCTTAACGGAATGATCCTGCCCACAGAAGGCGCATGCAGCGTTTTCGGAATCGACCCGGCCGCTTTCCCGGAAAAGGTCCACGCGATATCAGGGGTAATTACAGAACACGCGCAAATGTACAATAACCTTACAGGCATGCAGAACTTAATGTTCTTCGGAGCTGTTTTTAATATTGATGAAACTGAATCAAAACACCGCGCGCTTAACCTGCTAGAAAGCCTGTCCCTGCTTGAGGCAAAAGATCAAAAACTGGGCGAATACTCTACAGGGATGCGCCAAAGATTATCGCTTGCAAGAGCGATGATCCACAAACCGAAAATTTTATTTCTTGACGAGCCGACATCAGGCTTAGACCCGGAAAGCGCGTTAAATGTAAATAATTTAATAAAAAGCCTCTCCCGCGAAAACGGAACAACAGTTTTTCTTTGCACCCATCAGCTGCGTTACGCTCAGGAAATCTGCGCCAAGTACGGCCTTATAAGCGAAGGCAGCATGCTCGCTTCCGGCACTCTTGATGAACTTCATTCCCTTGTTTTTTCCGGGCTGACCGCCGAGTTAAGCGTTGAATGCCAAATGTGGCGGGAGGAATGGAAAGAAAAAATTATTGAACGCGGAAGCGGAAACGATAAACGAAAAGATTTTAATGTGGAAATTGAATCGGAGCAGGATATTCCTGTTCTTGTTAAACAAATTACCGATACCGGCGGGAAGATTTATCATGTCTCGGCGCATAAACATTCGCTTGAAGAAATTTACTTTGCACTGCTGGAAAAAACAAGAAGGAGCGCAGCATGAATTCAATACTTGCAAAAACGCAAATCCTTGCGATTATTAAAAAAGACATATCAGGCATTACTTCCAATAAAAGGATGATGACAGCATTAATTGTAGTTCCGCTTATAATGACGCTTGTTTTACCGCTGATATTTATACTTACAATTTCTTTTGTTCCCGAAGACTCGCCTGATATGATGGAGATGATGACTTTGCTTGGATCAGCTGTAATAACAGAAGATGACAACATACAAAGCCTTCTTGTAAATATGATTTTAAATTATATTATCCCGTTATTTTTTCTTTTAATTCCTGTTATGGCGTCTTCTGTCATGGCGTCCAGTTCCTTTGTAGGCGAAAAAGAAAAAAAGACTCTGGAAACGCTCCTTTACAGCCCGCTTTCTTTAAAAGATATTTTCAGCGCAAAAATACTGGCCGCTTTTTTTCTGAGCATGACTGTTTCCATTTTATCTTTTATCGCGATGATTATCGTTTTTGAAACTGCTTTATATATCCTGATAAAAATATTAGTATGGCCGAATGTCAACTGGCTTATAATGATGCTGCTGGTATCCCCTGCGATGGCGCTTATATCGATTAATTTAATTGTGCGCGGCTCGGCGAAATCGCAGACTTCAGAAGAAGCGCAGCAGAGCAGTTTGTTTCTGATACTGCCTGTTATTATGTTAATTGTGGGACAGTTCACGGGAATCATGATGCTTGGAGCGCATATCTTCCTTATTCTTGGCGCTGTTACCGCTTTGATAGCGCTTCTTTTGTTCAGGGGAAAATTCGGGAACTACAGTTACGAGAAATTACTGCGGTGATTTACTGCGCTAAAATCCAGTTTGTGATATCCTGCAGCACCTTTACATCAACATTCCCCGGTATCTTATATTCATCAATGTATCCTGTTGTAGATGTAATGAACATATGATTAAGCCCCTCGTATAAAATGAAGGTGACATTACCGCGTCCTGATAAAAGCCTTTTATAAACTTCAAAATCTTTTTCAGGTGAAACCTGAAAGTCCGCTGAGCCTTGAAGGACAAGAAACGGCACATGAATATCATCAAGATACATGGTGACAGGATGCCGGTATAAATCCTTTAAATAATACGCGCTCATACCGCCCTGTATATCGACAGTTTTCGCGACTGCGTCAGGCAGATTTACAATCGCGTTTATCTGCTCATCCCATGTTGCAAGACCTGCCAGAGCCGCCTCTTTTTCAGCGCCTGTCATCATTTTTTCGATATACTCAACATTTTGATCGTAGCTGATGTCCATGAGAAAACGAGGAGAGCCCGCCAGCAGAATCAATCCTGAAAAAGCGGTCTGCCGCGTTAGCTGAAACCCTGTGCTTTGAACCCGCGGAGACAGCATTCCTCCAAGGCTGTGTCCGATCATGAAAACTTTATCTTCGTTTATGCGCTGATTTTCTTTTAATAAAGCGCAGGCAAGAACAGCATCCTCGATTGTTTCCTCGTAAACTGTTAACGCGCCGCCAAGCTGTTCAACCATTTTGGCTCCGTGCGTCAGCGTTCTTTTATTGTAGCGAAGAACCGCGATTCCGTTAGACGAAAGAAAATCCGCGATATCAAGATACGGTTTATACGCAAACGCCGTTCCGTCCAT
>Ga0209755_10009203_pt1 | contig 10451 bp, 6 predicted proteins | sample TergutCo191P1_FD_187301 | JGI IMG/M metagenome (GOLD analysis project Ga0209755, IMG submission 187301) | Cornitermes sp. P1 segment gut microbial communities from Petit-Saut dam, French Guiana - Co191P1 (SPAdes) (version 2) | ecosystem: Host-associated > Arthropoda: Insects > Digestive system >...
CATTTCCGGCAGTAAATGTTGCGATTACTTCGCCGGCTTCGTTTAAGGTAAATGAATTATCTCCGGTTTGGGTAACCGATGCTCCCTCAAAACTCACAGAAACAGATGCATTGGTCGCATTTGCAGGTTCAACCTCAACTCTAAACTCGGCACTTTCCCCAATGCTGAAAACACGTCGTGTCATGATTACATTTATTCTTCTGGCCGGAATTTCAACAATAATCTTGACCTGTGCGCTGATTTCTCCGACTGATGCGGTTACTGTCGCTATGCCGCCTTCTACGGCGGTGACTCTGCCGTCACCGGATACTGTCACTACTCTTTCGTTGTCGGAGCTATACTGTATAGGATTAAACATGAACGCGTCAGTTGGATGAATAATCGGTGAGAGCATCACAATTTCGCCCGTCAGCATATTTATTTCTTCATCTTCAAACGATATGGCTTCTATATCAGGCGCTGTAACCGTAACCCTAACCCTTGCACTTACGCCGTTTGATGCTGTTGCAATCAGATTTGCCGTGCCCATGTTTACAGCTATCCATCGATCTGCTTGCTTACGCAATACACCAAGGTTATCGGAGCGCAGCTCAAAAAACTTGTCAGTTGCATCATGCGGGTATATAATGACTTCAGGCAGTAGCTCTGTGCCCCGAACGATTTCTTCACTATCGAGCACGATGCTTATTCGCTCTACCTCAATAGTTTCAGGTGTTGGTTTTGGAGTGTGTTCAATCTCAGGCATCATATCATGCGGCGTCTGTATAGCTTGATTCCACGCAACTAAGCCAAATGCAACCAACATTATCAGTATTATTGACGATAATATTATAATTATTGTTTTAATAGTTTTGCTCATAAATCGGTGCTTCCTACATTTGTAAAAAAGGTTGTGTTATTTTGATTAAGTACAGTTTCCGAAACGACTACAGCGAAATGGTTCACCCGAGACTCCTAAAGGCTTTTGTGGAGGTTCAAAATGTTCAGTTTGATGGGTATGGTCTTGATTCGTATTGCGCCGATGCAACTGCGCTTATAAGGCAGAAATTTGGCGCACCGTGTGCGGATATACATTTTATCCCGGGCGGCACTCATGCAAATCTTGTAGTCATTTCCTCTGTGCTTCGCCCTCATGAGGCCGTTATAGCTCCACTGACCGGACATATTTTTGTGCACGAAACCGGCGCAATCGAGGCTACCGGGCATAAAGTCTGCACAAGAGCCGGGTATGACGGGAAACTTAGTGTTTCCGATATCGAGTCCGTTTTATCAGAGCACCCGAATGACGAGCACATGGTAAGGCCTCGGCTTGTGTATATTTCTCTATCAACCGAAGCCGGCACCGTCTATACGAAGTCCGAGCTTTCGTCCATCTATAGTTATTGTCGTGAGAATTCGCTTTTTCTTTATATTGACGGAGCCCGGCTCGGTGCTGCATTGAATAGTCCTGCCTGTGATTTGACCTACCATGATATTGCAGCTTTGTCGGATGCCTTTTTTGTCGGCGGCACAAAGAACGGCGCTCTTTTCGGGGAAGCCATCGTAATACAAAATGACAGGCTGAAAGAAGATTTTCGCTATCTTCTGAAGCAGCGCGGCGGTCTGCTTGCCAAGAGTGCAGCTATAGGAGTACAATTTAAAGCACTTTTTGCCGATGGTTTGTATGATGAACTTGCCGCTCACGCAAACAGAGCGGCAAGAAAACTGGCGGATGGCATCCGTGCACTCGGATATGAATTTCTGTACCCCGCTCAAACGAATTTACTTATCCCAATATTCCCTGCAAAGGTAGCAGTGGCGCTTCATCAACTATATGCATTCTACGACTGGCAGACACTCGGAGATATGACGGCAGTACGCCTTCTCACTTCATGGGCAACACAGGAGAATATAGTCGATGAATTTATTTCGGATCTAAAAGGCATTTCAGGATAGTTGTCAAGGAAGCAGCAACGAATAAAGCGCCCTTTCAAAATCGGAGAACAAGTTTTCATCCCATCGATCTATATTGATGAAGTCTATCTGTTTAATTTGCGGCGCACCTATCTGTGCCGTTATCTCCAGCCCAAACGATTGCCCTAATGTGCCTGTCGGATCGTCTATTGATAGGCTAAATCCGTTTTCATCGACTTTGAATACGCCGGAAAGTTCTCCCATGCTCCGGTCATAGTTGTAAGATAGCGTGAATCTGCCGTTATCCGGCGACCACTCGGAACTGAATACAATCTGTTCATCAATAGATGGTGAAATAGTCAGCGTGTTTATAAGTCGGTTTGATCTCTCTCTATAGTCCCATACAATTGTCACAGACTCTCCTCTTAGACCATCAGAGTTTACCACAAAGTTTAGTTCCCATGGGTCTGTGACTGATTCTCCGAAATCGAATTTACAGTTAACGCGCACCGGGTTTCTGTCTACACTCAAGTCCATGTCAAGTTGCATCCGCAGCAACCTATTATCACTGCTCACGTAGAATGTTATCACAAACTCGCCTGAAAGGCTTCGATCCAGCTCTCTTATTGTATTTCGCATCTCTCGTATAAATCCGTTGTAGGTTGATGCTTGCATGCCCCAAAATATCTCGTTTGTAAGCACATCCGCGGCATACGAATCAAAATAGTTGCGCAGATTCTCATCCTCCGCCATTAGGTCAACCAAGTTGTTAAGCAATGTGATAATATCGTTGTCTGTAACCACAAATTCTATTTTTGTGCTTCTGACCGTTCGGCTGCCGACTTCAATTCGTGTTTTTTCAGACGTTGTTTCAAGATTCCGAATAAACTCGGTCATAAGGCTTGCATAGGGCGCATCAACTGCGCTTTCGGGATATGCCGCATTTAAAGATTCTTCTACCATTTCCACCATTTCGGTAAGCTCTTTTATCGTTTGATTGTCCAGTCCCATTGCCGCACCGAAAATGCGGATATCATCTCTAAATGTACTAAATGTGATCCCATAGTAATCATTGCCTAATATGTCTGAGCCTAACGCAATGCGTTCCTTGTTCATAAATACTTCTAATTCCAGCGCCCGGTTATCCAATCGAAGCTCCGCCTCTACTGCATACTCGCTGTTTGCGCCATCTGAATAAAATGCTATACTCCCGTTTATATCTCCGAGCCACACATCCCTATAGTCTACATTGACCGTAACAGTCCCTTCTTCCAGAGCATTTATTAGGATACCGAATGCTTGAAACGGAGTTGCGTCAATGCGCTCACTTACTTCAGCGTTTAATCCGACAAAGGCTCTGCCTACAACTACGAGCGGAGAGTTTTTAAACTGAATAAACAACACTGCGCCAATTGCTATTGCGATTACCACAACTACAGGAATGCCAATTGCCAACAGTTTTCCGATTTTCTTTTTCGTTGGCGGCGAAGGTGGCATCTGCGGCATTGCGTAGTTGTTTGTGTGATTGCCGTCGTAATATGGAACTTGATTATTGGGGTATCCTTGCGTGGTGGGCTCTTGTGGCTTGTATTGGACATATCCTGTATTGGTTTCCGTATATAGCCGCTGTGTTTGATCCATCTGCACCTGACCTATTTGCTGCATCTGGCCTATCTGCTGTGCCTGATCCGGTTGCTGCTCCTGGCCCATCTGCTGCGCCTGGCCTATCTGCTGCGCCTGGCCTATCTGCTGCGCCTGGTTCGGCTGCTGTGCCTGCATATTTGAGTTGTCTGATTGCACCGATGCCTCTTCCCTATACAGCAATGCTCCACATTTTGCGCAAAACTTACTTTCTTCACTTGCCTGTGACCCGCATTTACTACAAAATCTCATTCTTACCTCCATTGTCCTAAAGACACCTTTATAGATTCCTCTAGCTTATCGAGAGAACATGACTTTTTCGCTGTTGAACATTTTTGTCAGTACGAAGCCTCCGATGGCGGCGTAGAGTAAGTTGCTTATGCAGGCCAGGAAGATATTCAATGCTGAATAATCGAGTGAGAAAATTCCACTCATGCTTTGTACACTGTTGTACAGCGGGATGATGTAGTATATCGGGTCTTCGACGGCTCCGCCGCCAATCATGCCTGTGATTGCCACCAGCATTACAAGAATCATAAGCGGCATAGTCGCTTGACTCGCTTCCTTGACGGTCTTTGAAAATGCGGAAACAATGGAAATCATTGCAGTCATCAGAAGCAGCGTTGTCAATATCACGAATGCAAGCAGCATGTAATCACCGACACTGTAGATATTTGCGTCCATTTCACCCATGCCGCCGCCCATGAGATTTGGCATTGCAAGAATCGTTGCGATTGCTGTAACGGCTCCGGATATGAATGAGAGGACTGCAAGGCTTAGTATTTTTCCTACTGCAAGCTCGCTTCTCTTGAGCGGTGATACCAGAAGTGTCGCCAGTGTTCCGCGCTCTTTTTCTCCGGTAATTGATTCAAGTGCAAGCCCCATACAGCCGGAGAATAAAAATATCATAAGAAGCATGGGCATCATAGTCGATATCACTGTTGCCGCAATGTCCCCCGCCGTCGCTAAATCAGCGTTTTCTATGCCCCTGTTTATATCAAACTTGTTTGCAAGCGATTCTTCATAGGCATCCAATATCGACTGCATTATCGCACCGGCTTCGCCGGAATTTGGGTCAGTCGATAAAAAGTATATTTCAATATTTGGTGCAGGTTCCGTCGCCGTTTGAGCGTCAAAAGCCGCTACTGCCGCATCAAAATCCGCCGGGAAAATCATGACCAAATCGGCTTCCTGGTTTACAATTTTATCTTTTGTGCTTTCAACCTCATCGGCTTGGATTTGTCTAATTGTAATGCCCGCCGACTCTGTCATTTGGACTATCGAAGCCGGGGCGTTGACCGCATATATTCTCGGAGTATGTTCAGCGTCCGGTGCAAATATATCTCCCATAATGGAACCCATAAATGAATATGACACGTATATGAGCAATGCCGGTATGAGCGTCATCAATATCATGCGTCTGTCTCCGAAGAAACGCGCAAATTCCTTTGACATTATTGTCCAAATATTTTTCATGCTGTTTCACCTACGCTTTCTGCATAGAGGTCAAAGAAGATGTCCTCAAGCGACTTTTCTGCGGTCAGATTTGCCAATGTGTCACAAGCTATCATCTTGCCGTTTATTATGATGCCCGCCCTGTCGCACAGCTTTTCGACAAGGCTGAATATGTGCGTCGATACTATTATAGATTTGCCCTGCGCTTTTAGCTCCTGGAGAAAATCGGTTACAACCTTTGCCGTTATTACATCCAGTCCGTTTGTCGGTTCATCGAATATTATAATATTCGGGTCATGGACTATCGATATGACCAAAGACGCCTTTTGCTTCATACCTTGTGATAGGTTTGCTATTTTGACTTCTGCAAACTTGTCAATGCCGAATCTCTCAAACAGTTCTTTTTTGCGCTTTGCGCTTGTTTCAGGGGCAATGTGATGAATCGTTGCAAAAAAGTCGAACAGATAGTTGGGCGTGAAAAAATCTTCCAGCTTTAACTCGCTCGTCAAAAAACCAATTTTAGAGCGAACTTTATCAGGCTCATTTTTTACACTTGAGCCATCAACGATTGCATCACCCTCATCAGCTTTTATAATGGTTGCAAGAATACGCAGTGTCGTTGTTTTTCCCGCGCCGTTTGGTCCGAGAAGTCCGAATATTTCCCCCTCGTACGCTTCAAATGTCACATGATCCGCTGCTGTGATTGTCTTCTTCTTTGTGTTTTGCAGTTTCTGCTGTTTTGCTGTCAGCTTAAATGTTTTGCATAATCCCTCAGTTTTTAGAATTACATTCATCGCTTATTCTTCTTACCTTTCTTCTTATTTTTCTATCTCCAATAATTTTTGCTTCATTTCAAGTCCCCCGCCATAGCCTGTGAGTGCACCGTTTGCGCCGATGACACGATGGCATGGAATAATTATCCATATCGGGTTTTTGTTGTTTGCCATACCGACCGCTCTTGAGGCGTTTGGCTTTCCCGTCATTTCCGCCACTTGCTTGTAGCTTCTTGTTTCACCATATGGGATTTCAAGGAGTGCGTTCCACACCTTGTTTTGAAAATCTGTGCCTTGCGGCTTGAGCGGAAGGTCGAACGCTTTGCACTCACCGCTCAAATATTCGCTAAGCTGAGCGGCTGCGAGGTTTGTCAGCATGTTGGCTTCTTTTTTGCAACTTAAATTCCCTGCACTCTCATGCTTTAAATATGTGATTGCTTCACCATCTGATGCTATCACAATTTTGCCGAGCTTTGTATCATATGTACTGTAAGTATGATTATTCATGAAGCCCTCCCATTTTTTGAATATATCTTATCACGAAGCGAGTCACATTTCAACCATACAATGTGCCGCCACCCCCCCCACATGTTACGATTTGTGCGCATTTTTGTGGTTTTGTCAAGTTTTTGTAACAAAAATGCGCTGTATGTCTTGTGTTTTCTTTTTTGAACTGTTACTATGTAAGTCGTGCAGCATTTTTGCAACGGATTTAAGCGAGGTTTCAAAATGGCTACTAATGAGTTTACATACGGAACGATTATTTACAATAAAGGTGAGCCTGTAACGCAGATTTCTCTGGTTGCCGAAGGTGAGATTGAAGGCTCTTCCGGTGGGTACAATTTTTTATTTGGTAAAACCGATATACTTGGACTTTGCGATATTATTTCAGGCGTCCATTCACAGACCTACACGGCAATTTCGAGCGGCTCTTTACATTCTTTTCCGTGTGATGGTGTTGATTCTTTTGGTTCAATGGTTGAGAAAAGTATGGATATTGCATATCTTATGGCAAGCTCTATGTGCCAGCAAATTTCTGAACTTTTACAATACAGGCTGCGCCTGAAAAGCGGTGCCGAAAGTTCACTTGATACAATCAATGAACTTTATGCAGAATATGGCAGACTATCAAGAATGTACGCTATACAACCAAAAAAGCTGCCGGGGCTTGAAGCTGTCGAAAAGTTTTCCTTTGGCGACCCGGTTAAAGACTGGCTGCACAGCTACTATGTTGAGATAAGCGAACTTGACCCTGCAATTCACAAGAGCTTCTTTTACGGCAATCCCGGTATTGTGGCAGGGTTTATCCATAAAAGTGTAGAGGATTTCTCGCAGATTATGCTTGCCTGCGATGTGTATCAGGAATATTTAGGCGGCATTTCATCGCTGCTGCTCAATAAAGATGGATATGATTTGTTTTCGCTTATCAGCGGCCTACATTTGGGTTGCCTGAACATATCGGGAGCAGACCCGGCTATTGAGGCTTTACTTGCTCAGCTTGATGATGTGTTATCCGATTTGCCGGGAATCGACTCCGACTATTATCAGAGCCGCATGGATTCTTACTGGGATATGCTCGAAGAAAAAAGGGAATCACATGACTCATCGGAATCTGCCGGGACATCGTCCGTTGGACAGGGCGTGAACCGGGAACTTTTGGATTCGCTGAAAACAATCTTGGAATACTCCGGCTGCGAAGACCAACTTGCGGGCGACTTTACGCAGCGTGTAAACGCTTTCACTGAACTGTCAGACAGAAGCAGCACTGAGGATGATGCTTCTGACCTGCGCAGGAGCTTGACAAAGCTCTTTTATGAAGTATATAAGCTTGTCTTTATTAAAAGCCTGGACGACCCCTCACCGCCGACGGTTATCAAGATGTTTCTCAACTTTGGTTATGTTGATCCGGCTCTTGCCGGGTATGAGAATGCGGGCTTTCTTTATTCTATCGCCGATACATTTAAGGGCAATCCGGAAAGCGGCATATACACTATCAGCGAGTGGCTGACTGCCATATACAACGAGGAAAGAGCGCCCAGCCTCAGTGAGTTTGACATGGATTTTACCGCGTATTTGCGCGATTTGAAGAACTCCAAGCAGATTGACGCGGCAGAGGAGAAGCGTCTTTTGGCAAGCCGTGATGATAAGCTTCGCTATGAGATGGAAAACGCATTTCCGGTCGTAAACAGGGTCACATTCGGTAATCCGTCGAAGTTTTGCCCGCTCTATGCAGACCACAATCTTATCCGCTCTCCTGAGGATACTTTGGTCACAGCCGCAGAGGTCAAAAGCATTATTGATGAGATACGAAGCATTGATTTTTCGGCCTTTTACCGTGAAACAGCTTATTCGGATACAAAGCTCGGCGTGACTGCGGAGAATATCAATGTTGAGGTTTTGCCCAATATCATTCTCATGCCAAATGCGGGTATTCGCGGCTCAATGTGGCAGGAAATAGAAGGCAGGGTTCGCACCACTCCCGCACGTATCTTCATGCCTGTTTTTCTTGAAGGTGATTTGAAGAATCTTATTATACGGCTCGTCGGTGAGTTTAGGTGGGAGATGTGCCGGCGCATACAAGGCTCTCGCTGGAATGACCTCTCCGACCCGTCGCTCACCAGTTATTTCTGCGATTACTTGCAATTTTATATGAATAATCGCAGTATTTCCATGCAGACTATGAATGAGATAAGAAACGAGCTTTCCGCCGCAAGAAACAGCTATAAGACAGTGTTTGTGCAAAATTATGCAGTCTGGCTCTTAAATGAGTCAAGGGGCATGGCTCGTCTGAATAGTATTGCACTGGGAATTTTTATGACCTTTTGTCCTTTTACAGAATCAATCCGTGAAGCACTGAAAAATAATATGCGCTACAATGAGGCGCTGACCCGCTATGGCGCCAAGCGACAAAAGCGCGTACAACGCCTCACACTTCTTGTCAGGAAAATTTCTCAAACAGGCAAGGGCATCCCAAAAGAAATAAGCGATGAGCTGGAATTTGCAAAAAGATAAGGTTTTGCGGGCGGTCTCTGCCTTACCAAATTTTCAGTACAACCGCTTCCCATGGCGATAAGGTGCCGTCGTAGGTGGTGCGGCCGATGTTTGTTACTGCTACTTTCCCCACGAGACTACCTTCAAACGGGGTGTTTGCAGGCTTGTCTGAGAAGTTCAGGATTATCGCAAACTGTTCGGCTGTCTGGAGCGTGCGTGTGTATGCGAGGACATTTTTATCTGAGTAGACGGGTGCAAATTCGCCGTATTTAAGTGTTTCATTTGAGGCTCTAAGGGCTATCATGTTTTTGTAGAAGTTCAAAATTGAACCTGTTCGCTTATCTTGCTCTTCATAGTTGATTTTTTGGTAGTTACTGTTTATGGCAAGCCACGGCTGCCCTGTTGTAAACCCGGCGCCCGGTTGTGCGCTCCACTGCATTGGGGTGCGCGAATTTTCGCGGGAGCAGGGCATTATCCACTTTTCCCGCAAAAATGACGGAATCAAATATGAGCGCAGCAATCCGTCAACGCCAAGTGTTTCGAGGTCATCTATTTGTTTTAAGCTTTTAAAATTAAAGTTGGTCATGCCGATTTCTTGGCCTTGATAGATAAACTGTGTACCCCTAAGCGTAAGCTGCATCGTTGCAAGAAGCTTTGCGCTGCGCTCCCAATACTCGCCATCATTCCCATAATGCGAGACTATACGGGGTTGGTCATGGTTTTCCAGATATACCGCGTTCCACTCGAGCCCCTGCTGCCATTTCGTCAGGACACCGAGCAGTTTTTTTGCCTTAAATTTTATTGGTATAAATTTTTCAGCCAATCTGTCAACTTGAAGATGGTCAAATGAAAATACCATATCCAGTTTCCTGCGTTCGGGATTACACAGCAGCCTTGCATCGCGAAGGCTCACAAAAACAGATTCCCCAACTGTAAAACAGTCATAATGGTCAAGCACGTCGCGCCTGAGTTCCTGTAATATCTCATGTACGCCTTCCTGTGATACGAAGTGCTCACGTCCGCAAACTGCGACTTTATGTATGCCGTCGTCGAATGAGCTTTTGCAGATTATGTTTATGACGTCGCAGCGGAATCCTGCCGCCCCTTTTTTCATCCAAAAATGCATTATTTCTTTTATTTCTTCAAGCACTTTTGGATTTCTGTAATTCAAGTCGGGCTGTTTTGGATGAAACAAATGCAGATAGTATTCGCCGCTCTTTGGGTCAAACTCCCATGCACTGTCTCCGAAAAACGAAGTCCAGTTGTTGGGCGGCTTTCCGTCGGGATCTGCGGGCTTCCAAATATAATAATCGCGGAAAGGACTGTCTTTATCCCGACTTTTTACAAACCAGTCATGCTCATCCGATGTGTGGTTTATAACGAGATCCATGATTATTTTGATGTCCCGCTTTTCGGCTTCGGCAAAAAGATGCTCCATATCCGCCATTGTACCAAATTTCGGGTTGATATCTCTATAATCACTTATGTCATAGCCATTGTCGATATCCGGGGATTTATACACGGGAGACAACCAAATTATCCCAACGCCAAACTCCTTGAGCGTATCAAGCCGGGATATTATGCCCGGAATATCGCCAATGCCATCGCCGTTTGAATCTTGAAAGCTGCGGGGGTAGATTTGATATACAACTCGCTCTTTCCACCAGTTGTTCATACTTGAATCCCTGCCTTTTCTTA
>Ga0209755_10009204_pt1 | contig 10450 bp, 7 predicted proteins | sample TergutCo191P1_FD_187301 | JGI IMG/M metagenome (GOLD analysis project Ga0209755, IMG submission 187301) | Cornitermes sp. P1 segment gut microbial communities from Petit-Saut dam, French Guiana - Co191P1 (SPAdes) (version 2) | ecosystem: Host-associated > Arthropoda: Insects > Digestive system >...
TTTCGCTGCTTTTTGTCCAGCTCAGTTTTAATTTAAGGCTAAAAGGCTTTAATTTATCTTCTTTTCCCGGAATTATTGTAACATTATAAACTTCGTTGGGAACAATATTAATATATGTAACGCTTTTTAAGCTGCAGCCTGAAACGCTGACATTTCCAAGCTGACCTTCACCCTCGAAACCAACGATGGTTACGCCTGCATCCAGTTCAAACTGCGGCATTCCCCACCTCGGCGCTCCGCGCTCCTGAAATGCGGCAAGCTGATCTGTCAATTCTTCTTTCTTTTTCTTAAAAAACATATTCCCGCCTATTGGTTTTTATCGGGACGGATAATAATTTTTCCATCCACGATTTTTTTCGCCATCGAAAAAGAATCCGCAATTTGTTTACTTGCGATCTGCGCCGCGTTTACGCTCGAACTCACTTCTTTTGAAGCGGAGTGCAAGTCGGAAACAGTGCTTGAAATTATAGAACTGTCACTTTTAATTTTTAAAGAATCGCTGTTTACTTCATCTACCATACTTTTAATTTTATTAAGGGCTTCCATGATCTGCCCCGAGTTTGATGCCTGCGTATCAATGTTGTTTTTAATGCCCGCGAAAGAAGAATTCATTTCAGATAATTTAATAAAAATATCGTTCATGCTTCCAACATTTTCTCCTGAAACTTTTTCTATTTTATTTATCGCGCCGGTCATGTTTTTTATTTCTTCAGAAATGGAGTTTGATTCCCTATTAGATGATTCTGCGAGCTTGCGAATTTCCGAGGCGACTACCGCAAAGCCTTTTCCGGCTTCTCCTGCGTGAGCCGCTTCTATTGCGGCATTCATGGCAAGAATGTTGGTTTGCGCCGCGATTCCCGATATGGTTTTGTTTGCCTTATCAAGAGCGATGGATCGTTCTGTTAAGATGGTTATTTCTTTGGTCAGCTGTTCCAGAGTTCTTTTGCTGTTTTTGGATGACTCTCCCAGATTTTCCGTAATCTCGTTTGCTTCCTGCACCGCGTTTTTAACTTCGCGGATACCTGTGACCATTTGTTCAATTAATACGGAAGAAGAATTAATACTCTCCGATTGGGATTCTACAGCTTTGTTAAGCGTTCCGATATTAGCAACAATATCCTCTACCGATTTAGAAGTCTGCTGAACAGAAATATTTTCGCCTTCGCTTTTATTTGCCAAAACTTCCATGCCTTCGATGATGGTGTGAAGCTCTTCGTTTGATTTATTAATAATTTTATTAAGGTTCCTGCTGATGTTTAATTGTTTGCCAAGCTGTTCGTCGTTGATTTCTCCCATTGTCTGACGCAGGGTGTTGCGTATGGCGTACAGAGATGATTGCATAACGCCGATCTCGTCTTTTCTTAGTTTGGATGTTTTAATATCAAAGCGCATCTGCGCCAGCGTGTTAGCTGCAACAGCGACTTCGTTAATGGGCTTAGTGATCGAAAACGCGACATTTATCGAAATTATTGCCGCCGCTCCCAAACAAATCGCGAGTGAAAGAAGGAAAGTAAAAATCGCGCGGTTTTCCAAACCTTTTACATAACTGACATCAAGATCGAGTCCAAGAACGCCTTCCACTTTTCCCGAATTATTCAGGACCGGAAGAAAGCCGGAAACGAAAGTGCCCCATTCATCGGTATAAGGTTCTTTAGTGATGGTAAAATTCCTGTTCGACAATGCCTCAAAAACTTCGTCCGGAGGTTCGTCATAGGGCTTTAACACGTATTCGTCTATTTCCGCGCCTTCGTCAAACATGGAAATATCATCGGTATCCAGAAAGAAGCGCACTTCCTTTCCTTTAACCTGAAGGTAATAAATGTAGGCAAAGTTGTAAGACTCAACAATTACGTTTATTCGCCTGACAAGATCAAAATACGACTCCTCTCCGTTTCTTCCATCGTCAAGTATCGACTGTGAGTTCTTAAGCTCCGGAAAAAGCTGTTCAACCGAATGGGCGGTATTTTCAATAACCTGGGAATAGCTTGTTTTTATATACGAATGGTATTGGAAAAATATTATCAATCCAATTCCCAGAGCGGAGGCAAGGCACAAGCTTGTAAAAAGCAGTGAAAACGTCGTTCTTAAACTTTTCATTATTTTAAGATTATAACAAATTTATGAATATTATTCCAGCCTATTTAATCAAGTTTTTTATCTTTTATTAACTCGATTAATATGCGGTTTAATTCGCGTGAATCAATAGGCTTGGAAATAAAGCCGTCAAAACCGTTTGACAGGAACATCGCTTCCTGTCCGATAACGGCATTGGCTGTTAAAGCGACAATGGGATGCTTATATCCCATTTCCCGTAAAATTTTTGTTGTTTTCATACCATCCATTTTGGGCATCATGTGATCCATAAATATGATGTCGTAGTTTTTATCATTTTTTACTTTATCGATTGCGTCAAATCCGTTAGTTACAGTCTCGATTTGCAGTCCGTATGGCATCAAATGTCCTTTTGCTACATACAAATTAGACGCAACATCATCCACGACTAATACTTTACCGTATGGCATGTGTTCATGAAAGATCTGTGATTTTTTCTGCAATGATGTATTATGATAATTAAACTCGCGTAAATTTTTTACGATTTCAGCGCCGCATACTGACGCGCTGCAGCGGGTCTGCGGTAAACGCACGGTAAATATTGTGCCTTCGCCGGGTTTGCTTTCCAGTTTTATTTCTCCGTTCATTAAATTGATGAGACGCTTAGTGATACTCATGCCTAAACCGGTGCCTGAAACGCTGCGGTTAGTTTCAAGATTAAACCGCGCGTATTCGTCGAATATTCTGGAGACCTGGCTTTCTGACATTCCTTGCCCTGTATCCTTCACTTTGAAAACGAGCGTTACGTTTTCGGAAGAATTATTATTTTCCGCGTATACCGACAACTCCACTTCGCCTTCATCTGTATATTTAAAAGCATTAGACAGGAGATTATTAAGCACTTGTTTTATACGCAGTTCATCGCCTATCAGTTCGTGCGGAGTATTTTCATCCAGATTAACCTTAAAAATTATAGGTTTAATTTCAAAACGCAAACGATTCAATTGAACGGCGTCGTTAATCAAACTCGGAATATCATATTCATCGCATACAATTTCCATTTTGCCTGCGTCAATTTTTGAAAAATCAAGAATATCGTTAATTATATTCAATAATAAATTACTGGATTCAAATATTTTTTTATACCCATCTTGCGCTTCAGGCGATAGTTTCTTATCCAGCAGTTGAATTTCAGAAATGCCTAAAATCGCGTTCATTGGAGTGCGTATCTCATGGCTCATTTGCGCGAGAAAAATTCCTTTTGCACGGTTGCTGAATTCGGCTGTTTCTTTTGCGGTAATTAGTTCCGTCATGTCAACAGAATGCTGAATATGAACTGTCTGATCGTTTGACCATTTTATATATCTGTCAACTCTGCGGTAAATGAAATCAGTTTCCGGACTATGTTCATCCCAGACAATTGCCTTATTAGGTTCTTTGTCGAGTTGAATACAGGGACAAAAGCTGCATCGTGCATTATCTCCTTTTTTTAAAACTTTATAGCATAACTCCCCGATAGGATCCGCCTTAACGCCGTAATGCTGTTTCATGCTTTCATTTATGAAAAGAATTTTATCGGTTTTGGGATCGGTAATAAAAATCATAACGTCAAGACCGTTCATTATGTCTTTGATATCCGCGAGCATATTTTTTTCTTCGATTGCCTTATTCGCGGTTTCCTCGGCATTCAGAACTTCTTTCATCAGAATTTTTGTTATATGTCTCGTAATAATAATATTAGCCGCAAGAACTGCCAGTAATATCAGCACTTCGCTGAAAATATACATATTATCGTTATGCGCTTTGTTTAAAAGCATTATTGAAAAAACAACAACAACGAAGCAGCATACGACAATCAGCGCAATTACCGGAAATAAAAATTTTATCCTGACATTTTTATCAATTACGGCATTATGAATTACTGACATCATGAATAGTCCTCTTCCCTCATTAATATTGTTGGGTTAAAAAAATCCTTTAAATCTTAAAAATTCACTAGTAATTATAAACAATATGCTGATAATAGTAAATATACAATATACGTCACACAGCAGATTGTATGATAAATATTTCGTCTGTTAGCATATAAAAATGACTTTAAAACAAATTTTTGTTCAAAATTTAAGGAAATTCCGTAAAAATGAGGGATTATCACAGATGAAACTGGCAGAATATTGCAATACCGCTACCAGCTACATCGGAGATATTGAAATTGGACGGCGATTTCCTTCTTTAGACCTGATTGAAAAAATTGCTAATGTCCTGAGGGTGGAACCATATCATTTTTTTAAGGATCAAACAGATAATAACTCTGTTTTAGAGATTGAAAATCTGTTCCCGCACCTGCCAAATTCCATGAAAAAGCAGATTAAAATCCAAATTAAAACTCAAATTGACCATTCAACAAGGGAAATTATTAATGAAATAGAAGAAATTCTTAGTAAATATTGATATAAAACGCTTTTTTCCCATAAATTCATGTTTTTAGGTGATTTTTCTGGGCTTAGCTCCCTTGACGAAAGGTCAAATATTCTATAAATTGCTTGTATCACAGCAAAGGCGCTGTATCTGACCGTTATATTCATTAGCGGCAAGGTGCAGCGTCTTTTTTTTCATTATTATGGTATTGTTAGGCAATGGAGTTTATTAATGCAGATTGACGCCAAATTAATATCCTACCTCGAAGACCTGTCCTGCCTTACGCTTTCGGACGGCGAAACAAACCGTTTAACAGGCGATCTGCAGAAAATTCTCGATTATATGGCGCGTCTTAGCGAGTTGGACACTAGCGGCGTAAACGAGCGAAGTCATCCTTTTGATAATGTAAACGCCTTCAGGGATGATGAAGTGCGTCCTTCGTTTGACAGGGAATTAATATTGAAGAACGCGCCGGTTAAAAATGAAGAAATGATAATCGCGCCAAAGACGGTGGAGTAGCGAATGACAGCGTTGGAACTAGCTACGGCGATAAAATCTAAGAAACTCAGTGTAACAGACGCGGTGTCGTTGTATATCAGCGCGATAGAAGAGAGCGAAAAAAAGATTAATGCGTTTACTGTTGTGTCGAAGGAGAGAGCTTTTTCACGCGCTAAGGAAGTTCAAGCGCGGCTTGATTCAGGTGATAATATTTCATCGCTTGCCGGAGTTCCGATTGCGATTAAGGATAATATTTCTACGGAAGGAATTGAAACTGCCTGCGCTTCTAAAATGCTGGGCGGCTACACTCCGGTTTTTGACGCCGCTGTAATTGAAAAACTTGAACAGGCGGGAATGATCGTTATCGGAAAGACAAACATGGACGAGTTTGCGATGGGCGGTTCAAGCGAGACTGGCGCAGGCGGAGCGGTTTGTAATCCGTGGGATGTTGATCGTGTTGCAGGCGGTTCATCGGGCGGCAGCGCGGCGGCAGTTGCCGCAGGCGAAGCGCCGATCGCGCTTGGCTCTGATACGGGAGGCAGTATCAGACAGCCGTGTTCTTTTTGCGGCACAACAGGCATTAAGCCGACTTACGGCGCGGTATCAAGGTACGGTTTGATCGCGTATGCCTCGTCGCTCGATCAGATTGGAACGATAGGACAGAACATCGAAGACTGCGCCGCGCTTTTGGAAATTATTTCCGGTTGTGATACACGGGATAGCACTTGCATCATCGAAAAGCCGTTTAAGTTTGATTTGGAAAAAAATTGTGTTGATGTAAAAGGTGTTAAAATCGGTTTACCAAAAAACTATTTTGAGAGTGGTATAGATGGTGAAGTAAAAGCCGCTGTGCTTGCGGCGGCGAAAGAGCTGGAGACCGCAGGCGCAAGCATCGAAGAATTTGAAATGCCGTTTATGGATTACATGATACCGGCTTACTACATCATCGCCTGCGCCGAAGCATCGTCCAATCTTTCACGTTATGACGGATTAAAATACGGTTTTAGAAGCGGGAGCGCAAAAACATTATCCGATGTTTACAGGTTATCAAGAAGCGAAGGCTTCGGTTTGGAAGTAAAGCGCAGAATAATGTTAGGCTCATTTGTGTTGTCGTCGGGTTACTATGACGCTTATTACAAGAAAGCTTTACAAACCCGCGCGTTAATCAAAGACGCTTATAATAAATTGTTTACCCAATACGACATGATACTCTCTCCTGTCGCCCCGACCACCGCCTACAAACGCGGCGAAAATGTTGACGACCCGATCAAAATGTACATGGGTGACATCTACACCGTGTCGATAAATCTCGCAGGTCTTCCCGCAGTTTCTCTCCCCTGCGGTTTCTCGCAAGCGGGCAGCGGCAAACAAAAACTGCCGATTGGTTTCCAGTTAATCGGCGACGCTTTTTCGGAGAAAAAATTAATTGATACTGCCCGCGTTTACCAGAAGCGTACCGATCATCACAAAGCGAGGGCGTCTTTATGAAATGGGAAACTGTCATTGGGCTTGAGGTACATGCCGAGCTTTCTACCAAGTCTAAAATTTTCTGCTCCTGTACAACTGCCTACGGCGGTGATCCCAATACTCATGTTTGTCCGGTTTGCTCGGGAATGCCCGGTGTGCTGCCTGTTTTAAATCGCGAGGTTGTGGAATACGCTCTGCGTCTTGGGCTCGCTCTTAATTGCTCGATAACAAGGTACTGCAAGTTTGACCGTAAAAATTATTTTTATCCTGATTTGCCGAAAGCGTATCAGGTTTCGCAGTTGTACGCGCCAATTTGCCGCGACGGTTTTTTGGAAATTGAAGCAGACGGTACGAAAAAGAAAATCGGGATTCGTGAAATACACATGGAAGAAGACGCAGGTAAACTCAACCACAGCGCTCAAGGATCGCTCATGGATTTTAACCGCTGCGGCGTTCCTCTCCTTGAGATTGTTTCTCATCCTGACTTCGCGAGCGCAGGGGAAGTAATCGCGTATCTTGAAAAATTGCGCGAAACGCTTTTATACCTCGATATTTGCGACTGCAAAATGCAGGAAGGCTCTATGCGCGCCGACATCAATCTGTCCTTGCGCCGTCCCGGCGAGGAACTCGGCGTTCGCACAGAAACAAAAAACATGAACTCGTTTAAAGCTATCGCGCGCGCGATTGAATATGAGATTGACAGGCAAGCCGACATTCTCGAAGACGGCGGAAAAATCGTTCAGGAAACACGCCGCTGGGACGACGACAAGGGAACATCATCGGGAATGCGCTCAAAAGAAAACGCGCAGGATTACCGCTATTTCCCCGATCCCGATCTTCTACCAATCAGCATTGACGATGAATGGATTGCGCGTGTTCAAAAAAATCTGCCGGAACTGGCTTTTCAGAAACGCGAAAGGTATATACGCGATTATAAAATTTCCGCAGATGAAGCTGGCGTCCTTACCTGTCATAAAAATATTTCAAGTTTGTATGAATCACTTGCGCAAAAAAGCGAAGCAACCTTGGCAGCTAACACAGCCTTGGAAGCAGCCCACTTAATCAGCGGGGAGATAATGCGGCTCATGAACAACGCGAATATGCTCCCCGAAGATTTAATCATAGACGCTGATAAACTTGCAACTCTTATCGGGTTAGTTACAGGCGGAAAAATCAACCGCGCTTCATTTAAAGAAACAGTTGAAGCAGTCTTCACGAACAATGTTGACGTGCAAGCCTACATCGCACAAAAAGGTTTAATGATGGTAAGCGATGATAAAGCTGTTATTGAAGCTATAGAAAAAGTTATGGCTGCGAATCAGGGTTCTGTCGCGGATTACCGCGCCGGTAAGGAAAAAGTTTTCGGCTTTGTAATGGGCATGGTAATGAAAGAGCTGGGCAAGGGCGGAAACCCCGAGCTGGTAAAAAAATTATTACAGGAAAAATTAAACGGATAAACGGAGAATAAAAGTCATGAATCAGTACAGAACGCATACCTGCGGAGAATTAAGGGAAGAACAAATCGGGCAGACAGTTTTATTGTCTGGCTGGGTGGACACAATCCGCGATCACGGCGGAGTTACATTTTTCGATCTTCGCGATCAATACGGCATTACTCAGATTGTGCTGCACGAGGAATGTAAGGTAAGCAAGGAAAGCGTTATCACTATTAACGGTATTGTAAAAAGGCGCGACGCGGATACTGTCAATTCAAAGATTGATACCGGAACCGTGGAAGTGCACGCAAAAGAAATAACGGTGCAGAGCAGAGCGGTACATTCACTGCCGTTTGAAATTACCGAATCAAAAAATACTCGCGAAGAAGTCCGTCTTTGTCACCGTTTTTTGGATCTTCGAAATCCCGCAGTTAAAAAAAATATTTTATTCCGCGCAAAGGTAATAAGTTTCCTTCGCGGCAAAATGGAAGAATTGGGCTTTACGGAAATTCAAACGCCGATACTGACGTCGTCTTCTCCTGAAGGCGCGCGCGATTACCTCGTCCCAAGCCGAAAACATCACGGAAAATTTTACGCTCTCCCTCAGGCGCCGCAGATTTTTAAACAGTTATTAATGGTTTCCGGTTTCGACCGTTATTTCCAAATTGCGCCGTGTTTCCGCGACGAGGACGCGCGCGCCGATCGTTCCCCCGGAGAGTTTTATCAGCTCGACTTTGAAATGTCATTCGCGCAGCAGGAAGATGTTTTTGACGTTGCGGAAAATGTTTTATACGGCGTGTTTAAAAGTTTTTCTGATAAACCGGTTAGCGAAGTTCCTTTTAAAAGAATCACTTACGCGGAATCGATGTTAAAATACGGAACCGACAAACCGGATTTAAGAAATCCGCTTATCATCGAAGATATGACGCAATTCTTCGCGGACGTAGATTTCGCGCCGTTTAAAAAAACTCCTGTACGGGGCATTGCCGCTGTGGGTGCCGCGAAACAGTCAAAATCATTCTTTGAAAGAATGCTGGCATTCGCTCTGGAAATCGGCATGAAGGGGTTAGGATACATTTCTGTAATGGAAGACGGCAGTCTTAAAGGTCCAATCGTTAAATTTTTAAATGCAGAAAAACAAACTGTGTTAAGAAGAAATATGGCTCTCAAAGAAAACGATGTGCTGTTCTTCATCGCGGACGAACCGAAAGTTGTTGACGGTCTTGCCGGAAAAATCAGAACAGAACTTGGAAACCAGTTAAAACTAAGTAAGGACAGTTTTGAAATGTGCTTCATCGTTGACTTCCCCATGTTTGGCGAAAGCGAAGAAAATCCCGGCGCGATCGAATTTACTCACAATCCATTTTCCATGCCGCAAGGCGGACTCGAAGCTCTCGAGTCAAAAAATCCGCTTGACATTTTAGCATGGCAATATGACATTGTGTGCAACGGCGTAGAACTTTCATCAGGCGCGGTACGAAACCACCTCCCCGAAGTTATGACCAAAGCTTTTGAAATCGCAGGTTACACGCAAGCGGACATCGAGAAAAAATTCCCCGCCTTGTGGAACGCATTTCACTACGGCGCGCCGCCTCACGCCGGTATGGCTCCCGGCATCGATAGAATTGTAATGCTCCTAACAGAAGAAGAAAACATCCGCGAAGTAATTGCCTTCCCAATGAACAGCAGTGCGCAGGATCTTTTAATGAACGCGCCATGCGAGGTTACGGAACAGCAGCTTCGCGAAGTGCACATAAAAGTTCGACAGAGGAATTAATTTTTTTTAGATTACGAAAAGTTCAGGTAATTTTTCATTATCTGTTAGATATTAAATGCTCTTTTATATATAACCTGCCGAATAAATGACTTTAATTAGTTTTAATTGATAAGGTTTCAGAGAAGGAGAAAAAAGCAGCTTAAAAGGAATTTTCGCTTGCAGTATTGCTCTATACTCAAAGAAGCCGTTAAAAGGCAAAAACGGCATAGACGATCTTCCCGATCATCAATTCCCATTAGAGCCTTAAAATCCTCAAGAGGAATTAAAAAATAAAAAGTTTACCAAAATTTTACCTTTTATTTATCTCTTTTTATCAATTTCTAACTATATTTACTATAAAATGATGTATCATTAGCTGAAAGGAGTAATCCATGTGCCATAGAGACATTACCATAAAACGCCGCCTATTTATATCAAACATTCGCATGATATTTATTTCGTTTATTGCATTTGGTTTCACAATCAGAATGGTAACATACTTTTTAGATATGCCAAAACCATCGCCTGAAGCAATAGAAAAGTTTCGTGTTGTCTACAGCCCTGATACTATGATGATATTATGGCTTATGGTATTTGCCATATTTATTATAATAATAAGTATTATAAATAATATTTTTACTCACCGTATGGTAAAACGCATTATAAAACCTCTTGAACCGTTAAATAACGGCGTACGGCAAATACAAGATAATAATTTATCATACCGGATTGAATATAATAACGATGATGAATTCCGCCCCGTATGTGATGCCTTTAATGAAATGGCTGAAAGACTCGAAACATCAGCTGATCAAAAGAAAAA
>Ga0209755_10009205_pt1 | contig 10450 bp, 7 predicted proteins | sample TergutCo191P1_FD_187301 | JGI IMG/M metagenome (GOLD analysis project Ga0209755, IMG submission 187301) | Cornitermes sp. P1 segment gut microbial communities from Petit-Saut dam, French Guiana - Co191P1 (SPAdes) (version 2) | ecosystem: Host-associated > Arthropoda: Insects > Digestive system >...
AGCAGGTGTTTACCGTATCCCTATCAACACCTTGGGGGAAATGAGACCGTAACCCCATCAACACCTTGGGGAAATGAAACGTTTGTACAAAGTGGATTCCACATGTGCTCAGTGATGACCAAAGAGTCATGTGTGTTGTTCGTGCCACCACCCATCTGCAGCGTTAGAGAAATGAAGGCAGTGCATTTGTCGGTTGCATTTTAACAGTTGATGACTTACAGATGCATTCCTTTGACCCTCACCTGAATTGATTGAATGGTGTGCCCAAACATCTTCAAGGAAGGAAATTGTACAGTGCAGTCAGAGTGCTCTCTAAGTTATACACGTTACGTTCTTCACCTGAAATCCACTTGTGCTTGACCATCCTTTGCCAATTGGTACGACGGTCAATGGCCAGTATTATTGTACACATGCAGAATAAGGTGAGACCAGCTCTTCACCATAACAACCAGAACTGCTTGAGCATTTTGCTCCAGGACAATGTAACTTCTCATTGCCATCATAATGTGCACAGTCTGGTGCAATAATGGGGCTGGGATGTGTTGGCACATTCTCCCTACACTCAATATCTTGTCCTTTCTGATTACTGGTTGTTTTCGCATGTGAAAGAACATTTTCGGGGTGAACAGTTTGAATCTGAAGACCATATCAACAGTGCTGTCACTGCTCTTTACATCATCTGAGTGAGGATGAATACAGAGGTGCAGGTGATCGTTTACCACGTGGATGGGGAAAGTGTGTGGACAGTGCTGGTGATTACACTGAGTGGAGGATGTATGTGTGAACATTCAGGAATATCACTAGTGGTTTTATCTTGTATTGTGTTATTACAATAAAATCATGTACAGAACTTGTGAAATGACCTACGTAGTAACTGTCCAGCCCTTTTTAAGAACCTCCTCCCTTTTTGTACCCTATGTTGCACATAAACATGCATAACATATACTTTGTATTAATGTTTCTTATGTTGTTTACATCATCTGATGAACATTGTTACTTTTTATAAAATACATGTTACATATCAATGTGAAATTCACCAAGAAAACATGTTTAATGACTTACATGCATCTCTTCATATAACTGAATAATTGCAACAGTTGTACGCTTTGCTTTCAGCTAATGTGTAAAGCCTGGAATCTGTTCACATGGGTTGTTGGTGTAATTATTTTGTTGTATGTTTAACTTGGTTTATCTGGGGTTTTGTTTTAACACCCTTATGTAATGAGAGTAATTTTCCTATTTGTTTAATATTAATTTTGAACTGCTGTGAACACCATTAAAGTTCTTCTGTTTATTGCATCTGTTGTACAAGGTGTTTGCAGATATCCTTCATGAACTGGTGTATGGCCCACAAACACCCTTTCTGTACAGCAGTATGGTCCTTAGACATTCTATCTCTACTTCAATGTGACTGTCAATTCTGGATAGTGCTGTACTGTTTTATAGTATTTCAGACTTTTTGATACTATATTTGTGTTGGCTTATGGTTTTCATTCTGCACTGTCCCTGTATGCTGCCATACACTTTTGCTGTGTCAAGGTTGTTTAAAGGTTTTCCAACATAATGAAACGTTATGGGGTTTCACTTGATGTTCCTGTTGCTTAATGAGTGTAATAACCTCAAGGACACAGATTTAAATACCAGTTGTATCTCATGACAGTCAGAGTGTTTCTGGCTAAGCTTGAACTTGTATACAATGCTAACATGTGGGCACACAGAAACCAGCATGTAGCATGCTAGGCTATTTGTGAGTACATTGTAGAGACCAACTTATTTTTTTTCCTTAGGATAACAAAGGTTGAATGCATTACAAGTTGTTTTGAGAGACTCTTGTGCCAAAGTAATGTCGAAAGTTTATCCTTTTAATTTCAGAAATGGGGATCCATACCGACTGTACAACTTGGATGTGTTTGAGTATGAACTGAACACTGGAATGGCACTATATGGTTCAGTACCTCTTCTTATAGCTCATGGGTGAGTATGTACTGTGTTCATGACAGTTACATTTATCTCACGTGATATTTGTGATTGTTTTTACAAGCTGTGATCATATGAATATGATTGACTTTTTTTGTCATGTGGTTTGTTGGAAGCCTGTCATACACTTTCAGAAATTACTGTGATACTTAGAATTTGTAAGGCAGTTGGGAATGTTATTTTCAATTTTCATCTTTTTGATTTATGCTCACTTTTTCAGGAATGCTACTGGAGCATAAAACAAGGGCTGGATGTACACTGCAGCGGTAGTTCGCCGTTACCTCTGACATGGCTTCACTTACTGAGTGTTGTGTTTGTGACTTAAATGCAGGAAAAACCCAAAATTGAGAAAAATTATGCATTATTTGTATGGGGCTTTGGCCATGACCACAGAAAATGAACCTAAAGTGTAGGAAAATCTTAAATCAAGAAAGTTGAATTGGGGTTCTACTTTATACAAATACTGTGACCTAATAGGTTCAGTGGCAGGAATTTGGAGATGATGTCTTATTGAGGGGCTTCATAATTTTTCCCTTCAGCAAACATTATTAGTTTAATCAGAGGAGAGAGGATGAGATGGATGAGTCCCGTTGTTATTTGTGTATGTACAAACATCAGAATATGGGTGATAGTGAGAAACATTTATTCTTGTGAATTTTAATTGTGTGCACCACATGTCCTTATATTTACACATATGTCTGGAAGTAAAATCTCAAGTGCTGCAAAAATGAACTGTTACCTTGACAAAATAGATACAGAAGCTTTCTGAAAACAACTTGCCTGTATATATGACTCTCTTTTTCAGGGAAACTCACACAGCTAGTATTTTCTGGTTAAATGCGGCTGAAACTTGGGTGGATATTTTGGGTCCAGCTGACCAGAATGTTGTTTCTTCAATAGTAAACTTTGTGTCAGGATCAAATGCTCCACCACAGATTGATTCTCACTTTATGTCAGAGAGTGGCATCATAGACACATTCTTCATGCTTGGTCCTAACCCAAAGGATGTATTCCGACAGTACAGAAAGCTAACTGGATCCACTCCATTGCCTCAGGCAAGTGCAATTTTGTTTTGCAAACTGGGTTCATGTGACTGATGTTGGAAGTTTGAGGTTCACTGGTTCAGTATTTATGAGATTTAAGTTTTTCACATCAGTGTTGGATTGTTATACCACGTTGACTGGTAAATAGTTAACCAGCATTTCAGAGGAGCGTGCTGCAGTGTAGCTGTCGAAGAAATGTTGGACAGGTAGAATCTGAGGATGGAGGCAGCAAGCTCTTCCACAACTTTTACTGCTAAATGTAGCATGACTTCTTCTCCCCAGAAGACATATCTTTTTAATTAAATACTGCAGTTCCCAGACTTTTTAGGCATTTAATCTTTTACAAAAAGGGAAGTTTCTACTTACATTTTTGTGGTGTTATTGTCACACCATGATGGTTTCCTCCATTGTCCAACCTTTGTGCCTGAATACATGGTCACTACTAGCTACAATTATGCAAGAAGCCATATACTGAAAAATTTGACACATGACAAGGACCACTGTTTGGATTGTTTATGTTTCCTGGTTCGCGGACAGAAGAAATCTGTGGCTTATTATATTTATGGGTGCCATAAACCTGCTGGTGCAACTTGAAATTGACCTTGGGATGATAGATGGAGCCTAGGTGCTCGCTAGCAGACTAGCTGGCAGCATAGGAGGAAGAATGGAACAGAGTATTTTAAATGTGAGTGTATAAGACGAGGCCAAGTCGAAAGTGGTCCAGTCTCTTGCCAGCTCTCTGGTCACTGGAAGAATGATGAATTCCTTCATTTTTCAGTGCTTTAAGCCACCTCCTGCTCACAAATCATGCATGCACAGAGCACTGTAGTAGGATTCCTTCCATGCAGTGATCAGAGTGGATCAGAGTACTATGGATTTGGAATCTGCCCAACTTCCACCACCGTAATTGATATGTCCCAATGAAACTATAATCATAAATCATGTCAGAAAAGAATACAAGCAGTAAGTCATTTTAATAACCAATGTAAATCTTGTTTATGCTGGTCCCAGTGGCCGTGCAGTCCGAGGCAAAGATTTTGGCCGCCTGATTGCTGAGATCGTGGTTTTGAATCCCACTTTGGGCTTTGATGTTTCTCCCTTGTTTTTGTGTTGTGTTGTCCTAAGAAGAGACCTTGCAACAATCTGATCCCTCTTCCAAGGAGTCCTGCAATATATGTATGCCAGAAATACATGTGTGATGGAGAAAGTCTGGGCCTTACAGTGACCGGTATAACATTGGAGGGGGGGAGATCTAAAATATCTTGTTCATGCCAGCCAGTAGCAGTGCCCACCAGTCAACAACAGTAAAGTGAATTTATTCATTCTGTTTGTTTTTAATGCAGTATTTCAGAAGATGCTGTACAAAAGAAGTGGAAATATTTAAGGGATTATTTCCATGTGGAGCATGTCGAAATTACACAGTCCTGATCAGGTGATACTTCAACCCCATAACACTATCATGGCCATATTATAAGTAACTGCTCTTTCTGAAAGACCACATAATGAATAGGATGTCACAGGGAAGTTCAAAAATTGCACAGCAAACCAATGAAAATACGGATAGTTGCAGTAAATCTTTTTGCTTATATTGAACCTATGTTTTCTGAGACACCTGACATTTGTGTGTTGCTGGGATATGAGCCGTGTATTACAGTATCACAGGGGGCCCGCATGTGGCCCAACACATTACTTGGCGAGGCATTCTTGAACATTGAACAATGGAAACTTGATTACTTAAACAGAAAAATGCAAGGAAATTGCATGTGTTTGACAATGAGGGAGTCTCCTTCCTTACATTGCCAGCATTCCACCACAGAGGAAACTGCTTCTCTGGTGCAAGGTTCGCTATATGGTGCAACAGTCTGCTCACAAAATACCTCAAAACTACCCAACATATACAAGCACTTCTTCCCCCAAATTTACACAGCTTGAGAGGGTACCATTTCTACAGTCATCTGAAACATTAATGGAAGTACCTGTTCAATTTGAATTGGAGGTCACAGTTTATATTGACCGTAACTGGTCAAGATAGTCAGCTTAAGCTGAGAGTCCCTTAAGAATTAATCACTTTAAAATTTTTATTTTTTTCCCCCCTCCCATTTAGAATTATCCATTACAATTAAATTTTTAGTTGTGTAGCATGCACACATTTTGGTTTAGTTCTAGCAGTTTCATTCCTGTTCAGTCATTGGCGTGGTTAAAAATGTGAATTCCACTAAGTGTATTGATTATTTCAGTGTTTATGTTCATTTCATTATACTGTTAAGAAATATGTGCACAGTAATGTAAGTTTGTTTCTTTTTCATTAATAATTTTCAGAATGTAGGATGTGGAACAAGTCATAAATACACAAATATACATGATTTTTATGGTGTAGAACACCACAAACATTTTACAAAACAGTATTATAGATCATCTTTTACACATAGAAAATACATCTGCAGAGTAAAAGGAGTGTGTATTTAAGTATTTTCTTAAGGTTGCTTTGAATTTAGCCTTGTCATTCTAGAGGATTGTCAGACTAGGTGGTAAATTGTTGAGAATTTTGTTGCGAGCATGCAATTTACTTTTTGGAAAACAAGATAGGTTTCAATTTGGTCTATGAAGAGCTTTTTCCTTCTATTAATATTGTGTAAAGATGAATTTGTTTGAAAATTTTCCTGACTGTTGATAATGAAGTTCCTTAATGAAAGTATAGATTGGCATGAAACAGGCAGAATCTCTAACTGTTTAAATAGCCTTCTACATGAGGCATGGGGTTGTGCAGCAGCCATAATTCTGGCAATTTTCTTTTGTAAAGTGAAAAATCTTCCCACTGTTGGAAGAGTTACCCCCAAATATTGTTCCATATTTTGTAATAGAATGAAAGTGTGCATAGTAAATTGATTTGAGTGTGTTAATATTACTGATATGGACCATCAACCTTACAGCATAACTTGCTGCACTTAACTTGGGAATCGTTTGTCCAATACTGTTCCATTTCTCTTACGTGTCCTTTATTTTGTTTGAAACAGTGTCACACTCACATACTGTTACAAAACAAATTTAAAGAATCATTTTGTGACCTAAATAGACGTGTTGTATTGTGTATACTTTGTCCTTGGATTGGCTTGGTTTGAAGCATAAGCAAAATACTTTGAACAGGACAGCTGTTGACACCAGCAGTAATGTAAGGCACTCATTGTATAACAGCATTTTGCTGTTACTGACTAAATGTGACCAGAAAGAGATTGTTGGAAGTGCTGTAGTGTTAATAGTACTCTCCATGTGGCAACAGAAGTGCTTGTGGAGGATAATAACAGTGTAACAGCATGAATAAATTGTCAGCATTCTCGGCTGTTTAAAGGGCTCACTGTGTGAGATATATATATGTCGTTCGGCAGCTAAGGGTTAAATTGTAACTGGTAAAAGCCTAGCTTAGTATTACTACTGGAAAAGAGAAGCTGTTTCTCAGTTTTACAGCTTTTCTGTCATTTTAGTTCACATTAGGTTAATTGTTAACATGACTAGTATTTAATTTTCATCTCTATGAATTTTGGTCACTTTAAAGAAAACTTTTATTCTGATAGAGTAGTAGTTTTGAATCTCACATGCAGAGTTCTACTATACTGTGTGTGTGACTATACTACAGGGTATTCAACAGTGATATTACAGAAGGTACAGGATATTTGAGAAATTGTTGATATTTCCAGAACAATGAACATGTTATGTGTTGCATAGCTATTGTTAGTACTTGGAATTATATTTACTCTTCTAAGAATTACTGTAATTTTTGTATGATACTGTGTTATTTAATAAATTCCTTAATGTTTCAGTATTTTGCTTTGGGATATCACCAGTGTCGATGGAATTACAACGACCAGGATGATGTGAGAAATGTTGATAGCAAGCTGGATGAACACGATATTCCTAACGATGTTATATGGCTGGATATTGAGCATACAGACAATAAGAAGTATGTGTTGAAAGTGACAGTAGTGACCTGAGCTTTCACTGCTACTCCAAGTTGCTAGCATCTTTCTTCTGCACATTTGACTATGTATTGCCCAGAAACATTTCTTGCCATTCATAGTGGTCTCCTGTAGCTTAATATATTTGGTAAATTTTAGGAAAAACCTTCTTGGTTGTTAATGGTGAAAATGAAATATGTCCTTTGATACACTTTTCTATTGAAGACACATGTTCTTAACATAGTGTGGATGTTATGTTAAAGAACCCAGTAGTATGACATATAGTGGCATAGAAAAGGCCTCCATGGACTCCACAATATGGTGGGAGGGACAAGGGAGCGCCCAAATGTACAGAATACAAAAATATGTTTTGGTTTTTTGTACTGGATGCCATTCTTCTGACACAAGGCAGTATTCTGGATTGCTGTTTATGAGGTGTGGGAAAAGATTCACTAATAAGCTGGTTATCTTTGCCACTGATGAGATACCTTACAATGAAGTTTTTTTGATATTTTCCAAAGAGCATTGTGTTATCAGACATTTTTTAAGTTGATCTGCCGGTGGTCTTCTATAAAAGAGTTAGTAAGAGATGTTCAGAATTCTCATTAGAATTAATGTGAACAGAACATTTAAAAATGTTCATGTAAGTGTTCATACCCGTACATACTCTAAATTATTTCAACACTGTACACTACAGCACACACAGTATAGACCTAAGACATCTGTAACACACATAATCCCTCATTCGGTTGCATTACATGGATGCTAGCCTGACTTCTGGGTAACAGTATATTCAGGCTCTAGCCCCTAAGGTTTAACCATCCATTTGGTCAATAATGGAAGGTCTACAGCCAGCTTTCCATTAATGGATTTATATAACAGCAATTGCCAAGTGAGTCTCTAAAGTGTGCTGGGATTGTGCAGAATATCCTCTAAATATTTTAGCATAATCATAGTTTTACTTATAAATAACAGAACGGTGGAAATGTTAGAAATCTGACAGTCAAATTGTTAATATATTTTAAATATTTTTGGGATTTTATTGAATATCCGTGTCTTTGGAAATTTGGTAAACTGAAATGTAGGTGTACAAGAGGTCTTGTCGGAAACTTATGAAGCTGTCTTACTGCTTTGAATTAATGTGAGTTTGGAAGAGATGCTTATTAATGCCAGGCCTGTAAGAAGTAGTAGATGTCTCTGACTACACATTTGAGTAGTAGATGTCTCTGAAATCATGTTTTCTCATTAATTAAAATAGATATGTATGTTCATTGGGTGCTGTTATTTGCTTCAGCTGACATTTATAAGTAAACAGAGAAAATACTATTGCTTCATGTAGCATGTGGGAAAGGAGTTCTTGTATGTAAATTTTCATAGCCTGGTCTAACATATTTGTCTTCTAGGTTTAACCACATTGTGTGTCAAAGCTGTTTAAACATTTTGATGCACATTACTGTTGCCATCTTCATCCTGAAGATGGCCAATGTAATGTGTACTGGAACAATGGACCAGCTTCAACACTTCACAAGACTAAACCCTGAAAGCCAAAATTGTACAAGAGAACAGTTATGTTGCATGTGGATGTGGCTATATATCGTTCTACTACACAGTAACATATTTCAAGTCTTTTTTGATTCGATTAACATTTGTTGTTTTTTTATAATTAATGCTTTAAGGGCCTGAGCAGTACGGTGGGTAATAAAAACTCCGGTTGATCTGGAGATAAGCATATCAAATAAAAGTAACAAAATGCAGCACGGAGTGGAAAAACATCTCTGGAATATATGAATTATATCAGTGACATGTCAATTACAGATACAATGTACAATTTAAATTTCTACTGCAGCAGCAGCAACAACAACAACGACAATAATAATAATAATAATAATGGCTAACAAATGTGGACTACCAAAGGAGCCACCAACACCATACTGTAAACAGCCACAATCCATGTTAAAGAACTATACTGCAACAGTTCCATAGTAAATGAAACTATTCATAACAATAGACCGAACACAGTTATGCAAGACAGAGCCATCAAGGAAGCATGCTTAATAAACACAGCAATTCCCAGCAATCACAGCCTTCAAAGCACAATCACCGAGAAGCTCTAGAAGTGTACAGACTTGGAAGAAGGGCTTATAAAAATATGACAGTTGAAAACAGCCTATATAATACCATAATACTATCCACAATGGATATTATCCCAAACAAAATACAAACAAAGTTTGAAACTTCTTTATGTTTTCCCTGCCCTATATATTCTAATGCAGAAAGCAGTAATATTTAATACTTGAATTTTATGGCAGAACAGTGAATAAGAAGTGTTTGGTCAGTGAGACCTGTACTCTTGAGAACCAGTTAAATAGCTCTGAAGTAAAGAAATTGTCTGATGATGATTATGATTATGGTGTAATGTAAGGGGTGGTGGTGGTGGTGGTAGTAGTAGTTATTAAAATACATATTTTTGTCATATGTGTGTGTGTGATGTATGTATACATCAAGGTAATTAAGTTGTATAGCTCTTTAAAGCCCAGTGGTCAGATCATATACTCCCAGCTTAAATATTAAAAAAATATATACATTCTACCCACACAGTGTATTTTGGGGATTTTGCATGGTATGAACAATCAGCTATTATTTACCTGTATTGGATCACTGATTTTTTCTTTCTATTTTTATAATTGACATTGTGTGTGCTTACTGTGCAGCCTGATCTGAGACTTTGAATACAGTTCAAGTTAATTTTCATCTTTAAAGGGTTAAGAGAGGGCTCGGTACACACTGTGTTGGCAATCAACAACTCTTGATACATACGGAGTTTAATTAATAATATATATAGTAATATAATAATAATATTCATTTTGTAGATACTTCACATGGGATCCTGTTAAATTCCCTCAGCCCATGGACATGATTAATAATTTGACAGCCAAGGGTAGGAAAATGGTGACTATTGTTGATCCCCACATTAAAAGAGATGGTAATTACTTTCTTCATAATGATGCAGAAAATAATGATTACTATGTAAGAATGAAGGATGGCAAAGTTTTTGAAGGTGAGTGACTTTTTTTTGGTGCATTGTTTTCATAGTATACTTTGAATAAATGTGTGTCACCATACACACATTTATTAAAAAACTGAATGTTTCTGTTCTGAAAACATTTGTACCCATTCTGCAAGTTACATTCAAAGATGCTTTGTGACAGCTATAGAATGCTGTGAATTACGTAACTCTCATTTATGGAATTTGATTTGGCAACCATGTGGTTTGCACTATAGACCAAAACAGACAGTTCAGGATGTGTGAAGATATATACTTTTGTGTGTTTTGGACAAAAATGAGAAGTTACTACATGTAAGCAGCTGTAACTCCCAGGGTACATTGCCTGAGCTGAAACCATATGTATTTTTTATGCATAATATATTTACCTGAATATAAGACAAGAATTTTCCCCAGGTCATTGTAAAAATGGGGGG
>Ga0209755_10009206_pt1 | contig 10447 bp, 8 predicted proteins | sample TergutCo191P1_FD_187301 | JGI IMG/M metagenome (GOLD analysis project Ga0209755, IMG submission 187301) | Cornitermes sp. P1 segment gut microbial communities from Petit-Saut dam, French Guiana - Co191P1 (SPAdes) (version 2) | ecosystem: Host-associated > Arthropoda: Insects > Digestive system >...
AGAGGGCGAGTTACTGAGCCAGTTCTAGGTACCTCCCTTATGAGCACCAGAATCTAAATTTAAATATATTACAAGACAGCATAAGACAGTGCTATACCAAATCAAAAGCTTCAAATTACTGCAACACAGATTCTGACCGTAAACAACCGGGGTCCTACAAAATGGCGGTGGAAATGTTTCTGTTACCACGCCTAGCCGAAATGCATAAAAGTCTCTCTTTAGTGTATATACCACTCGCGTGGCCCTAGAATACCCTAGAAATTATACTACAGGGGAAAATTCAATGCCCAGACATATTAAGGACGTGAAGAACCACGATTTCCACGAACACATTACAAACAATACTGCTCAAGAAACGTGGGCCGGGATAGCTCAGTCGGTACAGCGACTCGCTTCGGGCTGGACGGTGCGGGCATCGAATCCCGGTGGGAGCGAGATTTTCCGCACCCCTCCAGACCGGCCCTGGGGCTCACCCAGCTCCCTATACAATGGGTACCGGGTCTTTCTCGGGGGTAAAGCGGCCGGGGCGTGGCGTTGACCACCACCCCATTTAGCGCCGAGGTTAAAGAAAGGGTATAGCTATACCTCTACTCCCCCTCTTGACCTTCGTGGCCTTTTCTATGGTGAGCTTTACCCATTACTGTTCACGAAACGGGACAAGTGCACGCATTCCGTATCATTTGCGAGTACTGATTAATCAGTTATAATGCCAGGATACTTGGCACATTTCCACATGAATTACCACTTATCCAGCACGCGCACGAAATGAGCAAGGAAGAGAGAAAGCGGAAGAAAGATCGAAATGAAGAGGCCCAATGAAAGGTTTGAACGCAAAGGGGCCGAAGCAAGGGCCAATCGTTACGGTATCAGCATTGTTACAGTACAGACTTGTTTATTAGTTCTGTTTGTATATTGTCCGATATTTACAGACAATCAACTATATACAGCACAGTTACCATATTAACAAGGATTTCAACACTACGACTTGGTCCAGTTACCGATGCAATAATCCCATATGTTCCGCAGTGGAGATAACTTACAGAAATATGGTTCTCTGCCTATCGAGAGTGTTGACTTCCTTCGTCGCATTGCTCACAAAACGCGTATCAAAACCTGTTGAAATTGACGCCTGATATGCCGCGTCATCCATTTATCAGCACACAACATGGCGACCGTTCAAGAACAATCACACCCATAAGCCGAGTTCTTGGAATTCGACTGAATGATAAATGTGAGTGAGACAGAAAATTGCACGATAAGCCGTCCAGACAAAATGGCGACAGGTATTGGATGTTACCATTACTCAACAGCATTGCAATAGCAAGACTCAGTGATGTAAAAATTACAGGTCGTTGATCGCGTGTGGTCCGATATATATTGAGTGGCCAAACAATGTAAAGCAGTGACTAATAAATAATATGCAACAAAGTGGATGTGAAGCCTTGTGTACGTGCATGTAGCAGTTACCTCTGAAATGTTAGAAACCACCGCCAAGTCTACACTGTTTTACACAAGATCACAATTTATATAGCGAAAAAGTATACGTAATGCCAAGAATTCTCAAGTGTAACCATCAGCTTTGTTCTGGAAGCATAAGTACATTTTGCCAAACCCCACTTTCCAGTTTTGGGATGAATTCTCTTCATATTAGTGTAATTTCATGGACTATGTTTATGCAGGTCCTGTGGGTCTGTGTTTCATGCTTCCACATGTGTCTTCATGTGGGCTCTCATTTGTGTAATAATGTTTTGAAGCTCCAAAAATCCCTTCAGATCTGTGTCACATCTTTTCATTTTTCCCTCATATTCTACTTACAGCCCTAGCCCACTACACAGCAGCACTCACTGCTAAAATTACATAGCCTGTGTTTACCCTGTGTTGCAAAAAAAATTTTCTGCATATATATACATATATATCACTCATTTTGGACTAATCTTAGGGCGAAGGGAGCAAGCTCTTCCAAAACATCGATCCCAGCACATCAGTCCCTGGTGACTGTGAGTTTCAGCTATCAATTACCCAAGAAGATCCCATATTATGGAAACACTCATATCTCACATTATCTGTCTTTAGTTATTAAGTGCAGTATATCAGACAATTTGCACAAACCAACGGGCTAAAGTTGGAATGCTCCAAACTTACATTCAGAAGAAGCCTGATTCAAATCTTGGCTACAATACACACCAGCCTGAGATTTTTACATTTTTCTCACTGTCTCTAGATAAATTCTGGTGTAGAATTTCAAATGAGTTTTGACCACTTTGTTCTAGGTCCTTTCCAATACATTATTCACTGATCACCCTCCAATAGACACCATACAGCATGAGTTACTAAAAGTATTTTGAAGTGAACCATAAAAAAATCACTGCTGTGTTATTGTACTTCCATCCAACGGTCTCTTGTCTGCCTGTGTTTTAATTCTGCAGTGTAATTTACATGGTATGTGCTGTATGCCAAAAACCATTTTTATACTTACTATTATCATCACCTTCCACACCCAAAGTCTCCTGTATTGAGCTACGTAAACGCAAACTAACACACATCATGAGAATAATTTTGGAAGCACAGACAACCAACTTTCGTGCACAACAAAAATTAATTTGGCTCCATACATCCCTTTAACTCCATGATCCTGAATGGTGCCATCATTCACATAGTGATGAAAGGGCAGTACAATGTACCTAGCAAAAGCCACTCCTTCTTACACCATCCAGTGTACTGAGTTATATTCTAAGGTACTAAAGTATTATAAAATTAGCAAAAATAATCAGAAACATGATATACAAGAAATATTGTAATGGGTAATAAATGGGCATACTAATGCACAGTGCAATGTCATATTTCCTGCCAATAATTTTTCAATCATGAACTACCAGCCAGCAAAAGCCTATCCCTCAGGTGAACACTGCCAGTTCATTTTGAAATTGGTCTAGAATGATTCAGGCCCAGTACCATCAGTAGACATGCAGCCTCTGAAATGATTCATGTATGTATAAATGTTTTCATTTTTCCTTTGTGTCCAAGTGAAAGGGGCTGCAGTAGTATCACACATGTCTGTTGAATGGATATGGCTACAAATACTGAAAAAGAGTAAGCAGTTTGTGAACAGAACATGATGAGTTTTTATGGCAGAAAGGGTTGGAAACATTTTCCCTGTAACTTGCCTACAGTTAGAATTCCAAGCTTATAGACTTATTAATGTAGTTAGGTATACTGGGGTTACTGTTGGAAAGAACACCTTAAAACTGCCATGTGCTTATTGCATAAAAATTTGAAGAACTAGAGAGTCTAAGATAATACCATCCATCCACTTAACTTACGTCATACAACTTTTATTGATGAGGTAATTTCAAGATCAAGTGTACAGAACAAACCTCTCTATAGAACAAGAGTTTAAGACATGCAGACAGATTTTAGAAAGTGTGTGTGAAGAACAACTTCACATCAACTTTAACTCATTTCACTAATATGGATTTGTGTGTCCATGTACATAGATGGCATTTCCAGCGTGTCTTATAGGTACCATGTATTAGGAATCTTTCTGGAGTGATTCTGGACTAATATGGCAACCCTGCTCAGCTGAAGGTAGACTGGTAGTAGTCAGCAGTCTGGAAGGGACAGGCATGCAAACACTGCTGAAAAAAGCACTGCACTTATTAAAATTTATTCTAATCCAAACATGTATGCTCATCAACTTGTAAATTTTCTGCATCTAATTTATTATCATGTAATACATTTAACTGGAAAAATTACAAATTCTACAATGGAAATGTGCCTAGTATCAGATATTTTACATATAAAAGCATATACGGACATGGATTATGTATAACAGCACATATAGTCAATTCTTTTTTTGGCAATGCAATGTAAATGTGAAATGCAACGTACACACACTCTATTTACTGCATAACCTCCACGCTCCCCAACAAAATAAAGAGACAAAAGCAGGAAATAATCTGGCACCCCTACTAGAGGGATTCAAGAAATATTTGTGTGTAATATTCTCTGAAATATAAATAGATTTCAAGACATGTTGGAGATTTTTTGCATTTGCATAATGAAAGCCCTTGGTCCAAAATTGAATATGGAGTCTAGCTATTCATATTGGAATTTTCAGCATTTTTCTGTTTAACAAAGAAATTTCAGCAACCATAATTTAACAGCAATGACTTCTATACTTCATGTCATTCACAAGTCATAATGTGGAAAACCTCATTTCTCACTTGACAATATTATACATGTCTCGTCAAGTTAAATGAACCAGGAAACAAAAATAATGATGCTTTACTTTAATTTAAAGCTTTCAAAGTATTTCCAATTAGAACTGACATATAGACACAAATTCATTCTACACAGTGCCTACCATAATTGATAAGAAATCCAATGTACTCTGGAGATGCTCACATGTCACCTGTGACAAAACAAATGCATACACCACAAATTATTGTTCCTCACATATGTGTGCAGAAGAATTTTATGATGAACAAATATGGGTGCACACTGTAGTAGACAACTGAACTATGTAGGTAGGCCAACACATGCTCTTGGGGAATAATGCACATTAACTTCCCTCTCCAGCAGTAGCTGGTATAGTTCATTCACCCTTACAATCAGAGTACATTTTGTGTACATTTTAAGCCAACTGCTTACTACGATCATAGAGAATCACATGATGACTGAATGAGTACGTAGGATTAGAGAAACAGTATTCAAAGTGGAAAACCAAAACAATAAAAAAAAAACCCTGTAGCACTCCCAAATTACCCATCAAAAATCCCACAAGGAACATAGACTAGCCCCAAGTGAATGTGGCCCTCTGCAGCAAGAGGCCAGCAACTAACTGCCCGACCCATGGCATGGCCCTCTCAGAACAGACGTCAAAGTTCTGCACATGGAAAATAATTCTGTGCATTAACAAATCATGGAAAACTTCATACAATGAAGTCAGTCTAACATGTAATTCAAACACCAGACAGCAAATTAAAACACGACACCTTCACTATTACAGAATTTTATGATTCTTTATACACTTTCTGCAAACATTTTAAAGGAGTTCACATAAGTGAATTATTTTTAATATTATTTTTTTAGGTTAATGTGAGAGAAAATATATGTATTCAATTTAGGTTAGAACTTTTGTCTACTTACACATACCACAAGAAAATTAATCCAACACCCCAAGAACTTAGTGACTGAGCAAATCTTAAATTTAACTTTGTTATTAATAAACATGCAAAGTAAAACTGCATTTTGTAGGGAGATGACAATTTAATTTACCTTCAAGTTTCCATTTAATTTCTTATTCATTTCTGTAAAATATAGTAAGTATTTATTTTGATCTTCAATTAAGTACTTCTACCAGTAGCTGTGCTATTTTTAGTGTTTCACTGCCTTGTGCCTTCTTCACAGTTATTAATTTAAAAAAAAAATTACACATTTATTTCATAGCTATGTACTTTATTTCATTTCAGGGTTAATTTATACAATTCACAAGGTTATGGATGAAAACCCTTATGGAAACAGACTTTGAAAGAGCCAGGCTAAAGAATAGGATAAACAGAGTGGAATAGTGTAGACTGGATTCATCTGACTCAGGACAGGGACAAGTGGCTGGCTCTTGTGAACAGGGTACTGAACCTTACAAAAGTGGAGGGAATTTCTTCACTGGCTGGGGGCCTATTAGCTTCTCAAGCCACTGCTCCAAGGAATCAGAATCAGTTCACTTGACATATTTGCCATATCAAAGGCACAACACAGGAAAACTTTGATGGAGAGCAACACAACTATCCTGCCACAACCCACTCCCAGTAACCATTTCTCTGATGGACAATGCCTTCACTGCAGTTAGAGAAAAACATTAACAAAGGCAAAGCAAATACTGGAAAACAAACCATTATTTATATAAAAATCATAGGAATTAAAAGTACAATGGGAAATAGATCAAAAGATTCAGTATCTGACAAGTTTCGTATGCTCCCACTATAAAATTTAAATTGTCTGAACTGTCCAAACAAATATGCTGTTCTCTCTCCAAAATCTACTCTCCAGTCTATTCTGCCCACTATAATGCACTTCAGACATTATGCAACATGACATCCTGCAAGAAAATAGTGAGAACTAGTTTTTACAGTCAGGATTACTTGGTTTCTGGACTTTAAGCATCAAAGTACAACATTTAAAAAACAGGATCTATTTCCAAGACTATGTTTTATTTTCAAAATACAATACAATGTGCAAAATCCAGAAAGCAAGCAATACAAGATATAATATACCATCACCAAAATCTTTTTGAAATTCTCTGCTCTTTACATGTTTGACAAATCCTTCAGTGATGAACTCAGAAGCCATACCCAAGATCAATGAACCATAAGGTATAAGGATTAGTGAATCATGCAGTTTTATCTAACCAAAGTGGTACTACAAATAAATTAGTAAAGGTTGAGCTGATTAGTGAAAAATGAAGTATGGTATGCAAATCACAGAATACACGACAGCCTTAATTGTTTTTACCTGCAACTCAATGTGCAATTTCATGGCTTACTACACAAGAAAATCTGGCACACACCATGGTTTGAATTTACCAACAAAATATTCAACTAGTCTTTTATATTAAGTTAGCATTCATAATTGTCAACTTACTTGCAGCCCAATATCAGAAAAGGAATCCAACATTAGGCACTCTCACTTCAGTTACTAAATACAATGTTAACTAAAGCTGACACATTCATTCGAACAACAACAACAAACTGTAATAAACTGCTATAATATTACATATATAAAATCCACTTAAGAATCAAAATTACCAATATCTTCCACATGAAGTTTTTTCACACTTTCAAATCCTGCCAGCAAAACAAATTCTCAAATTGTAGCCCTCCAATAAGATGATTTCTCATTTGGTAGCCTAAAATGGCCTTCAAAGTTTTCATTACAGAATACACCCTGGAATTTATTTTCTCACATTTAAAGTGAATAATAACATAATAAATGAGTATATAATACCCAGCAGTAAATAAAACACAACTTCAGGCACCAAAATTCCACATCATAAGGCCAGTGAAACAGGCTCTAACCCTCTGGTTGCTTTATACACTCAGATTCTCTTTTCAGGAAAATTACAGCAAACAATGCAGGCACAACTCAGAACATTTCATTCTATCATCTTGAATAGCGCGCAGGAAAATATCATTCCCAAGAGCTGGAAAGTAAAAAAAAACATAATATCACTTCTAAAAATGCATACACTCTATCAGAATCCCATCACTGCAATAAACTTCACTATAAGAGTCCATTTTCTTATTCACAGTTACCACATGTACATATCACTTGTCTGAAAACCTTCAATTATAAAATACCTACAATTTCCTGTATGCCTAACTTTTATGTACTCTTTGCTTCAAATGTTCTAGTTCAATAAATGACAATGAAGTTATCATGAAAAATTGGTTAAGATGGTCATTTTTTGTAGGAATGTAAACCAGGTAGCCACAAATGAAAGTCAGCCATACTAACCAACTTTGTTATTCATAGTATGAACTCAGAATAACGACATCTGTGGACCAGACTAATATATTTGTTTCCAAGATTCCAAAGGGACACCAACAAAATACTAATATAAGTATTTTAAAACTGATAGCACTTAACATCAACTCAATAACAGACCATTTCGTTGCACAAATAGTTACACAATACTTTAACCCATTTGCATACAAAACAAGAATGGAAATGTGGACTATACTTTCAAGGTCCTATACAATGAAGCAAATTTCATGGTGGTTCTAATGATAATTTTTTTTTATATATAATTAAACGCATAGTGACAATCCATTGAGTCCTGTTAGACGAATGTTCACACTCTTCAACAAACTTCTTTGTTTATCTTCAGTTTCTGTATCTTATCACCATTCACAAGCTGTGTACACATGCTGAAACCCACTAATTGACTTACTAAAATTATTGTGTCAAATTGAATTGAACTGACTTTACTGAATGTATTAACTTGGCAAATTTATGAGTATACTGACAATACAAAATTTCACAGAACACCATTCAGTACTTCCAAACACAAACCATATTAAGACCACAACTCACCTACTAAGTGTTTATTTTATGTAGTCTGTGAACATAAATTTTAAAAATGAAGTGGGGGGGAGGGGGAGTAGAATCATGGCAAAGAGTGGGAGTTTATATTTTATTGCAATAGTTACCATTAGACAGGCAACTCCAATGCCAGCACCTCCAATGATAGCAGCATGATCCTTAACAAATTTCTCAGTAACATCCAAGCAGCCCAAGTTGAAAACATTTCCAGGCAATTCGGTGCAACTTCCAAAAGACTGTAAGGAATAGACATGTTACAAGATGAAAGTACTAAACAACAATTCTAATGCAGTGAAAACATTCACATTTCCATCACTATTCTTTAATAGCATAATTTCTCGAAACTTGAGGACCACAATTTCATTTCCTCAAGGCACCTAAAAGCAAATGTGTTGTTTGTGTAATAGCCAATCAAAGCATGTATTACATAATTTATTAATTTCTTTCATGTGGTACCCCACACAGCAGCATTATTTTCAGCACTCCTTAATTTCAATTTGGTAAATGAAACCAGAATTATGTTGTAATGCAGCAGATATATTTTTATAAATATCACAAAAGAAATTTAGATGTTGAATAAATTGAGCCAACTTGATGTCACTTTATGAAAGTTTTTTATTGCTCAACATGTTTCGAATGTTATTACATTCATCTTCAGGAGCCAGCGACTGTATGTAGGTGTACTGTTCTGTTTCGGTGTGTACTGGTGTATTGGTGCAGTTTGGCTTGAGTAGGGTGGTATCCAAATGCAGGTTGGTGCACTTTCATAAAGTGACATCAAGTTGGTTCAATTTATTCAACTAGTAAGATGATGCATGGTCCAATAAGCATAAAATTTAGATGTCTTTACATGTATATTGAGCACATATATATATAAAAGTTTTTATAAATTCTACAGAGATGAGCTGCGAGACATACTTCAGAAGTATCTATGTTAATATCACTACAAAAAATAAACTGAGTGGAAGGCATGATCACATGGGTAATGTAATGTAATCTACACTTATAAAAAATCGTGGTGTATCCTATTCTGACAAAAAAGATATCATGCAGGAAGTATTTTACATGACAATGGATAACAGCATCCAGTATGACTGAAGATTAAACGTTCTTAAGTCCTTACAAATCTGACATCACAACTCTTTCAACAGTACTGTTACATGATTCTGTAACACATACAATGACAGACTCTTCTAGTTGCTGAATATAATGTAAAAGTCATGTGACATATTCAAAACCTATCTCCCTACAATATACTTCTCCATATTTGCTATTGGAAGAGCAGTTCAGATATTCAATATTAAACTTACCGTATATTCACTGTGAATCTTACAGCAGCTCTCTGGAATCCTAGTTTTCCAGTCTTGATGAGAGGTGACGCCACAGCATTTCAGCTATAAAGAAATGTCAAAGCACTATCAGGGATACTGTATACTATTTTGATAGTTTTCTTGTTGATATGGAGACAGTAAATGTAAACAGTCAATCACACTCACAGTTGTGAATGCCACGTAAACAGACATGTCGAAAGAACTTCAACACACAAGTAGACTAAACCCCAAAAGCTGAAACCACAGATTAGATACAAGCTGCAGAAATCAAAGGACAGGAACAACAATACTTAAGCTGTAAGGCATGGCAAATTCTGAGTAACTATAGCCTAAATGCATGACTGTGTGGAGACACCCACATTGCAGCTCTCCTTCCTCTGTCCGTACACCAAGCAACACACCGACCTAGTCAACAACAGCTTAACCACCACAGCAAACCACTCTCTCACTCCCTCCTTCTCTGTCTACTTCCACAAACAAAGAAAATGGCCCCTGACAAGTGGAACTACCTTCTGGAAGCCACGCCCATCAGCTCTGCCAACCAGCCAATGGCAGAGCAGGCTGACCAGCAGTGACCTGTATAAAAGAAGCCATCTGACCAGCAAAAGGGAGTTCATTCAGAAAGGAGTAACCGACAACACACATCAAGAAAGTACTCATCAATACAGAAGCCCTGACTGCCCGGCCACATAGCCTCATGGACCGGGCACACCACCGCTCATCTGGGCATCCTGCAGCAGCACCAGTCACAGCCTCCTCAACTCCACCGTGGACCTCAGGCCAACCAACCGCGTAGCCAGCGGTTCATCATCGCTCACGGCCGACCGGAGGCCTCGTCACTACATGGCAACACAGCTCTACTCCGCAGTCAACATCACCCAACAGCAGACGATAAAATAACGGCAAGTAAGCCGCGACCTCACTTGTCAGACTGCACAACTTTGACATTAATAAATATTTATATATATATATATATATATGTGTGTGTGTGTGTGTGTGTGTGTGTGTGGTACTGT
>Ga0209755_10009207_pt1 | contig 10446 bp, 10 predicted proteins | sample TergutCo191P1_FD_187301 | JGI IMG/M metagenome (GOLD analysis project Ga0209755, IMG submission 187301) | Cornitermes sp. P1 segment gut microbial communities from Petit-Saut dam, French Guiana - Co191P1 (SPAdes) (version 2) | ecosystem: Host-associated > Arthropoda: Insects > Digestive system...
AAGAAGGAGGTCAAAAGGATGAAAAAAATTGTTTTGGGTATAATAGTTATAGTGTTTAGTTTAACATTACTGGCATGTAATAATCAAGATGACAATGGAATGATTCCTGATCCAGGAGGAAAGTTTTTATATGATAGAGTGATCGTGATGCTGACTCATGAGGCTTTTTTGATGGGAAAAATTTGGCAACCATCAGATTTTACTGAGTTTGAATTTTCTGATGTGGTAAATATTGCTGGCAGCAGAATGTTGATTTTTCACTTGGCAAAACCAAGTAGGGATAATGTTCTGACTGCAATTTATAGATTAAGAAAAAGACTAGAAATTTTTAGTGCTGAGGTAGATAACTTTGATTGGCCAATGCCATCACCACATTGAAGAGGCAAAAAATATGAGGAAATTTATTACGTTTATTATTACACTTGCAATTGCTTTTCTATCTTTGGGGCTTGTATATGGCCACCATGATAATGCTTATTCAAGTTTTATTGACAATTTTGATAGAAGAGTTTATAGTACTGCAACTTTGAATGATGATTTTGTGATAGAAAAATTATCATTGTATTAAGCCGCCAAAGCAGTAGAGATTTGCGACAAATTACACCTAAGGATTTTCCCGAAATTGCACTTCGTAGTGTGCAAGATATTTCTCCTGGTCTGCAACTTGCTAAAAATCAATCTAGAGTTAGTGCTTTTAATGGTCATCTGAATAATATCAATATTGATCCAGATTGGAATATTGATATGGAGTATTTCAGGCGAATTCTAACTCTCACATTGGCAAGTCCAGGTAGAGAAAACGTATTAAGGGCGATTAGATTTCTTGAAAGAAGGGACGATATTTTTAGTGCGGAACCAAATTTTTATAAAAGATTAGCCCCAGCACTAATTGGCCGATACAATCAAATAGTCTCGTGTGAAGAATGTTGCATAGGATTGAAACCTAGTTCATTGGAATCACGGTTTACAAATATATCTATACCATGGGGGGTAAATAGAATTAATGCTCCTGCCGCATGGAGGCTTATCAATAGTCCAAGTTTAGTTAGAGTAGGTGTTTTAGATACTGGAATATGTGCTAATCATCCAGATATTAGAGACCGATTGGATATAGATCTTTTCAGAAATTTTACAGTTGATGGAGAGTGTGTATTGAGCGATTATAGTGGTCACGGCACACATGTTGCAGGAACAATTGCTGGTATAAGGGTTGGAGTTGCCCACAATAACATTCGTTTGGTTTCTCTTAGGGTATTAAATACACTTACTGGTGCAGGCAATGTGTACGATCAAGTAACTGCAATACGGTTCGCAACGAATCTTCCTGCGCATCAAAGAATTCACATTTTGAACGCCAGTTTAGGGGGGCGGGACAATCACCTTGGACGTCTGGAAGCTATTAGACAGTTTCCAGGACTTTTTGTCGCAGCTGCTGGTAATAGTGGAAGCAACAATGATATCAACCCATTTTTCCCCGCTAGCCATCGCTTACCTAATTTAATTTCTGTTGGCGCAAGCAATATTAACGATCAACGAAGTTCGTTCTCAAATTTTGGTGCTACAACAGTTTGTATTTTTGCACCAGGTGGAGAAGGGACCCTCATTAATACGAGTATTCTTAGTGCTTTTCCAGCAAATCGTTGTGATGGAACAATACATGCGCCTTCTGGATTTAGGAATTGTGAAGTTCCTTTTATACACAATGGTGTATGGGACAGAAGTCATATTCATTATGCGAATGGTTATCATTTAATGGAGGGTACCTCAATGGCAGCCCCACATGTGGCAGGAGCAATAGCCTTAATAATGTCACATAGACCAAACCTTTCAAGAGCTCAAATTAGAAATGCCATCATGAACTCAGTTAATAGAGACGTATGCGCTGAGATTAGAAATGGGTCAGTTTCAGGAGGAATACTAAATGTTTATGGTGCATTAAGAATTGCTGAAGTTCCAGCATCACAGTCCATTTTAGGTCCAACAACTGCCCCTGCTTTCTCAATGGTTACTTTAAACATAAATCCAGCATTAAGATCAAGACATACTGAATGGATAATTAACTATAATAATTTAATGTGGTCTGCCCAACCAGGTATGGGTCAAGTTCAAATTAGATCTATGATGCCTGGAACATTTCATATAAATGCTATTGTGGATGGGATCAATTTTGTTCACACTATAAGATTTACATAATTACTGGCTTACACTTTACATAAAACCGATTACTAGACTGCTAAAATCTAGTAATCGGTATTTTATTGTAAATACATTAAAAGTTTTTAATATGTCATCCTTTTCTTTTAAGGTTAGTAAATATTACTTTTACAATCACTTAAATCATTAAAAGATAGTATAATAATAGTATCTTTATATAAAGAGTAAAATCATAAAGTTAAAAAAAGAGAGGGTCCTAATGTCAAAATTAAATAAAAAAATTGTACAAGTATCAATTTTAGCAGCTGCTGGTGTAGGTTCTCTTATTTTTAGTATCATTGGTTTGGTTCTAAGAAGCCAATGTGGATCTGATATGTGTGGTGGTGTACTTACATTTGTATGTAATAGCTTAATGCATGACTTAATGTTAATGATTGTGGTTTTATTATTAGGTGTATGTTTGGTTGCTTTATCAGTTATGTTAATGTTTGGTAAGCAAAAGAAAGAAAATATTAAAGGAAAAAATAAAAATACAAAGGAGTAAGAAATGTTAGTATCAGCCAAAGAAATGTTATTAAAGGCAGTTAAAGGTAATTATGCTGTCGCTCAAATTAACATCAACAATTTAGAATGGATTAAAGCGGTGTTAGCCGAAGTACAAAGCCTTAATGCCCCCGTGATTTTAGGGGTATCAGAAGGAGCGGCTAAGTATATGGGTGGCTTTAAGAATGTTGTCGGGATGGTGAAAGCGTTAGATGAGTCAATGAATATTACTGTACCGGTTGCTATCCACTTAGATCATGGGACATATGAAGGTTCATTTAAGGCCTTAGAAGCCGGTTTTACATCAATTATGTTTGATGGTTCACATTATCCGTTTAATGAAAATTTAGCTAAAACAAAAGAAGTTTTAAGTGCGTGTCACAAATTAGGTGTTTCAGTGGAGGCAGAAGTTGGCTCTATCGGCGGTGAAGAAGATGGAGTTGTTGGAAAAGGTGAAATTGCTGATATTGAAGAATCAAGACAATTAGCTGCTGTTGGAGTGGATATGTTTGCCGCAGGTATTGGCAATATCCACGGTCGTTATCCTGCTAATTGGCAAGGATTAAACTTTGAAGTTTTAGCCCAAATCCAAAAAGTCACTAATTTTATCCCTCTTGTTTTACACGGAGGAACTGGTATTCCAGAAGACATGATTAAAAAGGCGATTTCATTAGGAGTAGCCAAAATTAATGTCAATACAGAGTGTCAATTAGCATTTGCTGAGGCGTTAAGAAAATATTTTGAAGCAGGTAAAGACTTAGAAGGTAAAGGTTTTGATCCAAGAAAAATATTAGAACCAGGTGTAGCCGCTATTAGACAAGTGGTTAAAGATAAAATTACAATGTTTGGTTCGGTTAATAAGGCATAAATGAAAGACGAAACACAATACACACTCTTTTCAACTTGGAAAGATAAAAATAAGCAATTATTATCTAAACTGCAAGATCATGACACATTAATATATTTTAAGTTTTCTCACATCCTAGCAGTAGTTTCTCATTTATATGATCAATTGATTGATAATGAGCATTATGGTGATGATGAAGATGTTATCTTTATTACTGGCTTTAATTACTTAGATAGTATGATTGAAGATCTTAAACAAATAGTGAAAGCATACTTCAACAATGATTTAGATTCATTGATTAAACATGATAAAGAATTATGTTTAGTAATGGATGCCATTGAGTTTCAAAACGAATTGTTAAGATTTGAAGAACCCAGACAAGCAGACATTAAAACATTTAATGATTTTGAAATTAAAATCTTAGAAAAGATTGCTGGCGGTCAAGTATTAAGTCCAGCAGATTATGAAGAGCTAGATAGTAAATCAGCAACCATCTTTCAGCAATATACTAATGAGTATATGCCCATAACATCAATCTTCTTAAAAATTGCTGATGAATTAGAACTTGATTATTAATCATCAATAGATAAAAGTGGTCTTTCTTAAAGGAAGATCATTTTTGTTATAGGGGATAGTAAGGCTATAATATTGGGCGGAAACCGCGAGAGGTACCAGTAGTAGAACCAGCATCACGAAAACCACCAGCAGAGACATGCGCGACGGGGCGAAAATTAGCGTCAATAGTATGATCAAATCCCATACCAACAGATCGTAACCAATAATTTCTAGGAGTTTCTACTCCATCATCTCTAAATGCTGCTCGGCTAGCATTAGTGTGATTATGATTAATTGAATTGATGGTAAAGCGGTTTAGTTCTGATAAAAGGAAGTGTAGTCAATTGACTACTACTTCATAATATTGGGCGGATGCCGCGAGTGGTATGGGTAGCAGTAGTAGCAGAACGACCGCCAATATGATCGACATTCGCGACGGGAGAGCCAGTAGAAATACCAGCAGAGCGTAACCAATAGATTCTTGGAGATGTTACTCCATCATCTCTTAGTGCTTGCCTGCCAGCATTAGTATGATGATTAGGAACAATTGAATTGATGGTAAAGCGGTTTAGTTCTGATAACAACACTATAATACAAATACAATAGTGTTTTTCCGTATTAATTTAATTATTTTGGTATAATGTATATATAAATATACATTTTCATCAGAAAGAGGTCAATTATGAAAGAATTTTTCCCATTTATTAAAACAGTTAAGTATGAAGGTCCTAACAGTAAAAACGATTTATCATTTAAGTATTATGACAAAGATAAAGTTATTTTAGGCAAAAAGATGAGCGAACATTTACCGTTTGCTATGGCGTGGTGGCATAACCTTTGTGCAACCGGCATTGATATGTTTGGTCCAGGTACTGTTGATAAAAACTTTAACCAAATCCCTGACAGCATAGAACATGCCAAAGCGAAAGTAGATGCTGGTTTTGAGTTTATGTCTAAACTAGGCATTAAATATTTTTGTTTCCATGATGTTGATTTAATTGCTGATCAAGGCACATTAACGGAGTTTCATCAAAAATTAGATATTATTAGTGATTACATTAAAGAAAAAATGAAAAACACTGATATTAAATGTTTATGGGCAACTGCCAATTTATTTTCACATCCACGTTATGCTAATGGAGCAGGTTCAGCTAATCAATTAAATGTTTATTTATTTGCTGCGGCCCAAATAAAAAAAGCCCTTGACTTAGCCGTGAAGTTAAACGCCACTGGTTATGTATTTTGGGGTGGTCGTGAAGGTTATGAAACTTTACTTAATACTGATATGTTATTTGAAGAAGAAAATGTAGCCCGTTTAATGAAATTAGCAGTTGATTATGGTCGTAAGATTGGCTTTAAGGGCGATTTCTTTATTGAACCTAAACCAAAAGAGCCAACTAAGCACCAATATGATTATGATGCAGCTACTTCAATTGGTTTCTTAAAAAAATATGGGTTAGATAAAGACTTTAAGTTAAACATTGAAGCTAACCACGCTACCTTAGCTGGTCATTCATTTGCTCACGAGTTAAGAGTATCAGCTATTAATAATATGTTAGGTTCAATTGATGTTAATCAAGGAGACAAATTAATTGGTTGGGATACTGATGAATTCCCATTTGATATTTATGATACTACGTTTTGTATGTTAGAGTTATTAAGAGCAGGTGGTCTTAAAAATGGTGGCCTTAATTTTGATGCTAAAAACAGAAGACCTTCAAATGCACCTGAGGATTTATTTTTAGGATTTATTCTAGGGATGGATGCTATGGCATTAGGTTTAATTAAAGCGGCTGCCATTATTGAAGATGGTCGTATTGATGAGTTTGTTAAAAATAGATATGCTTCATTTAATTCACCATTAGGCAAGAAATTATTATCAAATAAATTAACATTAGAAGATTTAGCCCAAGAAGCCTTAAAACTAAACGAATTACCTAAAACTGATTCTGGTAAAGAAGAATTATTAAACATTATTGTTAATAATGTGTTATTCAAATAATGAAGTATATAATTGGAATTGATTTAGGGACATCAGGCACTAAGTGTGTCTTGTTTGATGAAACAGGTAAGGCTGTTTGCTCAGCCACGTATAATTATGACTTAATCCAACCTCAAAATGGTTGGGCTGAACAAGACCCTAAGGCTTGGGTAACTGCCACTATCAAGGGTTTAAAAGATATTGTTAATCATAGTAAAATTGATACTAAGAAGATTGTTTCCATTGGCCTATCAGGTCAAATGCACGGTATTGTCTTATTAGATGATAATAATCAAGTTTTAAGAAACGCGATTATTTGGTGTGATCAACGTCCACAAACTCAGTGTGATGAGTTAAACAATCATTTTGGCACTAGTTTAATTGAAATGACAGGTAATCCTGCTTTAACTGGTTTTTCACTAGCTAAAATATTATGGGTCAAACAAAATGAACCCCATATTTTTCAGCAAGTAAAAAAGATATTATTACCCAAAGATTATTTAAGGTTAATTTTAACTAAGGAGTTTTTTACTGAGTATAGTGATGTTAGTGGAATGCAGTTAATTAGTCTTAAATCACGTCAATATGAAAAGAAGTTATTAGAGTATTTAGATATTAATGAAAGTTACTTACCTAAAATAGTAGAGTCAAGTGCTATTACAGGTTATTTAACTACGGATATAGTTAATGAAACCAAACTTTCGTCAATAATATCCGTAGTAGCAGGAGCCTCGGATAATGCTGCGGCTGCCTTAGGCTGTGGTGTGATGCAAAATAAAGAAACCTTTTTAACTATTGGTACATCAGGTGTCTTATATATTCATACAAAAGATTTAACTTATGATATTAAGGGTCGTTTTCATACATTTTGTGCGGCTGTTCCTAATGAATATCATATTATGGGTGTGACACAAGCCGCAGGCTTGTCTTTACAGTGGTTACGTAATAATTTATTTACCGAAGAATACCAACAACATGGGGAAGATTTTTATCATTGGTTATTTGATCAAATTAAAGATATTCCCATTGGGGCAAATAAATTAATTTATTTACCATACTTAATGGGAGAAAGAACACCTCACTTAGATAGTGATGTAAGAGGGATGTTTTGGGGTCTATCAGCTAAGCATAATAAATTTGATATGGCCAAAGCGGTAATAGAAGGAGTAACTTACTCTATTAAAGACTGTTTGGCTTGTTTTAATGAAAATAGTATTAAGATTGATACATTATATATTACGGGTGGTGGCGCTAGATCAAAGATATGGAGCCAAATGTTTAGTGATTGCTTAGGAGCAGTTGTTAAAACAGTAGATAACGCAGAAGGACCAGCTTTGGGGGTTGCCGTATTAGCAGCAGTAGGAGCAGGTATTTATGATAATCTTTTAACTGCTAAAAGAAAAATGATTAAAGAAGGACCATCTGTTTTTAAGCCTAATTTAGCTAATCAACAAAAGTATGATAAGGTGTTTGCCTTATATCAAAAGTTGTATCAAGTTAATAAAGTAGCATTTAAGGATTTGAATAATATCTAAACCGCTTTACCATCAATTCAATTAATCATAATCATGATAATAGTGGACGACAAGCATTTAGAGATGATACTAATAATCCGATACATTATTGGTTACGTTCTGTCGGACCTGGACTTCACCATGATTGGGATACTTTATTTCGCCCTATTGCACATGTTAATACTTCTGGAATTCGTCACGCTACCTCTGCCTATACTGGTATGGGTTTCCGCCCATCATTTATCAACAATAATTATTTCACTTAAAACTAATTAAATTCAAAAAGGAAAGACACAATGAAAAACTGGTTAAATCAATTAAATGAAAAACAACTACAAGCAGTTAAACATCAAACAGGACCTCTTTTTGTCGTGGCAGGAGCAGGTACTGGTAAAACAAAGACTTTAACTTCACGTATTGCTTATTTAATTGAAAACTATAACGTTAATCCTAGTAATATTTTAGCAGTAACATTTACTAATAAAGCAGCCAGAGAAATGAAAGAAAGAGTCATTGATATGGTCGGTCCTGCCGCCACCGCAGTAACGCTTTCAACGTTTCACTCGTTTTGTGCTAACCTTTTAAGAAAAGAAATAGAAAAGTTGAAAAAAGGCTATAATACGCGATTTAATATCATTGATGAAGATGATGCTAAGCAAATAGTATCTAGTATTATTAAAAGAAAAAACTTAGATAAGAAAAGATATAAGCCTTCTGTAATTAGATATAAAATATCAAGTTATAAACATCTTAATCGTGATTATTTTGCTGATAGTCAGGAACAAGAATTATTTTCTGAATACCAGCAAGAACTACTAACCAATAATTTACTTGATTTTGATGACTTACAAAAATTAGTGTTTGAACTATTAAGAGATGACTTAGAAGTTAGGCAGTATTACCGCCAGTTATATGAACATATCTTAGTAGATGAGTTTCAAGATACCGATTATGTTCAATATCAAATCCTTAAACTTTTAGTTCAAGATAAGATAAATGAAAACTTATTTGTCGTTGGTGATCCTGATCAATCAATTTATTCATTTAGAGGGGCTGATTATGATAATGCTAAAAGGTTTAAGCAAGACTTCCAAAATACAGAAATTATTTTAGAAGTCAATTATCGTTCAACTAATAACATTTTAAGGTTAGCCAATAATTTAATCAAACATAACACTGATCGTGTATTTGTTAAAGATTTAGCCAACGAAGATGGCAAAAGTGGTCATGAAGTAGTGATTCAATCATATCATAATGATTTAGCTGAAAGTAATACTATCATTCAAGAGATTGATCGTTTAGTAACAATGTATGGTTATCAATATGAAGATTGTGCGATCTTGTATCGTTCTAATTATGTTTCGCGAACATTTGAGGACGCTTTAATCAAAAACGGCATTCCTTATAAAATGTATGGTGGTATTTCATTTTATCAACGTAAAGAAATTAAAGATATTTTATCTTATATTCGCTTAATCGTTGATACTAATTTAGATTTTTATTTCAAAAGGATTGTTAATGTTCCTGCCAGAGGCATTGGGGATACAACAATCAATAAGTTAGCAAAGTTTGCCGCTGAGCAAGATGTGGCATTATTTGAAGCAATTGAAGATATTGTTTTACCAAGTAAAGCCAAAACGTCCTTATTAGAGTTTTACAGTTTAATTAATCAATTCAAAGAAGAGTTTGTTAATGTTCATAGTTTAGGCGACATTGTTAGGAAAGTAGCCGTTGAAAGTGGCTATATTCAAATGCTAGAAGATGATGAGCATGACGAAGGTGCTGAAAGAATTCAAAATATTGAAGAATTAATTAGTGTTTTTTCAAATGCTGATGGCTTTTATGAAGGTACTTTAATCCAAAAGTTAATGCAGTTATTAGATCAAATCGCTTTATACACTGATCGCGATAAAGCGGTTAAAGATGATGCTGTATTGTTATCAACTTTCCATCAAGTTAAAGGTTTAGAGTTTAAGGTAGTATTTATGGTAGCCCTAGAAGAAGATATATTCCCTTCAAATTATAACTTAGAAATTCCTGAGGATTTAGAAGAAGAAAGAAGGATTGCTTACGTAGGAATTACCAGAGCCAAAGAAAGGCTTTACTTAACTTGTGCAAATCATCGTATGTTAAGGGGGCAAATAATGCCCCAAAGACCATCACGCTTCATTGAAGAAGCCAAAGGTCGTGATCATGCTCGTCATAAAAAGGTGTTTGCTAAACCCAAGATTAAAATCCAAACTTCTAATAGTTTATTATCATTAGGTGATAAGGTACAACATACTACTTTTGGTAAGGGGTTAGTTGTATCAGTTGAAGGTGATAAGGTGAAGATTGCTTTTGAGTTTCCCCATGGTATTAAGATCTTGCTAGCGGATCACCCATCAATTATCAAGTTATAAATAAGTTAGTGTAATAATGATGAGATTATGTTATCAGAACTAAACCGCTTTACCATCAATTCAGATTATCATAATCATAATGATACTGGCCGACAAGCATTAAGGGATGATGGTATCACAATGAATAATCATTATCGTCTACGCTCTGCTGGTGGCTCTACTGCCACTCCTGTTGCGGACGTTAGAACTGATGGCCTTCGTGCTTCTAATGCTGCTTACCATGTCGTTTTTGGTATCCGCCCAGCATTAACAATAAACACTAAATATTTGACAAAACCACCAATAATAATTATAATAATTTAATAAAAAAGTTTTTTGAAAGGAAATAAAGATAATGGGAAGAGCATTTGAAGTAAGAAAGGTATCAATGGCTAAGACAGCTGCCGCCAAATCAAAGATATATGCCAGATATGGTAAAGAAATATATATGGCTGCTAAGTCTAATCCTGA
>Ga0209755_10009208_pt1 | contig 10446 bp, 6 predicted proteins | sample TergutCo191P1_FD_187301 | JGI IMG/M metagenome (GOLD analysis project Ga0209755, IMG submission 187301) | Cornitermes sp. P1 segment gut microbial communities from Petit-Saut dam, French Guiana - Co191P1 (SPAdes) (version 2) | ecosystem: Host-associated > Arthropoda: Insects > Digestive system >...
GGGGGGGGGGGGGGGGGGCGATATTGTATTGGGAATAATGGAAATTAGTAAAGGCATAGCTTTTGTGAAGTTCATTTATTAAAATATAATACTTGTTTTTTTTTTGAGCTAATACACAATATAGAAACTGCTAGTGGACATACATGTGCTTGCTAACACTGTGAAGTAATTCTCTTGCTGCCAGACCCTTTATCATCATAGTTTAGTATTAAAACCTTCCATACAGTATTCCAACAAAGTTTGTACACTACACTGCAAACATATGAAAACAAGTGGCATTTAAATATCTATTTCTAAGTAGCTGTGGATAATTCTATATCCTCCACACATGAACAAGGTACAGATAAATTTTCACATTATTGCTTCTTATCTGTAGTTGACTAAACCTCCTAGTACTTTTACAGTTTGACAGCATAACTGAATACATACATGCACACGCATGCACGCACACACAAACAGTTTCCTTTTCAACTTTGGTATTCTGTGTAATTCAGCTTTGCTAATATTGCTTACTATCTTATATATGTTTCTGCTAAATGTTTTTTTGACATTTCCCCATCTAAGTATGTGCATAATTCAAATTAATTCACCCTAAGAGGTAATTACATCATGAGAAACATCAGTTTAGAGATACGTCACAATGTAACGCGTGATCAATCACATTACAAAACCACCAGTAATATCATAATGCTATGGATGCTGCCTCTGCAAAGAAACACTCATTTTGGTTATTACAACTAATGGAGTTAGGAATACCAGCATGTTGAGAACTTAAACAATAAAAATAACATGCAAATTATGAAACTTGTGTGTCACAATCATGCTTCCATTATGAAAACGTTACTGGTTGGGGTATTCTCTACAGTTTTAGGTTATTCAAGGCACTTATGGAATAGCACCCCTTATTTATTTATTGATGATTCCAGCATACAGACTTTTATTACATGGTGTAGATTACATAATTTTAAATGTGTGTATCTTAAGGAATATAAGAATTAATTAATTTAAGGACTTACGTACAGATGGGTGTACAGTGCTGATAGTTTGTCAAATATTGTTAAACCTTGTTCTGTTTGTATAACTTAGTGTCCAGTTTGGATGCAACAAAGTTTGTGAAAGAACAGCATAGAAACAATTGTGTTACCATTATACGTCTCAACATCTATTAAATTTGGGATACATTGTAATTAGAATTAATTCTCGAGTTGTCTGTCCAGATATCTTTGGCTATTTTGTGTAATTGTGTAAGGATTATATTCTTGTAAAGGTATGTATGCACAGCATGACCTAGGCAATGCAGTATGTATCTGTACACAATGTGACTTAAGCAACACAACTTTTTAAAATATGACTGGCAGCACAGCACATATACAATGCAACACAACATATGGCTGTTCATACAGTATGACTTCAGCAACACAACACACAACTGTATATGCAGTTTGACTTAAAGTGACATAGCTCATAACTCTTTATCAGTTAAATAATACAAAAACAACTCCATATGCAGCATCACTTAAGACCCTTAACACAGCTGGGTGTGCTGTGTGACTTAACCAACATGACATAGGACTGTGTGTACAGTATGATTCCAGCAACACAGTGTGTGACTAAAGTATCATAACCCACAACACTATTCTCTTGGGTTCTGACAATAGTGCTTGGCATCTGAGGTCATTAATTTTAAGAACTTTTTCTATTGTATATATTGAAATTTAACACAATTTAACACACTACAGGGACAGTATTGTTTACCCATCTTTAGGATTGCTGTTTCCAAAACAAATTGTTTCTATGTAATAAGTATTTACATACCGATTAACCATAGAATGCTGTCAGAATTAGTGAATACAACATATTTCAATAACAGTTTATAGACTATGTTTGTGCATGTCTCACTAAATGTCTGATATATGAAATATGTCAGTGGGCACTATAGATATAACTTTCCACTAAACAGTAGCACCTGTCATGGGATGAAGTTGGTAGTGGTTGCTGGAACATTGCTCGTAGTAACAGTTGTTCTTGACCCCGAGGGATTGTTGAGGTGCCTTTAGGGGCTTGATCCACAGTATTTCAGATTTTAATGGAGAGCAATGATTAACTTCACATAATCAGGGTAAAAAAGTGCTCAACTCCTTCTACAACAAGCAGCAAAGAATCGTAACTTTGGGACAAGAATATTCTGTTTAAGAAGCAGTACTGTCAACAGCATTTGGCAACAGCAATTTCTTCCCTCAGTGTTGTGAACAACTGTTACTACTAACACTGCTCCAGGAACCACTACCACCTTCATATTGTGACAGATTCTACTGTGTATCCATGTACCATGCCTAGTGGTGTATTATTGCATCTGATATGTAGTGTAACTCCTTGAGACATCATTTTTAAACTGTCCAGAAATATGTTGTATTACTGATTTTGTTTTCAGTCTGTTGCTATTAAGAATGTAAGTAATTATTATGTAGGATCGTTTTGTTTTGGAAAAAGCAAGCTTGAAGATGGAGACTGATCCTGTCCTTGAAATGTAGTGTGTTACAGCATGTCAGATTTCAGTACATATGTTGGAAAAAAAATCCATAAAACAAATGAATTCAGAAAACATAACACACAACTCCCTACACAATATGACTTCAGCAATGCAACATACAGTGTGACTCAGCGACCCGGCACCTAGATGCCCAAGCACATACTGTGTGACTTAGGCAGCACAACACATTGCTATGTATACCTTTTATCTTAATAACAACACGTAACTGTATACGATGTGAGATTTTTATTTTGCTTCTCTGCAACGTGAAATATTCAAGTAACTTAATTGGAAGCACAATGTTGAGAGCATCACAATAGTTTGTGGAAAGTTCTGGAGAAAACTGACACATATATTTTTGCTCTTTAGACATTTTTATTTAAGTGTCTCAGTTTTTTTAGGTAAGTGAAAAGGAGAAAATGTACCACTGTATTTATGGTATGTTTGCATTTCTTAAGTTGTTTTTTGTATCTTGTTACACATTGGAGTGCATTGCATGCAATTTGAGTAACATATTCAGGAAATTCTAATAATATATGGGCATGTAACAGCATTTCTGTGGTCATTACATATGAACAATGCGAAATAGGCATTCTACTTGTTGCTTCCAGTCCTTCGTCAGTGTCTGTGTATAGTTCACAGGGATGAGTGAAGTGTCACTGAGTCAGCTGATGCATACTGTCTGTGCACTTCTCCAACACCATGAACACAGCCAACAATTAACATGTGCACAAGTGTCAGTTTTATGAATCTTGTGACCTGCCTAAGTTTCGTGAGTCTCAATGCAGTTCTCATGTCACTTCATCTTGGTATTCTTTAATAGCCTTTCTTTAAGGGTATCAGAATTCAGTGATCTGCATTTATATTGGTTTTCAGTCTTAGCCCAGATGGTATCTGTGTGACTGGGGATTTTAGTGGTTTTCTGTGTTCCCTCCATAAAGTTCCTAGCTACCTTAAAATAGACTGCAGCTGCTTCTAGTCAGTCCTTGCCAATTTGTCTTTCATGTTCATTCTCCCATTACTAATTTACAAAGGGTATGTGTCTTCTCTTAATTAGTGACATCTGTCCTTGACTGGTATACTCTGGGCATGTTCTCTGTCATTGTCTACCAGACTACATGGTGACATCCCAGAAGATAGTAATTTTCAGTCATCAGCATGAGAAACTGAGATCTCACAAAGTATGTAAATCATCTGCCTTTGCTCTATTGCACTTGAATTGACAGTTTCCAGGAATAATGGTTTAGGGTGTGTCTTACCTGCTTTGAATTTTTTGCCCTGCATAAGTTTTACCATAAAATGAAAGCAATAAAATACTAGGAGGGTATATGTCTAACACAGTTTTTTCTAGAATTGTAAGCACTCATGTAAAGCATACTAGAATTAAGGTTGTTCTCATATCTTGATAATAGTATCATTTACCTTGTATTAATCCTTTTAAGGTCCATTTGTTTTAACAGATTACCCTTATCAGATCCAGTTTCTTAGTTTGTATTTTAAAACTGTCAGAGTGAGTTCAGTGTGGCCATTTAGTTGAGTGCACAAAAACTGCCAAGTCCAATTTCTTGTTTTTTTATTTTATTTTATTTTTTTAATTGTAAAATTGTCATATCAGAATATGCCAGTCCAGCATAAATAATAAGAGTTAGTTAGTCACACTGTGAAGTTCATATTCTACTCAGAGTGGCAAACACAAAGCTGGACAATGTTTACTGGTGATGTAACTCTTCACTATTGTTCAGAGTGTTTTTTAAATACACACAACACTTGTATCAAATGTGTTTGCTCACAAAATGAAATGAGGAGCTTTTTTAGGCATAGGGTTGCAGCTACTTTGTTAGCAAGATATGGCAGTGGAAGGATTACCTCATCTTACTGGAGGATGTACTGTAGATAATATTTCCAGCTATGTGGTTTAAGCATGCTGGATCTCCTGGCATTTTGTTTGTGACATAAAGCAGTTTTTTGGCTCCCACTATGCAGTCAATGGATAGGATGAAAGGGACTTGATTTGCAGATTTTGCAGTCATTGTATCTCACTGCTGCTGACCTCTACCTGTTGGACCATCTGAAGGGCATAGTCTACTCATATGCGTAATGGACATGTGGGATGACCCTTGGCACTTGGTTGAAGCAGCTGCTACAGTATTGCAACATGTGCCTGGAATTTTTCAGCAGACCAGGAATTCTTGCAATAAGAGAGCACAGTTACAAATTCAAAGGAATTGGGAGCATTTTCAGTATCTTAGCCAGTATTTGGTCAATATGAAGATGCTGTTTAAATCTGGTGAATAAGTGTGCTTGTAAAATACGTTATTTGCCTCTGTAAAGCATCTTGTTCTTGCTAACAAAGTGGTTATGACCATGTTTTTATAGAAACATGTCGAGTTGATTTTAGGAATGGAATACGATTTTTGCATTTATTGTAAGTAATAAGTATCATGCTATGTCAGAATAGAATAGTCATGTGAAAGCCAAAATTATTGGCTAATTGACATAAAAATTGGCCTTTGAATGTTCATTCAAAATTCTTTAACACTGTTGTTTTATGAATTGCAAGTACTCGTAAATTTGCACTGAAGTCTGAATAATGTAAGTTTTAGCCACAGGAAGTATGCAGTGATGACAAAACATGTTCTTAAATCAAATGAAAAACATCATTATATTGCACAGAACTAAGCCAGTCATTAGAAACTGTTTGCAGGCTTTTGAGACAGTAAGAGTATTTAAAGTGGAAGATACCTTATATGTGTCACTGCAAGTGTATGTACACTTTTCTTATACAATACTTCACATTTTCTGTTGTTATTCATCCTTCTATTCAAGGTAATTGAGAGTTTGGTGGTTCATGGTATATTTTGTGTGCCATAATTGTTATGATAGCAGCCTGGACTAATATTTACAATTTCTATTGAATCACAGGTTCCTATATGAGTGCTGGTGTTTTAAGTAGTACCTGTATGATATATGTTTATATGGTGGTGGTCCAAAATGAATGGGACAGAAATGAATTTTTATTTACTAATTCAGAGCATCTACAACTACATCTTTGTGCTGACTTGAAACAGGTGGAAATACACTTCAAGTTTATATTACAAGTGTTCAACATGTGCACCTTGACTTTTGTGCCACTTGTCCATGCAATACTGAAATTCCACCCAATACTCTGTAACACAGGTACATCAACTTGTCTTGCTGCCTTGTAGATCTTCATGGATTTTGGCATGGGTGTTGTGTACTTGTAGTCTTTGACATACCCCCTGATAAAGAATTCCATGTTTATCAGATCTTGAGATCGTGGTGGCCAAGGTATTGAGCCCTGTTGCCTTATCCAACTCCAGGCAGCTCTTCACCCAGAAACCTTCTGACCCCTAATTGTTAATGTGGAGGGCTCTGTCCTGCTGGAAAGGTAATCAACCAGTTAATTCCTCCTTGAAATGGGGTACAACCACATTTGCAGCATGTTCCAAGCATGTTATGGTGGGTTATGCAAAGAAAAATGTACAATAAACCTTAGTCTTCAATATGCTGGCATTGCAATTATTGCTGCTCAAGATATTCATATTGGTTTTTCTGACAGTACCATGCAGGTGAAAAACAGCTTCATCGCTACAAACAAAGTACAAGTTAAGTGTTTCTTCTTTGTTCAACCTAGGAATAAAATCTTTACAGATGGCTACTCTTCTCACTGTATTGCCTTCTGTGAGTAGTTGTAACATCTTTAACTTGAAAGGCTTAAAACGAAGTCTGTCATGGGGCAGCTTCCATGCTGTTATTTTTGGCAAGTAGAGTTCATCGCTTTTGTGGATGAATAGCTGTCTGGAAATTGAATAGAGTGAGATGGGTTTGATACCTTAGTCACAGTGATCTCCAAATCAGGCTTGGACTTCTTCATCTTGGGGTATGTCAAGGTTATGTGTACACACCACTGGTGCCATAATCTATGGAAGAGCTATGAGCTCGAATTTTGGACATAGCTGCTGAAGTTAATGCACCTATGCTGCAGCACAATGGGGTGGGATTCCAGTATCAGCTGGATATGTGTTTTATATCTTGGGGGCGCACACATTGAACTTTTCTAGCAGGAACTAAAAGTGTTACTGTACATTTTGTGAGTCATTTCACATTTGTGAAATGACTCACTGTTGTGAAATGTTCACACTGATTCAGTAAACAATATACTTAACAGTTGTCAATAATCATCCCATCTTGGTCTGCCCTGTATTGTAGCATGAAAATGGATGATTGCAGACTTGGTTCTTTCAGTGTTTAATTGTGATGTTGCGTCGGTACAGCCCAAATTATAGAGTTGTTTTGAATATTTTATATCATAGGGTTGTGGTGTAACATTCCATTGTACCAATATTTATTTATTTTGTGTGCTCAGAAGTGAACCACCACCTCGTATATTCACTTATGCACATGGGTATGTAGAAATGCTTCTCATGTTGCTGTATACAAATATATGGAAATAAATAGGTTCATGAAACAGGTATTTTCTTTTTTTAGGTATCTGAAGAAAGTTCTGTATGTCTGTCCATCACCTAATTCGATTAGAGGTTCTGATATAGGCGAACATGATAGCACACTCTTTAGAAAATAGTAATGTACCCCGGTTTCCATGAAAGGCAGGGACTTTTCTGACTAGCTGCATGGAGTTGGTTAATACTGTCAAAATTGTACCTCATTACGTTGAAAACACATGGCATCCAGGCACTGATAAAATCACTACTTTTTTCATCTACTAGCTGGGAAGATACCTGCAAGGGTTGCTCACAGATTGTTTTTGACAGTAGAACAACATGCAGTTAGGAAGTCAGTAAAGGAATGAAGTATGCATACACTATTTCTGAAGGTTTTTATGTTTGTATATTACACTTAAGATCATTAATTTTCTGGTCAGTGATCTATGAACTGTGAATAGTTCCTGTTTGTGAAAGTATTATAACCATAGACATACGTTCAGTCGCAGGGAGAGTTAGATAGAATGTACGTAATGGGTACTAACGTTTTAGTAATTCTTTAAAAGACTTAATTTGGCATTGGCAAAGAACAAGTCAGTAGTGAAGAATTTTAAGTGAATTCTAGTTAACTGAAAACTGAGCAGAGTTTGCGTTCGGTGAAGGGAGTTTGAAAAGCCGGAATTTTGTCCTAGTGAGCAACAGTTCTCTAACTGGGAACAGATCATTTCATATTTTTGACCTCTGAGAAACCCATTGTTGATAGTGTTAACCCTCCATTGGTCGCCGTGTATATCTCAGATGCATGTGGCTTTTGAATGTTTATTTCTTTGAATATGAAATAAATGCGTTCATGTGCTTCTGAGTAGCTGTCTGCGTTACTTCTTAGAAGGCTGTGGAGTCGATTTCATGTTCCTAATCGCATTCATTTGGCTGTACTTAGCATTTTGAACCTGAGAGATACAGCGTGACCGTCCTTGTTAACTAGTGTGGTGTCAGATTCTGGGGGTCGTTACGGATTGCTTGTATCGAAGTAATGCAGAGAGTGCCGAGCGTATTCGTGCAGTTATATTGGTAGTTGATGTTAGTGCTGATGGCAGCAGTGATGAATGGATGGAATCCGATGGAGGTTATGTGCAACAGACTCGGGGTTAGCAGAAGACGCTATGTCGTTTGATTATTGCTACAATGAAATGGACGGTACCGTCAGTTGTTTTGTAAGGACAAGACGTTCTACACACATTCTACTCAGATGGCAAAATATACTGACAAAATTACCCGGGGTTATGGGCCATGTAAGGGACGCCACTAGGCCCTTTGAAGCATGGAGCTGTCTCATTACAAATGAAATTTTAGATAACATTGCTCAGCATACAAATCAGTATATTCTTAGTATCCAACCTAAATGCAGCCGTGAAAGTGATGCCTAACTCACGGACAAGATTGAGGTAAAAGAATTAATTGGTCTTCTATGTTTAAGCTGGTGAGTTTCAGAGTAACAAGCAGCGTCTGGATCTGGAAGAACTGTGGGGTGCTAACGGAGATGGCATTGAGCATTTTCGCATAGTGATGAATAACAGACGATTCAAGTTCCTAATCAGATACGTTGTTGAATAAACTAGAGTTGTGTATCAATAAAATTCTTAGCCTTTTTTTAAACAGGAATCTAGAATGTATCTCACAGATACACGCGACGAACTACGTTCGCATTAGTGGTGCGACCGACGGAGGGTTAATTGGCACATGACTAGCTTAGCCTGGCGTGACAAAGAAGTGTCAGGCGCGCAACAGTTTTGCTGGGAATTCCGTGGAGGAGAGCAACCGAAATTAGTAGTCCAAGCAGGAATCGGAGCTTTAACCATTCAAAATCCGACTTATGAAATTTATGGGGAGTTTAGTACGTAACAAATCAGATTATTAGTTGATTTTGCAAGTTTTTAATTTAGGGAGTTTCGCGCAATGCGTAGCTTGGATAAAACATCCTTGCAGTCTAGATCTCAGGCATGTTCCACATCACTAAGATAATTTAGACGTTCTACAACGACATTATAACTAAACATTAGTACTGATTGTATCGCGGACACTTTTTGTACTTCATAAATGTTTGTGACGAGTATTTCAAGTTTTCCCTATAGTTAAAGGTAAGCACACACAATCCTCAAACTTAAGCCTCAAGCGTGGAAAAATTGGTAAAAAACTGTTCATTTTATCTGATTGAATGTATTAAGTGCCGTCACTCCATTTTCTAGGTGTGTTTGTAGGGAAGTGCGTAGTAAAGGGGTGGGATATAGCCCGCCCCCCTTATGTGTAAAATAAGGTGATATGAGTTATGCCCTTAGAACCAGGTGATTGGATTAAGGTGGCAAATAAGAGGATGTGAAAAAGGGGTATGAAAGGAGGAGGGCAAGTATGAAGATTAAAACAGGCCCCTTATAGTGTAGAATATAGGGTGAGGTTCCGGCCGGCTTAACGTAAGGTAAGGGAACCGTGACCTAAGGTAAGGTATGGCGTGTTAGCCTTAGGTTTGGGCCGCCTTTACCCAACGCCAGGCCTGCTTAACGTTACGCCCGTGACGTAGGTAGAGTTTACGGCTGCAGCAGTTGTAACCTTAGGATTGGGAGTGCCTGAGGAAGACGTGGTTGGAAAATAGGCTGCGGCCGTTGTAACCTTAGGAGTGGGAGTGCCTGAGGAAGACGTGGTTGGAAAACAAGATGGCGCGGGTTGTAACCGAGCCGTGGGAGTGCCTGAGGAAGACGTGGTTGGAAAACAAGATGGCGCGGTGAGGATAGGTAGTAGAAGAGGGCCTCAGGAGTGCCGACCCAGAAGGTGGCAAATAAGAGAAGGGTAATAAAGAATAGCGTGAGGCTGCGGCCGCCTTAACCTAATTCCATAGCGTGAGGCTCCGGCCGCCTTAACCTAAACCCTAACCTATGGTAAGGGAACCCTGACCCAAGGTAAGGTAGGTTGGGCCTGTAAAGTGTTAAATATATAGACCCCTACGCCTGAGGATTCGGCCGCCTTTACTTAGCTTTTAACCGTGAGGCTCCGGCCGCCTTAACCTAATCGAAGTTAGGGGAAGCCTTATTGTAACCCTGTCCTAAGGTAATGGGGGCCCGTAAAGTGTTAAATATCGCCTCAGGTTCGGGCCGCCTTTACGCAACGCCAGACGTGATGCTCCGGTCGCCTTAACCTAAGATAAGGGAAGCGTTACCCTGACCTAAGGTAAGGGGGGCCCGTAAAGTGTTAAATATGGATCGGGCCGCCTTTACCCAACGCCAGACCCCGTCCGCCTTAACCTAAGGTAAGGGAAGCGTAACCCTGACCTAAGGTAAGGTGGGCCCGTAAAGTGTTAAATATGGCCTGGCCTCCTTAACCTAAGGTAAGGGAAGCGTTACCCTGACCTGAGGTAAGGGGGCCCCGTAAAGTGTTAAATATTTCCTGAGGTTCGGGCCGCCT
>Ga0209755_10009209_pt1 | contig 10446 bp, 9 predicted proteins | sample TergutCo191P1_FD_187301 | JGI IMG/M metagenome (GOLD analysis project Ga0209755, IMG submission 187301) | Cornitermes sp. P1 segment gut microbial communities from Petit-Saut dam, French Guiana - Co191P1 (SPAdes) (version 2) | ecosystem: Host-associated > Arthropoda: Insects > Digestive system >...
ATGCATTTTTCTCAGCTTGCTGTTACTACTGTCATCTTAAGGCTTCATCACATGCACAGATGTCACAGTGGTGCAACACATGGCTGTAACATTGAATTCATGAGATAAGAGAAGGTGGCATATCAACATATGCTGCTTAGGGCTGAGAAGACTGAATAATAGGTCAGCAGATCATTTCTGACCCTTAGCTGTGTTCAGCACATTCTTTACCACCTCAAATTCTGTCTGTTTTTGCCGTAGTAGTTCATTAAGAGGAAGACAGCTGCTGGACTCTTAGGGCAAGACATGGAACTATAGGAACAGTTTCTCTTTGCTTTGAGCAAGTACTGGTTGAAAAATCTTCATTTATATCTATCAAACTCTGATTTTTCTATTATTATAGAGAATTTAAGAAGTCAGGGAAGTAAGTCAGTGGGATAGATTACTGCTGACTGATTAGAAACAGTTAGGGGCTGAACCTCTTGAAACATATTAACAGTGTACTGCATGGCTGTAGAATCCTATTCAACCACCCAGAAGGTAAGATTGTCCAAAAAGTGGGTCAGATTTTGGAGGAAACCCTTTGACCTTTAACTGTGCTTATGAGGTAGGCTCATTACTACTACACAATAGGTCAGAGCTCATAAAATCCTGGTCACTGAAGGCTATGCTTGCTATATGCACTGATACAACTTGTGATGCACTCACTAATTTCACATACAAACACTAAAAATATATACTTTTTTGTGACCATGAAGACAGTATTTATGCTTCATCTAGTGTTCACTCACAGGCTAAAGCACAACTATTTCCTATGTTGGAATTTCTTAAGCTTTGGTTTCATGTCAGAGTAAAACTTCACCTACCCCTTGTCACTGGCAACTAATTTCTACCTGAAACTGTCTTTTATTATCCATTATAGACACAAGATGACAGATTTATCCATTGTAAACAAACTATTTATTCAATATGCAGGAAGCTGTCAGTGCCTTTTAGGTCCCTTTGACTTTTGTTTGACTGTTTGAAAGAGATAGTTCTTGTGTTCTGGGTTCATAGCCACTGTTCAATGTACAGAAAACTGTAGAACTTCCCTCTACTGCCACACAGTGCTTGCTTGTGTTTGTTAACATAAATATATTGATATTTATATTAACACATGACATGTACACATTCCCTGTGAAATTTCAGTTTATGAATTAGGTAGTGGTTCTGAATACAGCTGGATTCAGTGTTGGAGTATTTGCTGGATTTTACATCCTTCAACTAAGAAAGTAGCAGTCTGCCATCCACATCATGTCTACTCTGCCTTCCATTACCAACAGCACTGTTGTGTCAGAGGCAGTCCCATCTTACAAATGGATTCCTCTGTAACCAGCTATGAAATTACCAAAGATATAAGCCTTGATACTAACTGCCATGAAAATTCAACTCTCATCAGGTGAAGCAGCAACAGTTTACATGCTCTTGCAGTAATGTACTTAACTCAGTGTTAGCCTTCAGGCTTTAAGAGTGGTGAAGTGTCACACTGCAGTCTTGTGAGTTATAACAATGTGTTGTATGTAGTCTGGTTGACAGTTACGTCAATGTTTTGTTGTGTGGTTGGCGGTTATGACAATGTGTTATAGTTTGATTGGCTGTTACCGATGTTTTAGGTATAATTAGTAATTTTCACACAGCTGACTATTTATTAAAAATTAAGATTTATGATGCAATAAAACATCTCATATACATTACAGCCAAATAAAATATGGCATTAGCATACTGCTTCCATCTTCAAGGTTGAACTTTGCTTCCATATGCCACTGAACAAAATATATTGTGATTTAGTGATGTAACTTGCTTTTCCCTTGATCATTTTGTAAGCAGAATTTTATGATGCACTTATCTCATTTTCACCAAGTTGTGACTTTACCCTATTTTCTGTTACATCACGGTTTTGGTATCTTACACACTAAGACTTAGGAATACAGGCTTTTCCTCGGACACTGATATATGCAGATACATTCGCCTAGTAAGTGGAGAGTTCATCCCAGAAGGGTCACCTCACTTTTTTGGCAGTGGCTGTGTTAGGCTGCTTTCCAAGAATAACACACTCCTTTGCTCCAAGTAAACTACTGCCTGATTTCTGTAAGAGCAAGACTTGACCTGGCTGGAGAATCACTGCTAGCTGCTGCTCAAACTGACGAACCTTTCTATCATTCCCAGCAAGATGAAATAAAACGTTCATACAGCTATTAATAATAACATGACTGTATGTGGTAGGGTGTTAATTCTAGATCTGATGGTTGCTCAGCTGCTTTAATGGAACCTAAGAGTCATTACTATTTTCAGAAAAACCCACATGACCCTATCTCAAGCCAGGTTAATGCAATGTGGAACTTCACACACTACTGTTTCAGATATATATACTACTTCCACCTAAGTGTAGGTGGCCCAAGATGTCACTTCTCTTCACATTATTCAACAATAATTTTGAATGTCTCATTTCCTACAAGAATGGTACATGTTCTTCTCATCTCACAGGTTTTAGGTCACTGATCCAACTTGTGGGTGTGACCATGGCTGGATCCAGGGCAATTGTAAGAGTAGATAATCAATACACACCCACTTTTCCTATCACCAATGGTGTAAGACAAGGAGATGCACTGTCTTCTGTACTATTTGATTTAGTCCTAGAAGCAGTAACTCGGAAGCTGAACATCACTGCACATATAGAAACTAAAAGCACACAAATTTTTGCATATGCCGTTGATGTGGCAATATTGAACAGAAATAAAAATGCACTAAAAGACGCCCTAGGCAGCATAGAAAGTGAAGCTAGAGAAAGGGGCCTCTTAATAAATGAAAATAAGACCAAATACATGGAAGTAACAAGAACAGTGGTTAATGGCAACCATCTGCATTGTGGAAAATACGAATTCAAACATGTGAAAGAACTGTCCTACCTAGGCTCACAACTGAATCGAACAAATTCCACCAACTGTGAAATACAAGCAAGAATTATCAGCGGAAACCACTGTTACTATTCATATGGAGCACTAATGAAATCAAGAGCATTAAATAGAAGTTTAAAACTAAAAATATATACAACCTTAATAAGACCTGTAGTAACATACTGATGTGAGGCCTGGACATTAACAAGTCGAAATGAACAACAATTGAGAATATTTGAGCAGAAAATATTAAGGAAAATTTTTGGCCCAGTACAAGATGTAAATGGAATTTGGAGAATCAAAAAGAACCATGAACTGAATGAACTCATAGGAAATGCAGACATAGTAAGATTTATAAAAGCAGAAGAATGGCCTGGCTAGGACACATGATGCGGATGGATGGAGGGAGAATGCCTAGAAGAATATTAGAATGGAAGCCAATGGTAGGAGAATCAGAGGAAGATGAAGGAAAAGATGGATTGAAAACGTTGAGGAAGATATCTAGACGATGGGAATAAGAGGGTGGAGAAAACTGAGTAAGGAAAGAACGGGATGGAAGAAAATCACTGAGAAGGCTAAAACCCATAATGGGCTGTAACGCCAACATTAGAAGAACAGGTTTTAGGTCCAAATGTTCTTGTATGGACTCTGACAAACATCCTCAGTTTTATTTCCTTCCCTGTGTTCATGGTTTTATTAAATAATATTGCAAGTAGGTCAGGCTACACAGTGTAGAGTGGTGGGATGACTGGTGAATGATAAATTAGAAACAAGTGATTGTTGCCTAATTAGAAATCATCCTGGCATTAGTTTTGAGAAGCTGAGGAAGGCCGTGAAAATTCCGACAGGATGGCTTATAAGCCCATCTTGACTTTCAATGACAGACCACATTGAATACAACAGTGGCATAATCCAAAAATTGCCATTTGGAGTTAATATTATGATTCAGCTGAAAAATATAGCAACTACATGTGATAATATCGGCACACTTGTTAGTTGAAACATACCCCACTAGATGCCATTATTGTCAGATGTAGCTGTTATATTCAAGAGCTCAATTGCAGTATTAACTCCAAATTGGCAGTTTTTGGATTGTGCCACTATTGCATTCAGTGAGCTCTGTCAGCATCTCAAATCCTGTGCCAAAAAATATTAAAACCTGACACATGGATGGAAATATCACACTGGGAAAACTGAATTATAAAAGTGCAGTATAGTCTTTTATAGACACTTTATTTAATACCACATTCTTTTTCCACCAGCTGTGTACACTATTCTCATATTTTGACTCTCAAACAAACCGAGGAAACAAGATCTGAAATACTTACTGGTTACAAATATTATTAGTATAAATGCAAATTTTAGGGTCAGAACCACAGATGATGAATTTCAAACTTCTACTAAAATGATATCACAAGGGTAATCATATACTCAAAACTACTTACAATGTTGAACATTCTTGAAACAGAAACAACTGTCTCCAGCATGCACTATGGGCTGCACGGTCTGGAGATTGAATCCCAGTGGGGGTGAGATTTTCTGCACCTGTCCAGACTGACCCTGGGGCCCACACAGCCTCCTGTACAATGGGTACTGGGTCTTTCCTGGGGGTAAAGCGGCAGGGACATGGTACTGACCACCCACCACATCTAGCGCAGAAGTTAAAGAAAGAGTAGAGCTATAGCTCTACTTCACCCTTGGACCTTCATAGCCTGTTACAGGGTGGACTTTACCTTTACACTATAACTATGACTACATAAATAAAACAAACTTCATTTCTGATTGTGATATTTTCATCACAGTACACACAACACTAACACACTAAATTTGTAGCACTGCCCAGTGTTACACAACAGTCAACACACAAAACAACAAAAACACAAGGTGCAACACAGAGCCAGGTACATGTACAAAAGTAAAGCACACATGATAATGTGCATGTTATGAAGAATGTTTATTGAGGTTCTGCATGTCAAAGTTCTAAAGTGAAATAACAACATAAAATGAAGCTCAATTATTTACTAATATATCATTGTTTTTTGCCATAACCCAAGAGTGCACAAATCCATTTGTCTGATCTTGGCACAGGTTTTATATTCATTGCTCAGGAAGGTCCAACGTTTTACCTTGTCAACAGTATTGCTCCACTGTTACAAGTGCACACTTGTACTGCTATGATGGCAATGAAAAACCGTAGTATAGTCAGGATAACATGTGACACCAATGACGCTGTCAACTTCCTTGACAAACACAATTGTTAACAGACATCTGCTTTCCAATTTATCTGCAATTAATGTTAGAATGGAACAAATTCCTTTCACAGTTAAGTATGATATAAAAGAAAACAACAATTATTGTTATTATTTTAACCCTGTTAATAGTGTATGATGCTAGTAACAACTCACATAACTTAACTGTAATTGTCCTGATGTTATAATTGTTAATAACTATATCACCATTATATTATAATTATATTTAAGCATTTGACATTTGTATTTTTAACAAATATGTATATAACTACTTTGAAAATTTCCACATCCTTGGTACTTCAACTGTATATGGATATATGGAAAATAAAGTGAATGAATGAATGAATGAATGAACAAAAAGAAACCAATGAAACATTTAACACCATTGCTGACAGTATTATGTGTGATACGACTTCACAGTGCAATCGTCCTTAACTACTGGGACCAAAGGGTTGACAACTACTCAAAGCTTGCACAGCCAAGCTCACTTTCATCATACTCTCTCAACCAGGGTTCAGGTGTCTGTGTATCACACTGGGCAGCAGGTGAAAGCACATTCAGTTTGTCAAATTCAAACAGCTTCAAAATGTCTTCCCACTTAGACGTAACAGTAAGTCACTTGCTGTTTACTGTAATCCCGCACCCAAGATTCAGCACACTGCAGGGCATTGAAACTGTTATTTATATGCTTAATATCCTTACATTACGTATTCAATGCAAGGTGAACTCCCTTAGTGACATAAATTATTCACAGTGTACACTCTTGGTTACAACATATTTGTCAACAGCTGATAATTTCTACCAACTTCAATGTATGAGGGTTGAAAAAAAAAACTTGCAGACAAATGAATTTGGAAGTTACAACATAACTTAAAAATACACTATGTGAAAATTAATGTATACCATGTGCAACATATACAGCTCATACAAGTTACTCTTGTGTAATATATTCTCATTTCACAAGATAATGTTTATGAACAATGAGTTATCATTCTGTCATAGCATGAAGATCAATAACCAATGACATGTATAGTATTTACTGCTGAGAATTCATTTGAAACCTGAAGAATTGCAAATCAGTAACACCATCAGGCATAGCAGGCTTAATTCTAAATGCAATATTATGAAACCAAATTGTAATCATACACCTTAGACAATGAAATGATCACTACTACTGAACAACAGTTATTTTTCACACAATTGCTGTTTCAGTCAGATTAATCATACATCATATTTCATCAATACCAAAACCTTATTATTTTCATTGTTATTTTGATTTTGTTGTTGTTGTCATCTCTTGTCACAGGCCTTTTCTTCCTGGTGCTCCTGAACAAAGAGTGAGCCCCATTTTTCAGGCATCAAGTTTCACATTGCAGCACTTTCTGTGTTATGTGTGATGTTCCCAGTATAGCCGTCTTTTGTAGTAAGTCTACTGAATGTTTTCCTGGTATGGCTTCCAAATTTTTCTTTAAACTTTTGTTATTATTCTAGTGGTTCTGATTATTGCCGGTAAAATCATACATTTCATATTCCACATCTGTTGTATCTCTGTACACATACTCTTGTATTTTAGCTTCTTGTCTGCTTCCTTTTGCATGACATTTCTGTCCATAGGTATTGCCACATCTATCAGTATGCATGTTATATATTTCTTGTTTTCAATTATTATATCTGCCCTGTTTGCTGTAATGTCCCTGTCTGTGTATGCTGTTTGATGCCCCATCACTGTAACATCTTCCTGTTCATACAATGGTTTGGGTGTGGATGTGTACCATTTGTCTGTCATTTTGATGCCTAGGGCTTTGCATATTGAGTAATGCAAATGAGTACAAACTTTATTATGTCTCATTAAGTACCTGAAGTTAGGTAATCAGTAATTTCTTCATGTTGTTTACATAACTGGCATTTGCTATCAATTTCTTCCTTCAAAATTTATTCTTAAAACAGTTTGTACTAATTTCTTGGTCTTCAGCTGCCATTATTGTACTTTCTGTTTCTCCCTTAAAGTCTCCAAATTTTAGCCATTGATAGGACTGCTCATTACCAGCAGCTTTTCATCTAAGTTACATAGCAATTGTCTATGTGTCCTCTCCCCTTACCATCTTTCATTTTCTCTTTTATGCTGCCCTTTATTTGTCTTGTTCCTCTATGTAATTCTGACTTGAGTTATCTAAGCTGCCTGTAACATTGCTCAGTTGATGCTGTGTTCATGCGTTCTGACAATCTGTATTAGCGTATCTTCGTTGCTATCCAGCTCTTCCACCGGTTTTGTAATTTCTACTGCGTAGGCTGCTTCTGTCTGCAACAGACCCCTTCCTTCTTGTTTTCTCGGAACATACAAGTGATCTACATCTGCCTTTGGTTGATGCTGTCCATGGATGTTTAGCAGTTTCCTCATTCTCCTGTCCAGTTTTTACAGTTCTTCTTGGTGTGAGATAGTAATTCCAAAACTGTATCTCAGTACTGGTACTGCCAATGATCCAGTTGCTTAAATTACATTCTTTGCACTTAATTCTGTGCCCAAAATTAATTACAGTCTCCTCAAGCATTCCTTCTTTAACTTTTCTTCTTCATTCTTATGCTCTATGTCATGGCTCTCTTCTTTGCCTAAATATGTATGTGCTTTCTCTGGTCCAGTCCTTTAATGTCTTTTTCAAATATGCTTCCTACATATCTGTTGCTTTGGACCCTACCTTGTTTTAAACATATTTTTGCACACATTTCTATTCCAAAATTCATATTGTCTTTACTAATTGCTTTCACAATTTTTATTCCATTCTCCAAATCTACCTCATTTCTACCTAGCAGTTTCAAGTCATCCATATAGAATAAGTGACTTACTTTCCTCTCAATTCTGTGTACTTTATATCAACAATCAGCTCTGTTCAACTTGTTTGGTAATGGAAGATGTGTAATACAAAACAGTAATGGCGAAACAGAGACCCCCCTGGAATATTCCTCTCATATCTGAATGAGTCACAACTGTATTACTTCCTGCTTTATATTTAAATGAAGCCTTGTGTTCCATTTCTTTATTGATAACTTACAAAATCCAATAATTTTACTGTTCACTCCTACCAGTCTTATTGATTTTTCTACCCAGCTATGTGGAAAGCTACCAAATGTTTTCTGGTAATCAATCCTGGTTATGCTTAAATTCTTGTTCCTCAACTTGCAGTCCTCATATATTGCTTTTCATATCATTAATTGATCCTTGTACCCTTTACTGCCAGGGTGACATCCCTTTTGCCCTGCTGGTTATAAGTTCTGCTCTTCCAGATGTGTGGAGATTCTTCTGGCTATTATTTCTGGTCATGTCTTGTACACGGTTGTTAAGCATGTAATGGGTTGGTAGTTGCAGACTTCCTTGCTATCTCCTGATTTTGGTAGCAAATAAGTTATTCCTGTGGCTAGCCAGTCGGTACCTTCTCCGTTTCCTCCATTACTCCATTGAAGTTTTTTTTTTTGTAATAGCTGAGAATGTTGTAAGCCAGTAATTTTGTATTTGATCACTTCCAGGAGATTTCCAATTGAGCTTTTAACAAAAAATGGAGTGATTTTCATAATCTGTATTGGTGCCCAATCCATATTACTGATTCTCCTTCTCTCTTCTCTTCTAAACCATTCTGCTCTTTCTGTGCTTTTTATCCCTACAGTGACCTCCAGTAAGGCTTTACTTCTGTCATAGATTGGGGTTCTCTAGCATCTATAAACTTCGTGCACAAGTTTCTGTAAAATTTCTTGGTGTCTTCTTTGAACATTTTATTCTGGTTATACTGGGTTTCCCTTTTTTCATACCATCAGATGCTTTGGGCTTTGGCTTGCACTTTCTGCTTCAATGTTTCTGTCAACCCTGCTATTTATCTGGTATTTGTCACTCTATATTTTTGAAAATCTACCTCTTTTTCTTGTTGAGTTTTCCATTATTAGTGCCTGTTCCAGTTTCAGCAAGTATTGATAATTCTTTTCCCCAGCTGCTTATGTGTCGCTGCATTCTTGTTTGCTGTAAGTTTTCATTTTTTCTATTTTTGCTTCATTTGCTATGCTGTTTCATTGTTTGTGTAATAATTGTGACTGCAGCACATTTCAAGTTATGTCTGTTATGTCCAAATCATTTTCTTCCAAGAGTTCTTCAATTATTCCATTTGTTTCATTCTTATGCTTTATCAATTTGCTGTTTTACTTTAGTTTTTTCAGCCTCTCCCTTTCAGACATTTGTAGCAGCCTCACCTTAAGCCACACTATTTGAAGGTCATCCTTTAGCTTATTCCTGTGTCCTGCCCTCCTTCTACTCCAAGTGTTTGTTCTCTATTTTACCTAAGCCAGTGCTGTTACTTTATTCACCTCCCCTCTGGTGCTCTGTATCATTCTATATTTTAAGTCTAACATTTTTCTTTGTCTGATAAATTTCGACAGTTATTCTTTTAGCTTCAAAAATGTAGTTCTACTGGTTTAACAATTATTTTGCACCCATATTTAATTCTCATCATTGGATTTCTCTCTCTCCATAATTCATTTTCTTCCTTACAGTTTTCCCCTAATGTCTTTTTATTGATGTACAAGAAACAAAACAACACTTCTTTCATCTCCTCTGGCTCCATTGGGTTTGTTTACTCCATTCCCTCCATTTTCTTGCTTGGATCTGATATTAGGTGGAAACTGAGATAATCCATGTTGAGTTCCCTCAGTATGGTTACTATTCTCTTCAGTGTTGTTAAAGGACTTATACTCTTTCCTTCTTCTTGGTTTTGTACTATTTTGTTTTCTAATCACCATCCTTGTCCCACGAGTAACTAGGGATGTTTTCTGTCCACTGCGGTATAGCCCCGGCAACCACAGTAAGGATGTTTGAAACAGAGGGTCGCCACTTCTCGAAGTTCACCCTTCTTGGTTTCTTACCCTCCACCATTGACACAGATCATCTAGACCGCTGATGCGTCTGTAGTCTCTCGGCACAGTAGTGTACACCTTGGACTAGGGAATCGTTTTTTGGGTTTACTCCTCTACATCCGCAATGTTCTGTTAATCAACAGGGCCACCACCTCTTGCAGGATGTGATTCTTCATTACGCATGGACGGTCTTGAGCATAAAGAGGTAATATATTCCTATTACAAGCCCCTGGAGAGTGACGGCAGATCCCTTCCCCACTACTTGGCCCATTATTATTATTATTATTATTATTATTATTACACATACAATTTCCAAGCATGTGAAACAACAGTAATATCCTCTTACGTTAACAATACTGTGAAATCGCCTTAAAAATTTAGAAACGTAAAAATTC
>Ga0209755_10009210_pt1 | contig 10446 bp, 5 predicted proteins | sample TergutCo191P1_FD_187301 | JGI IMG/M metagenome (GOLD analysis project Ga0209755, IMG submission 187301) | Cornitermes sp. P1 segment gut microbial communities from Petit-Saut dam, French Guiana - Co191P1 (SPAdes) (version 2) | ecosystem: Host-associated > Arthropoda: Insects > Digestive system >...
ACAAGGGCGCTTGTCATGTAGTATTCTTTCAGACGGTCTTCCGAAATTGTCAGCTCGCCTGAAAAAGAAATTTCCCCGCTTTCAAGGCCGGAGAACAAATCCTGCCACTGGTAAATCGCGGGCTTAAAAGGTATCCCGAAGAGCCTTGTCAGCCAGTCGCAGAACATGGCGGAAAAACCCCTAATCTCCCCGTCGTCGTGTATATAAGCCTCGGTACTAAGCGGCATTCCGTACACAAAATATTCGGTTTGCTTTTTTAGCGCTTCTATCGCTTCTCTTTCGGCGGAAGTTACCCCGGGAATTGTAAGATACGACGTAAACAGGGGCATCTCGTTGGTTTTCTTTTTATTTTCTTTACTACATTCCCAAAAAAGAACGGATAAACCTAGCGCAATAAGAAAAAGAAATATTGATTTTTTAACAACTTTCACTCAAATACCTCGTAAAATCCCCATCATCCGGGCATGCCGTAAAAATCGGGCATTATGCGCAATTTGTTCATTAATTTGACAACTGTTAATTTTATATTATACAACAAAAATTAAGCATTTATCAACGTATTAATTAGGACTAATTTGTGCCTTTTTTATTATATTAATCCAAAAGAAACGCAATTTCTTCGCTTTCCCTTTGTTGTTTCCTGAGTCTGATTTGTTTTTCTACCTTATAATTCAATTCTTTTGGATCAAACGGTTTTACAATAAAGTCTGACGCTCCGCGCGATATAGCGTCATTTACATTTCTTATCGTTCCCTCGGTAGTAATAATAATAATCGGAATATCTTTATACGCGGGCAGTCCCCTTATCAGCGGAATAAGATCAAACCCGCTTAACCCGGGCATTAAATAATCCAGCAGGATTAAATCCGGCTTGTTGTTCTGCAGAAAGTCAATGACAACTTCCGATTTAGAAACTAAAAATACGTTATACTTGTCATGCAGCGCATGATGGATTGTCCTTAGCATACTGGTCATATCGTCAACAACAAGGATGTTAGGATTATAGTCATTTTTTTCTTCCGTCTTTTTAACCTGGCTGGACGGAAAAAGCTGATTATTTATACATTCAAGCAGCTTTAAAGCGTTAAACGGCTTAATCACAAAAGCAGCCGCGCCGAGGCTCAACCCTTTTACCACGCTTTCCTTATCGCTGTTACACGTCAAAAAAATTACGGGAATATCGGAAAAACGCTTATCGACTTTCAAATCTTTAATTGTTTCATAACCGTCGACATCGGGCATATTGACATCCAATACAATTATATCAGGCCTGACTCTTTCCATAATTTTATACATTTTAGCGTTTGACTCGGCAGGATAAACTTCATAATGAGCTTCAAGCGCTTTTTTTATTGATATCAGGCTGAAATTCATATCATCAACGCAAATTACTTTTTTTCGCGGACCTGAAAGCGTGGACGCTGATAAATAACCTGATTTTGCCATAAACTCGTTCCTCCTTATTTCAATACGCTATTGAGTTTTTCGGCAGCTTCTTCAAAGTTTACTATGTCTATATTTTCACGTAACCAATGCACAAGCTCATTGTCAGACTCATATTGATATTTTTCTATTTCCGACATTGCCGCGTCAGCCCCGTCCATATCGTATTTATTGCAGGCGGCAAGAAGTTTTACCAAAAGATCAATATCCGGCTTATCTTTTTTCGGTTTTAGTTTATCCGCGTCAATGCTTGTGAGCATTTCTTCGGCTTTAGAAACTAATTCGCCTAACCTTTCAAGGAACTGAGAATTATGCTCGTTTATATAATTCATATCGCCTGCCGCAGCCGCCTTTTCAAGCAAAGCCGCCTCGTCGCCGATATTTCCCGCGCAGATGCCAAAACTTGTCCCCTTAATTCCGTGCACGTTTATTTTGTAACCCGAAAGATTTTCTTCGCTTACGTTTTTAATAATGCCAAACGCGGAACGAGCGCTGATAATATACGCGTTCAGCACCCTTACATAAAATTCCGCGTCATTGTCAAACATCTGCAAACCCTTAACAATATCCAGCCCATCAATCTGTTTTTCAAGCAAAAGCGCCTTTATAGTTTCCGCCCTCGAGCGGGAAGCGGGATTTTCCGCCGCCTGCTGCGCGATAATGGCGGCTTCAACTTGCTCACGCGCCGCGTCAAGCACTTCCTGAGGCTGTTTATCGCGTATAAATTTATTCAGAATTGCGTTTAACTGGCGTATATCAATCGGTTTGGAAATGTAATCGTCAAAATCATTTTGCAGGAAAATATCCGCCTGCCCCGCCACCGCGTTAGCCGTAAGCGCGACGATTGGTTCTTTGTAACCTAAATCGCGTATACGTTTTGTAGCTTCAATGCCGTCCATTTCCGGCATCATGTGATCCATAAAAAGCACGTCAAATTTTTCGCCGTTTCTTATCCTTTCTATCGCGGCGAACCCGCTATTTGCCGAGTGTACGGTTAGATGATAGGGGGCAAGGAGCCCTTTAGTGACATAAATATTCGCTTCCACGTCGTCAACGACAAGAACGGTTCCGTAGGGCATCGGCTCGCGCGAAATTTGCACCCTCTTCATAAACGCCCTTGAGTGCGTGCGGAACTGACGCAGATTTTCCGCGTTCTCTTTGCCTAACTCCACAGTGTCGCATACGCCCTGAGCCAGCCGCACCGTAAATACCGAACCCTTGCCGGGTTTGCTTTGAACATTGATGCTTCCGTTCATCATATCGATCAGTTTGCGCGTAATGCTCATGCCAAGCCCGGTGCCTTCCGCAGAGCGGTTGGCCGCCTGATTAAAACGCGAATACTCGTCGAACAGGCGCGCAACCTGGTCTTCCGTCATCCCCTGCCCCGAGTCGCTCACGATAATGACAAGGTACGCCTTCTCCGGATCGTTGCCGTACTCCGCGTCAATAGAAAGTTTTACGGTTCCCGCGGCAGTGTATTTAAACGCGTTGGAAAGCAGATTGTTTAAAACCTGTTTAATGCGCAGCTCGTCACCTAACAAGTGGGAAGGCATTTTTTCGTTGATATCAAGCTCAAATTCGATGCGCTTGCTGCCAATCCGCATCATGTTAAGCTGCGCCGCGTCGCTGATTAAACTCGCGATCTCGTATTTGGCGGTTATCAGTTCCAGTTTACCCGCTTCTATTTTTGACAAATCCAGTATGTCGTTAATAATGCCAAGCAGAAGGTCGCCTGATGAATAAATTTTTTCCAGAGCTTCCTTCAAATCAGAATCAAGGGATTCCTTCTGAAGCTGAATTTCGCTTATGCCAAGGATCGCGTTCATCGGCGTGCGAATCTCGTGGCTCATCGTGCTTAAGAAAGCCGATTTTGCCTTGTTGGAAGCTTCGGCTTCTTCTTTTAAAACCGCGATTCTTTCAAACGGTTTTTTAATAAAGTCAGAAGCGATTATCGCGGCAATAACATTAAGAAAAATGCTGACAAGAGCGACGACAATAAGCCCTCTGTCGATATCTCTTACAGGGCTTTCCGTAAGAGGCGCGACAACGCCGAGGCCCCACCCCTCTTCCGACCCCGCTATCGGCCTGAACGCGCAAATACGCGGAATTCCGTAAACGGTATAATTTTCCGTCCCCGTCTCGCCGCGCGTCATTCGCGTAACGGTCTTGGCCAATTCCGTAAAACCTTTGTCGGTTTGGGCGGCAGTAATATAATTGAAACGCTCCTCCACCCAATGTTCGCGCGGGTTCGATATCGCATAACCGTCAGAATCGCTCATATAAATATGACCCGTTTCCCAAATAACAAAAGGCAGAAGCAGCTGGCGGAAATAAGTTCCGGGAATCGTGACAACAAGAATTCTTGAATTCATGGCCATATTATTAAGCAAAGACGCGAAAGGAACGGCTAAATAAAACACAACCCCTTTATCGGTAAAGCATGTGGAAGAAATTGATTTTTTCCCCAGAAACGCGTTCCTGATATTTTTATCGCTTAAAACCTCAACTTGAGCGTACCTCTCGCCCGCCGACGCTATCAATCTGCTGTCTTCAAATCTGGAATGCGCGTCAAACACCGCCATCCCGATAAATTCCGGATTTATATTGGTTTGCTGCCTTAACATGCCCTGCCATTCCGCCTCGTTAACACCATCAAGGCTTTCGGCTATTCTGCCCGCTTTTAATTTTAAATTTTCAATATCACTGCTAACATAACGATCCGCGATATTTGCCATTACAGTCAAATCGATATCCAGCGAAATATCAATATTTTTTTCTACATAGCTAATACCGGAAAAAACGCTGAATAAAATTATAAAAAGATTGGTGACAATTATTACGAGAATCGCCCTACTGCGAATATTCATTCATTTCTACCTAAATATGTTGATGCCATTATTTTATATCAGAGTCAGTTTTATGTCAAATTATGTTTAAAAAATATGAAGAATTTTTAAATTTTTTGTAATATTTGAGGATATATGGCGGTAGAATTATTAGATGATTAATTTGAGAACGCTCCAAAAATAGGCGATTTATAATCAATAGCGGAAGACGGGAGTCGGACCCGCGACATCGACCTTGGCAAGGTCGCGCTCTACCACTGAGCTACTTCCGCGCGTTTTCAGGACCGCTTTGTACGGCGATCTAGCTTTTTATAAGACTAATAAAAACTAAAAAAATTGTCAAGCCCTTTTTTACCGCTCTTCTCCCAACATCTAGTCCTTCGTTTTTATTCATGTTATAATGCCCTATGTCTTTAAATTGCGGTATTTTGGGGCTGCCCAATGTTGGGAAATCTACGATTTTTTCGGCGTTATGTTCTACTCCGGCGGAAGCGGCTAATTATCCGTTTAGCACTGTCAAGGCAAATGTCGGAATTATCAATGTTCCCGATCCCCGGCTTGATAAGCTGTCGGCGATTTTTACGCCGGACAGGACAATTTACGCGACAGTGGAATTCGTTGACATCGCGGGGCTGGTAAAAGGCGCTTCCAGAGGGGAAGGGCTCGGCAATCAGTTTCTTTCGCATATCCGCGACGCGGCTGTCTACGCGCACGTTATACGCTGTTTTGAAAACAGCGACGTAATGCATGTTAATAATAAAATCGATCCGATCTCTGATATTGAAACAATCGACATTGAATTGGCTCTCGCGGATTTGCAGACCGCCGCTAAACGCCGCGAACGCGCGGAAAAATCGCTGAAGAATCCTGCGGAAAAGAAAAATTGCGAGCTTGTACTTTCAATTCTGGACAAGATAACCCCTGCGCTGGAAAACGCCAAACCGATTCGATCGCTTGGGTTAAACGATGAAGAAAAGGCGGCGATTTACGACTGCCATTTTATTACGGCGAAACCGCAGGTGTATGTGTGCAATGTTGACGAAGACGCGATTCGCAGCTTTGCCGCTGGCGGTCACGGAAATGTTCACGTAATGGAAGTAAAAAAACGGGCGGCGGCGGAAAAAACCGAGGCGGTGTGCATCTGCGGCAAATTTGAAGCCGACCTTTGCGGCCTTGAAGACCCGGAAGAAAAAAAAGCTTTCCTTGAAGATTTGGGGCTGGGAGAAACGGGCTTGTCAACCTTGATTCACAGCGCGTACAACCTTCTTGGATTACGCACTTTCTTCACATCAGGAAAAGACGAGTGCAGGGCATGGACTTTTCACGCGGGCGACACAGCTCCTAAAGCGGCGGGCGTTATTCACACTGATTTTGAGAAAGGCTTTATAAAAGCCGAAGTCTACACCTGTGACGACATTTTCAATTACGGAACGGAAGCGAAAATTAAAGAAGCCGGAAAATACCGTCTTGAAGGCAGGGATTATATCGTTCAGGACGGGGACGTGATGTTTTTTAAATTCAACATATAAAGCAGCTGTTAACGGTTATATACCTTGACGGCTTGGCGGAAGCGGTATCTGATTGAAATATCCTAATGTCCAGGATAATTCCCGACGAGGAAAGCCGTTTGGCGTAACGCCGTAAGTTCCACCCGCGACAACGCTTCCTCTTATTACTACATTCCCGTGATAAACTGTTCCCGGGTACATTCCGGAGCAGTTTATTGTTACAGGTTTCATCATTCCGTTAGTCGCCATATTTGCCGTGCTGCCCGAGTCGCCGTTCAAGACAAAGTACGGGCCTTTTGCCGGATCGTTTTCGATATAAAAATCGCAATAATTTGTCGTCGTTACGGTAATATCCCCGTGAAGCCCGACAACGCGGGCGTTGTAATAAATCTGACCGCTTATATCGCCGCGTTCGGTTTCTGTGCCGAGTTTGTTCAGATTGCCCCTCTTGTGCATAAGGGTAAGTTTGTAAATCGCCGAGGCGTATGTCTTATTGAATTCGAAAAAAAACTTTTCGTGGGTCAGCGCGCCCCAGCCGATTCTTTCATTCGACGGAAAACTTTCCTGCCCTTGACGGTAAAGACTCTGAACGCGGTAATAGTATTTTATACCCGCAGCAGCCGCCCCGTTTCTGTCGATATACGAATAAACGTCTTCCGCGTCATTGTAAAAATAAACGTCGGTATAGGGGCCGTTTGCAGGTAACGCCGTTATGTTGATTTGGGAAAAACCCGCCCCCGATCTTATCGAGCGCTGCACATTGTAGAACGCCGGCGCGTCATTTGCCGGTTTTTTCCATGTTATACGCACAGGATACACGCCGTTTGAATTCGCTTCTTCATTTTGAATAAACGCGTGGCGGCTAACGTCTGAAAGAACCGCCGCCCTGCCTGAGTTAATTTCCTGGGCAAATGCCGGCTGAAACGCAAGAAAAATAATTGTTAACGATATAAACAGGCTGCTCATAAAATTACTCATATATTCGCTTTATTTGCCGGCCGCGTACCCATACACTATAGCCGATAATTCCTTAGCCGCAAAACCGTTAGGCGTAACACGATAAGTGCCTCCGCTGACTTTTCCTCCTGTTAGCTGAACGCCTCCATGATAAATTTGCCCAGGATACATTCCTGTGCAGGTTATTGTTTGGTTTTTCATCTTTCCGTTGCCGCTCATATTCGCTTCGCTTCCCGAATCGCCGTTCAGGATAAAATATACGCCGTTGGCAGGATCGTTTTCGATATAGAAATCGGCGTAATTTGTCTGACTAACGGTAATATCCCCGCCTAAACCGGAAATTTTGGCGTTATAATAAATATTCCCGCTTATCGTGCCGTATTTTGTTTCCGTACCGAGTTTGTCGGTGTCGGACGGTCTGTGCATAAGGGTCAGCTTATAAATCGCCGAGGAATAAGTTTTATTGAATTCCGCAATCCACTGTTCATGGGTCAGCGAACCCCATCCGATTCTTTCCTCTGACGGGAAATTTCCCTGTTCAAGCTGGTTAAGTGAAAGCACGCGATAGTAGTATTTTCTGGCAACTCTGGCATTTTCATTCCTGTCGATATACGTAAAAGTCGCCGTTGCGTTATCATAGGAATAAACGTCTGTCCATGGACCGTTTGCGGGTAGCGCCGTTTCGTGGACGCGCGAAAAACCGGATACGGATCTTACCGAGCGCTGTATTTGATAGAACACAGGAGTATCATTATCCGGTTTTTTCCATGTTATGCGCACAGGATACACCCCGCTTGAATTAGCCGTTTCGTTAGTGATAAACGCATGCTGGCTTGCGCCTGTGATGGTTGCCGCGGCCGGAGAGGGGGAAACCACCACGCTTTTATCGCTTTCGACATCGCCGTTAACGGTAGATACTTTGAAAAAAGTATGGCCGCCCGCGCCTGTAATTATTAAGGAAATAAATCCCTGTCCGTCTGTAACCGGATTTGACACTGAGCCAATCAGATTTGTAAAACCGCCTGTAAATACAGCATCAGAATAAACTTTGTACGAGTATTGGGCGCGTTCGTTCTCATTGCCCATTGCAGGCATCCATTTTACTGTTACAATACCGCCTTCAGTTCTTTCCGCGACAACCGAGTCGGGACTGCTAATAACAAACCCTTCCGGATCAGGAGAGGAAAGCTCGCTTCGAAGCGCCCTGTCAGATTCAAGATCATTAATTACAGCCTGAACGCGGTAGAAGTAATATATGCCCTGTTTAAGACCGGCATTGTCAACAAAAAAAGTGCTTTCAGTTTTATCGGTAAGCCTTGTCAGCGAAGAGTCTACGGAACTGTAGCGGTATACCGCGTAATACGCTTCCGGCTCATCTACAGGATCCCATTTAATGCTGATCTCGGTTTTGGAATGTCCCCTTCCGCTTGGAGTTCCGTCTGATTTTTCAAGCCGGACATTGGAAGGCGCGTTGGGCGCTCCGAAAACACGGGCATAACCGTAAGCGGGCCTTGTTTGCAGGCTTCTATTCCCGAAGCTGTTCAAGGCTGTAATCATATAATAAAAATCTTTTCCCTGTTCGGCTGTGGTGACATTATTCCGATACCAGCTCTGATTTCCCAAAACCGTACCTAACATAGTCGCAGAAGTACCGTTGGAAAAATCGCTTCGCCATATTTCATAAGATACGGCTGCGTCAGCGAGCTCCCAGGTGAGCTGGACATATTCCACCGCGCTGCCGCCTGACGCTCTTAGGTTTCTCGGAGCGCGAAACAGCATGGCGGACTGCGGCTCTGTAGGATCGCTTTCTTCGTATTTTCTTGCCGTATTAAAAGCTGAAACGCGGTAGTAATACATATTTTGATATTCAAGCGAGTCCAAAGTCGGATTTTTTAATATTTCATCGGTATAAGACGTGCCATATACAAAACGATTCAAAGGTTCGTAATCGCCGTCGTCAGGTTCATTCCACGCGGGCGGATTTGACCCCGGAACAGGCAAAACGACGGCGCGTTCAACCATGTAGTACGCGGCGCCCCTTACTTCCCCCCATTTTAGGCGAATGTCCGAAGATGAATGAAAAGGAGTGACATAAAATTGCTCCGGAGGCTGGAGTTTTTCAATATTATCAACATATCTGAAAAAATCACCCAAAGAAGACGGTTCGTTTTTACCCGAGAACGGAATTTTCGGCTGAAACATATCCGCGCAGGAAACAAGAAAAAGAGAGAGAAGAACTATCAAAACCATGAAGGTTATCGAATTCATCCCGCGCAAAGGCGCGGAGGCGCAAAGGTTAGTCATAGTTTACTTCCATGCATCTGTATCGTGGCGGTTATCGCCTCTGCCGCTGAACGGTAACGGGCTGTCTTCCCCTCTCCATGAAATATTCTGTGTAGCCGTACCGGAAGGATATTGTATACTTATTCTACCGCTTCCCCAATGCAGATTGGTTGCAGCGTTGTCGGTTCCGGTTCCAACCCTAATTTTTCCGGTATATAAGTTTGGCGTATCCCAGGGACCTCTTATATCAAGCCATTCAGGAGTATTAGCATTCCATTCCCTATATCTTTGCGGATACTGATTAGTAGCGCCGGTTCTTGCGCGGGTTTTTCCGTTAATTGTTATAAAGGTCATCCATGTTCCGCATCTTGCCATCATGTCCTCTTTGTATTCATTAAAAACAAATTCCCATTCTGTAACGCCAAAATTTGACTCTGCTGTAAGATTTCCTGAGCCTCCTATGCCTGTACTGGCACTTGCACTCTTTTGCCAATAACCGGTATTCCATGCTGTGCCGTTTATTTTTGCCAACCCTCTTGCCATATACAGCGTACCAATCCTTATAAACTCGTTTGCCGTAATTTGCCGCGCGCCCCACTTTACAAAGTCGTTCTGCATAAGATCAGAAGCGATAATATGCGCGGCGGAATTTGATCCCCATCTGTATTGATAAGTCCAAACCGGATCGGGACAATAAACTTTTTCACCGTCTTCGGTTTTCACATAACTTCGTACTTTAAAGAAATGCTTATAATCGCGTATTACTTTAAGCAAGTCGTCCTGCAGGGTGTTAGCGCCCTTTACATTGGAAACCCTGACATTCTGATTAAGCTGGTTGGGAAAACTTGTCACATCGGCAATTCTATGCCAGTTCGCATTGATATTCCGATTCATTACAAATAAATCGTACCCGTCGATACCCCAAATGACATTATCGCTGTTATAGGGGTTGTAAACGCCGCCCGAGAACCATTTTACTTCTTCCGCGAAATTATTTGCGGAATCGCGCAGTTCGTTTCGGCTTACCCCTTCCACTTCAATCATATCAAGCATAAAGCCGAGCATTTTTTGCCTGCCCCTGTCGTCGAGTTGTTTCGCGCATTCGGCGATAAACCGAATGGACTGATGCGGCGAAGACGGGTTTGCGCCCGCGTTGCTTATACTGACAGCGTATTCATAGGCGATGCCGCGCCCTCTGTCCCTGCCGGTGTTGGGCGGTTTATAAGAAAAAGTGGTAGTAGTAACATCGGCAAGCAAGGGAGTCCATGTACCGGTGCCGGCAACCCGTCCGTATAATGTATAACGCGGGGTAAAACCAGAGACTTCTTTAAGCCGGGACGGCATTTCCCATGTAATTCTTATTCCGCTGCTGACGTTATTTCCATAAGAATCTTTTTCTGTGGAATATG
>Ga0209755_10009211_pt1 | contig 10445 bp, 10 predicted proteins | sample TergutCo191P1_FD_187301 | JGI IMG/M metagenome (GOLD analysis project Ga0209755, IMG submission 187301) | Cornitermes sp. P1 segment gut microbial communities from Petit-Saut dam, French Guiana - Co191P1 (SPAdes) (version 2) | ecosystem: Host-associated > Arthropoda: Insects > Digestive system...
AAGTGTCAGAAAATATTCGATGTCTTGTGGGAATACCCATGAAGACCTAAAATTAAGACATAAAAATAAGATGAAAATAATCACACCAAATCTAACCAAGAACCCAACACACAAACACTGATACAGAAGAAACTCCAAATCTATATGACATACATTATCCACCTCAATGAAAGAAAAACACAACCTGCAAAAGAAATGAAGAAACATAAACATAAAGAAACTATCCAGCCTCTCCTTGCCTTTACTCGACAATCTCCCTACTGCTCAGCAGAATCCATGCAGGTAAAATTTCATATCAGCCCACCTAACTTTGAAATAGCACCCATATGGATTACACTGATCAGCACATACAAGGTAGGCCATATACATCACACCCCCTCTCAAGTCTGAGTAATGTCACACAAAAGATGTAGTTAGGAAGCAATATACACAAAGGGGAAAGATCAAGTTATGAACTTTCACAACTCACTGACATGTATCTTCCATTAAAATGGCACAACACCTTCCAAGCAATCATTTGATTCTTCAATTCCATTGCTGCCACTATGCTGCTGTCACTACCCACACCTCTTACAATGATGATTAATATAACATCAATCATGTTGTCACAGAGTTCTTCCTTCTCAGTACATTCCTTTTCCAATTCTTTAACATGCCATTGCATTGGCTGTCAATCCTCCCCCACTTCTCCTCTTTTTCCCCCCCACATCACACAACTTTCCTCTACGTGGCCATCTAACATCATCTGTCCTACAGAAATTATTTGGTGATGCAACCCAGCCTTTCACTGTAGACCATGTACATTCAATGGGATTTAATGCTGGTGATGTGATAAACATAATGCAGTGGGCCTAGCAGCTTCCACAGTCAAATCAAAAAAACTTTCACGTTACTGGGCTTGGAACTTCTTATAAAGCTGTACAATGGTGCAATGAGCATGTCACCACTGAAGGGAATTCTTCTTCATTTTAACATTCAATAATTTGTGTATGGTGGTGTGCTGACTTTAGCAGTGTAATTCCATATTATGATACAGTGCACTGTACAGCACTGTAATGTTGTAAGTAAAAAAGTTGGTATCATTTAGCTTTTTTTTGTCACAATCCTAAGTTATCCTTGTCATCTGGTGATGAGTATCAGACCACTTCATTCATTCATTCATTCATTCATGTATTACTTAAAAACAATACCATAGCTCACTGAAGCTTACTAAATTGTAATAATTAGCTGCTAAGAGGCAAAATATTACACACCATTATGCAACACATATTTCACTGTGTTTCACTTGGGCCAACTGATGTTCCCAAACAATTAATATGAAGAAAGGAGTGTCCGACGCGCCAATGCAGAAGCACATATACAAAAATGTACTAAAGTCTGTAACCATTTCCCAGGCTCATATATAATTTGCACATGTAATAAAAAGGCTAATGGAACCTCATATATTCATTATGCCAATTCTTAATTTCTTCTGTGGATTCCATTTTGCAGTCATGAAGGATGTCAACAATAGATGGGGAATATACATCAGATAAATTCCGGGTTTCTTTCAAATCTGTATGTGGGTTGGGTTTTTGGATTGGTTTGATGGCATTACGTTCAACTTCTTTTCCTGTTATAGTTCCAGGTCTTTGTCAGTATTGCAGCAATTTTTACTGAATACTTTCCAGTATTTCCCATCAACAAAACCTGATACCAAGAACATACAGAAGCCAGTTAACTGACATATTTTGGCCAGTGAGTGAGAACAGCCCTTATATCAAGCCGTACTGAGCAGGCTCACAATCTTGTCACCTGAGGATGCAACAAAATCCAGTTTCTGAAATAATGTCTTCTGTTTGGGATACCAGATGATGGACAAAAACTCTGTACAAAAAACAGTAATCCTAAGTGCCATCAGAACCCCTCAGCATTGAAAGAACACAAAAGTCTGCACAGCATCACACAAACACACACACACAATCACAAATGTAAGTGCAGGGTCACAGTCATAATCATTCCAGCAGCAGAAATTTGTTAAACATTCATGCTTCTTATATACATTTTGATGGTGATTTAATGTGTTTTCCAGGTTTTATACTTATAAGATAGCAAACAGTTTTCACAAAATAAACACCAATCTTACACTAATACTGTGCATTATGTCCCACTTAATATGGCTGCTGCAATGAATCAAACACAAAAGTTATGTACAGCCTTGGACATAGTCAACTGAATAACAAAACATACAAAAATACAAAGCTCATACATTAAGACCTCACGCAGCTGACTTTCTATTTGTACATTCTCAGATATAGTGAAACTCCATTAACGCAATAATAATTATGACATTTTTATATTTATGGAAACTTCCATCAGCTGTAACAAATTCAACAAAATACACACTTGTGATTTGTTTGTATTCAGTACCACTGTCTGAATGTGCTTTAAAAAAGTTAAAATGAATATTTAGGACACATATTTGCAATCCAGCTTGAATATGAATTAGATACATTCCAAACAACTAACACTTGCAAAAGGCTCTGCCCGAAAAATTTCATGACATGATGCTAATTATAAAACATACTATTTACACAACCGGATATTCCTTTCACATAACCTTTAACTCACTATAACTACAAAAAATAAATTAAAATAACAAGTCAGCAGTAAAAATAATGTACACAAAATCACAACAGGAAATGGCATCCTCAAGAGAAGGACCTGTTTCAATAACAACACTTGAAAATCAGTGGATGCTGCTCTTCACAGCACTGGAATATCTAGCTGAAAGTCTTGCAGCATTACTCCCACAAACCCTTTGCACCTACTTTCACAGATTTTCCCATACTCTCAGCTGTTAAACTGCATCAAACACATTTTACCTTTTAATGTAGCACATATATATATATATTGCTAAGGTATGCACTTTTGCCACCTAACAGAGAAAAGAAGGAACTATATTTTCAATTCTGGTAGCTCATACACTTTTGTTAAAATGAAGGCTATATTTATCTGCTGAAATGTGCACAATGCCTTCTACTTCTGACTTCTAGAAGCCACGTGCATTAACATGAGAGAAATCTGAAGAGCAACGATACCAAATTTAGTGCAAGTTACATTGACAATGGTGCTAGTCACAATGACTTTGACAGTGTCTGTAATAGTGCTAAATATAACAAAGAAAGTGAAGATAGAGGGGCACAATAAGAAATTACAGTTGGCATGAACATTGAACAGATGTAAGATTTTAGAAATTTCCTTTACACTGTTCTGCACAAAGAACCACAGATGACAACACACTGCTAACAATGGTCACTGAAACCAACATATACAAGGGAGAGTAAAAACATGCACCCCACTTGAGCAGCAATCTATCTGGTATTTGTGGAGTGATGTGACACTAACTATATGTTTAGCCACAGACATAAGAACCAGGACTACTGGTTACAAGAATTCTCTGAAGATGTATTTTCCTATACTCCATTTCTCCTAATACTGTCAGTGCCCATGTGAGTCCATCAGCTCCGTGATGTGAAAGGTCCCAAACTTCATGGGAACAAACAAACATATGGTCAATTATACAGATGGAAAGCTTGGAAGAGTGTATCTGTCAAGCAGACATACTGCAACAAACAGGAGTACAGTAAGTTTCAAAAGATGTATAATACGCATGTTCTGGAAAACAGATAATTCAATTTATTCATAGATAGTAAGGGACAGGCATTTCATCTCTGCACTGCATAATCATGCCAGCTTTCCTCCACAGCCAACGATTCTTATAGTGTTGATTTCTTGTATAAGAATATATCACAAACTGGAGAATATGACAAAATTCAAACATGAACACTCATGCAGGACAGACATCATGTATGTGACCATAACTTTTTATACAGTGACATAAAAAATTCTGAATAATTATTACATGTTCATGATCCATCACCAAATGACATTAAGACCTTTGCTCTTGTATGGTGTTACACAGCACAGGTTGACAACTGGTTACCAACATTTTAGGTCAGCCTATCAGTCACATCTTCAAGGTCAAGCAGTCCAAACAACATGCCAGATGACCAAACACCTTAACTACATGGTGACAGAAGCCTGAAATCTTGAATTATATTACATTTTAGTTATCCGTCAAGGAGCAATATATCATACTGTTTGGTGCTCCTGCAGGTTTATTAATGCAACTGTTCACAGAAGGGAACCTACTTGCATATAGCCACAATGCAACATAACTTTGAATCACTTTGTCTCATGTGGATTTTGACCTCTTTTGTTTAAGCCTCACAAACAATGCAATATGTCCTTTGGTCTGTAAATGAGGTGTGTGAACTCAGCAGTGAGGATAACATCAGTGAAGCCATTTCAGTTCCCTCACAAACAGACTTACATGAAAGTTCATCAGAAAGTGAATTCTGCAGATATTCTGAAAACAAGGATCAATTTGTTGGAGGTGTGACCATCCAGAATGTCACATTGGACCCAGGGCCACTGATCATACACCACCCAAAAATCAGGAGAAGCATGAACACAATTAACACAGAGCATCAATGCCCAATAAGAGGAAGTGCATCTAGAGAAATAGGCTGTTTCATCTAAAAGGGCTGATTATCCTTCAAAAAGATGTGAGAACAAAGCTGAATATATTCAAAATATTTGTTTATTTCCTGCATTGTAACACCAGTTCTCTATTCTCATACTATAGCAAACCAACTAAAGGCAGTCTCAAAAGGCTCCACCTAAATTTTTCATGTGCACTTACACTACACCCATGTTAAACTTTATTATCCTACATGACCATATGCTGGTTTCTAAAAAGTACTGGCGAACTGCTTAGCACACTATATTCTGGTCTGTGTGGAAATTTCAATGTCCACGCTTAGAAGAACTCTAGCTGGCACAAGATACACTTGAATTATAATTTCATCAGCTGAAGGTTAAGTGCTTCCCACATTTTGAGGTGGATTGGAATGTCATTTATATACCAACAGATATTACACAAGCTACATTCCCTGGCAAGAGTGACCGAAAGTGAAAGACCATTCAGACAGTACACTCAAAAACAATGAAGATAACACACTGGTGTAACAAAGTTTACCCTGATGCCCAGTACATTTCACAAACTGCACGTCAACTAGCATAACCAAGATGAAGGTGCTGCATTAGGATAAGTGACAAAATCCGTTTTATTCTGCGATTATGCATATAATACATGTGCTGCAGCCTTGGCTGATGACACAACTTGAAGAGGAAATGTGCAAGTTGTAGCACAAAATTTTATAGTTTCTGGAAATGAATGCGGTGAACTGGTCAATAATTTGTAACCTCCAGTAAAAGAATACAACCTGAAACTGCTGACACATCTGACATACAGAAAGCAATTATCAAAGCAGCTGATTGGTGATATAAAGGGGGTGCAACAATATGATTACACACCTTTCTGTGAAAACAATTTTAACTGCACCGTTACAACAACATGCAGGAATCAACTAACATATTTGTTTTATCCTCCAAAAATAGTCACCTTGCCTATTCAGGCATCTGTCCGAAGGTGTATGATATTGTACATACCCTTGAAGCAAAAGTCAGGGCTCAAACCCAACAGCCAGTGATACACTGCACAATGAACATCTACATTTGTCATACCACCTTCCAGAAATGTGATACTTTAATAGACACAAACAAATGGAAGTTGTTGGGGACCAAGTCTGGTTTGTTGAGTGGACTCTCCAACTACCTGTATTGCAAAAAATTGGTTTACCCTACTTTTTGGACATATATAGCATATAAAAGCTCCTGAAAGACATTCTTCATTTGGCAAGCTTACACAGCTCTTCCTGTCTATGCAATGGGATTATCTATAACCTACCTTGATATACACTGTGGTCTAAGTGGTACATTAAAGACTCCAACTTACACCACTGTGCCTGTTCACAGACCATGGTGATGTGATATTGTATAAGAACTTTCCTCATTTTTTTTCAGTGACTGACATACACACTTTGCCTTTCATTGGTTTGTACATGAAGCCAGATAGTGCAGTCATCACTGTCCACCAGTGAATAATAAATGAATGGCTATTTCATCCCATCTTGAAGAATGTCCAAAAACATACAAAGAACTGTGCAGTATGCAATGATAAGAAGAACAAGAAAGGAAGGAGAGAGACACCACACTTCTGAGAAACATGACTCTGTTCTCCAAGACTGCATCCATGGGAGTGTTTCAAAATATTACCACTTTCAGAAGAAGTACAAGAATACTGTACGTGGACTATAACTGAAAAAGTTTAGATACTGAAATAAACAGACTGTGCATGAATCAATAAGAGTACATGCCTATCATACCTCAGAGCATTTCTGCGGGATAAAACTCAGTCTATCAGTAAGATGACTGCCTGCATACTGTACTACACATTCACTATGTTAGTAAAAAATTGCCCCATATTCTCACATGTATTGCAAAGTCTACTACAAATAGCAAATGGCCTAAATGCATTAAATAATTTGAGCTGATTGACTGGCAGTAAATAGGAAGAAGTGAGTGCAAAGGGCTATAAGCAACAAGGTCCCTAATTTGCTTAATAGATACATAGACACAAACAGCAGTCATAACAGAACGGCTGTTTCTGTCTTTGAAAACATTAAAGACAAACAGAACATAAGACATCAGCACCTAAAATAAAGTGTTATGAAGCTTAATCCATTCACTGATTCTGAAGTTACCCACACATATTTTCTTTGGCCCCAAGTGACTAGCACTCCATGTTACTGAAAGTAGCACATCTTTTAGACAGTACCAAATGTTATCACAAGATTTTTTGCAACTAAAAGTTACTTTATTAAAACAAAATACTTGTCAGTATATTTTCCACACAAATAATAAATAGCAAGTGAATGGATTAAATTACTCATAGTTAGATAATTCCAAGGAAAACCAAAATGAAGAAAAAAAAATCAGCTGTAACACACAAATTAGCCCGCGTTCTTATGTATTTACACACTAGTAGCAGTACTAATTGAAGTACTTAGGAAGTGGTGGTGGTGGTGGTGGTGGTTATGATTATGATGACCACAGAATCTTTTAAATAAATGCTTCAGGCAGTAATAAATTATAGGGAAATTTCTTCTTCAAAGAAACTCAAATTCTTCACATTCAAATTCACCATCAGATTCAACTTCCATGTCACTACATCTGACAGTATCATCAGAAATACTGAATCTGTTGAGTGTCATCACATCTCTACTTCGTCCTTCACAGAACACAAACATGGGATATTCTGCTTCATGAGATGACACCAGAATCTGAAATATCAGAGTTGAACACTTAGATTTCTCAGCAAAAGTAAATGAAATATGACAATGAGTTACTACACAAATCTATAACATATTCAGAGTATTTCAGAAACAGGCAAACTGCACATACAATGACCGCTCCTTCTGGAATGTGATAACAATGTAACACAACAGAATGTACTGAAGAACTAAAGGATCTTGTTACCTCCATCATCACAGTATATGGGTATGCTGCACATCAAAAATACCAGGTGAACCATGGCGTAACTGTGGCTGGGTCAAGTGGAAGTGGGATAGACGAAGCAGAGAAACAAAGAGAAAACAAACAAAGTAATCTTTCTTAGTGGATTGAATGGGAGAGCTAAGAAGGAAAGAGGGAGACAAAGTGAAGGGACGAAAATGGAGAATTTGAATAAACTATAATACAAATGGAAAAGATATAAAAGTACCACTAGGGAGTAGAAAGCCAGGAAAGCAAGAAGAGTATGTGTAGGGCAGAAAGGGGGCTGGTGGACCAACCACAGAACAGTAAATTCAGGAGAGCCAGTAAAAGGAAAATTTATGCCCAGAAGGAACCATTAAGTGCAAAAGCACAGTCTGAACATTATGTAGTATGAATACAAAAATCAAGACAGTACTAAAATAACTACAAGTACATGAATGAAAATTTACTAGCAAGTAAAAATTAAAAATAATGAAAACAAGTAGGTGGGAAGGAAAAATGTAGGAAGGTCCTGATGAAGGTTGCTGTCCATATCCAGAAAACAGCAATGCATATTGGTAAAGCACAGCAGACTGAGAACCAAAACTTGCAGTCCATGAAGACTTCCTACATAGGTCTTTCAGGAGGTAGAGGAATGATTACCAAGAAGAGGTCAGCCAACCCTTCCTTAGTCAGTTTATTAATTTCCTTATATTTTTATTTTTCACCTGCAATTTAACAGCAACTCGCCTGTGGTGGGTTCACTAGCATCTTGTCTTACCTTCACTTACTCTTCTTGCTTTCCTGTCTTTCTACCTCCCAAAGGTAGGGGAGAGGGGGCCAGTGCAGAATGGTTGTTATTAATCCTCAGCAGGTGATGGGGCATTTCTATCCTGCTCCATGAATGCTGACATCATGCTATGGCTTAATCAGTTGGTTCCTGCCATTTCAGCAACACTGTTTGTTTAGCAAAGTGGATGTTGTGTTGTAGCAGCTTTTGCATGAATGAATACATTTTGAAATGTAAGCTTTTGCTGTCTGCTTTACATTGCCCAGGATGTCTCTAATCACTGCCTGATAAGTATTTTTAGTGGTCTATTTCAATGTCAGTGAACATTATAAGCATATATCAACTTCCACTTCTGAATTCTGTTTTTGTTTAATGATGTCATTAGTGGCAGATATGAACAAGTTCAAAACTACCCCTTCATATCAGTTCACCTTATTTGTTCATTTCTGTAGATGGGCCAACAACATGTAACATTTACATATGTAAAATATTTAAATGGTGAAGGTAAAGTTTTATGCTTCAAATGTTCATTTAAATGTCCAAAATAAGAGATATTGGTCAGGAAATAATCCAACCACAGAGGTCAAACAATTCATTTGGCGTGCAGTACCAGCAATATCTAGAGAAGAAATCCAGTATTTAAAAGTTCAACAGATGTCAAGCATGTCTAAAAGTTAAACAAGTTAATTTCTAACACATGCTCTAACTTGTTACATTACATGGTCCAGACTGTTAACACAGATTCCGTAAAAGCGTGCGCAGAAGATGCAAGTGGGTCCTGTGTTAAGTAGGTCACCTTCTATAAATTAAGTAATTAACCCTTAGTGTACTAATGTCATGTATATATGGAGCTCCTACAATTGTCAGAAATGCTAATGTGGTATATATATGGACTTATGTTTGGCAACACTGAAAGCCGTCTCTTTCTATTTGCTGCACAATGTTTCAACACTGAATCGATGCAGAGTGGTTTTCGGTGTCACAGTTGTGTGTAAACACTTTGCCAGCTACCAAGGTTACCCTAATTAGCCATGAATGCTTAAGTGTCATAAATCTTGAAAGCGTATTGCACAGTTAGTTTAGCCTTACATTTAGTTAGTGGAATGGAATGTTGGAGTCATAAAACTATGCTATTTTAGTACCAGGTAGCTGTGTAGCGGCTTGGTAACGGTTGTTAGGTAGGGAGAAAACGCATTTTCCCGATCTCCCTTGCAGAAGTTGCGACTTATGTCAGTTGAGACTTTCCTGTTGCACCGAGCAGTGGGTGTATAGATTCAGTAATGGAAAGTGAGATTTCTCGTGTGAAACGGGCTCGTCTGCTGTCTTGGAATCAAATATGAGAAATCGTAATGGATTCAGACAGCGACGAGGAGAAATACTACGTTTCTGAGGACACGGAAGACGACGACGCGACGGTCTTCAATATCAGAGCCTCTTCACGGAAATTATTACTTTGCTGGTTGTGGAGACAAATCGCTACTATCACCAGTTCTTAGAAAATTCTGATGATGGGCATTCTCCCAAACATTAGGTGACAGAAGCGGAAATGTTTGCGTTTTTGGCTCTGACATTACAGATGGGACATACAGTTCAAGGCAGACTGAAGGACTACTGGATGAAAATGGAACAGCTTCGCACTCCATTCTATGGACAAACGATGGCACGTGCTAGGTATTATCACACACTACGCTTTTTACATTTCACAGACATAATAGGAATGGAGCTGACAGAACAGATGACAGACTGTGGAAAATACAAGACTTGTTTGAAATTATAAGGACAAACTTTTCAAAATTTTACAACCCTTCCGAATATTTGACAGTAGATGAAGTCATTTTGAAATTCAAGGGAAGGATACTTTTCAAGCAGTACATCCCGAAAAAAACGCAAACGTTTCGGCATCAAAATGTTCAAACTGTGTGACTCTACAGGATATACATATGACATGAATGTTTACCTCGGTAAAGACAGACAAACGGCGGCATAACACCGGACAGCAACACACAATACAGTGGCTAATCTGACAAGGGGTGTAGAAGGATTTGGTCATAAACTGTACATGGACAACTTTTTCTCCTCCCCTGACCTATATGACGACTTGACACAGAAGAAAATTTTCTGTTGTGGGATGGTTAGGCTACATAGGAAGGGCATGCCCAAGGACCTCAAACCC
>Ga0209755_10009212_pt1 | contig 10445 bp, 5 predicted proteins | sample TergutCo191P1_FD_187301 | JGI IMG/M metagenome (GOLD analysis project Ga0209755, IMG submission 187301) | Cornitermes sp. P1 segment gut microbial communities from Petit-Saut dam, French Guiana - Co191P1 (SPAdes) (version 2) | ecosystem: Host-associated > Arthropoda: Insects > Digestive system >...
GTTTTCCGTATATATTTTCTGGATTGTTGTAATTAAATGTGTTGGAATCCCTTTGCTTGACATTATAGTCCACAGTTTGTCTCTGTCCACCGAGTCAAAGGCTTGTCTAAAATCAATAAATGCAATATATGTGGGAATGTTAAATTCTCTATGTTTCTCAATTATTTGGGAAGCTGAAAATATGCAGTCCATGCAAGATCTACCACAACAAATTGCCATTCTATTTTTGAAAGTGAATCAAATTTTGTAGCCCATTTTCATATGCATAAACTAGCAATCACATTTTCAGTGGACATCCAAGCCTTGAAACATCCAGCAAAAAGCACCAATTAACAAAGTACAACAATGCAGAAGAATGAAGATCTCAACTGCTCTGCTTCAAAAACATAAAAAACTTGCATCAACAAAGTACTGTGTTGCTTTGCTCTAGACAGTTACATTAATTTAAATTTGCTTGTTAACTATTGCTTGAAAAACAGTTTTGACAGTAGTTTCAAGGTGTTTTTCATGATCATATTATAAGTGTGTGAATTGGAAAATATATTCCCCACCCATCATAATAGCCGAGGAAAGGAATGAGTTTGGACACCCAAAATGCACAAATTTAAAGGACAGTGAGCAGGGATTACACTCTCCACTAACAGAGAAGCTACTGAGCAAGAACAGATTACATGACAATATACACCAGTCAAGTTTCACAATTGTGTTTCAGTGTAGCTATACTTCAGATGGTAATGAATACTGTTCACCTATTGTAAGCCAGAAAAAGGTGTGTCACTATTCTTACTTGTGAATCACTTAAGAATTCAATTTTTAGTATCTGTTAAGCAAATGATTCCTATAACTTTACAATTCAAAATAAAAAATTACAAATTTAATGTCATATTTAATTTTGCTGCAGATATATACCAAGAAATGTACAAATTCAATGTCCCCCTCCTCCTCCCCAAATACGTGAAAAGCTTAACACTTTTCTTAATCCAACTGACTTCAAAGAGAATCAATTGAACACAAAATTCAGCAGCTTGTAAGACATTTTAATTAACTGTATTACTCACTGCAGATTAAACAGACACTTAAGTTTCAAAATGGGCTTTATTGAACAGAGGAGAGGCAGAGATATTCTTTTCAGAAATGTAAGGTTACACCACTTCAGCATAAATTAAGGCAATAATAGCAAAACTTGACCGGTATGTGCATGGTGCAAAATTGTAATTACCACTTAACTGAAAAAGAAGTCCCTGGACATCCAATAAGCCACTGCTAACATAAAAACATAAGGTCAAAGAATTTATATTAAGGTTAATTTAATTTAGATGAATAGAGCACACTATAGGTACACAGTTCTGAAACAGTACAACATCAATACCTACTGAAGGTGTAAAGACATTAAGAAAGAGACAATCCTCACTGCCTATAACACCACCATTCTGGGGATCTGGCTGAGGGCATGGAGGGCCTGCTGTAGTAGCATTGATGTCACCTGTCAGTTGTAATTTTCTAGGTCGCTGAAATCACGAAAAAATGCAATAAAGGAACACCAGAACACTCCTTTGACATATTTAATAACAGCACTTAAAACCATAATAGCAAGAGGTGGAATGATTTGGGGTTATTTCACATGATGTCAGCACATCAATGAAATTTTATCTTACAGATAAAAACATATCAATATGTTGCCAGGTCCACTGTAAAAAGTGTGATGATATACTGCACCACTGTATCTATACTCCATATATACAGAGACTAACACAGCCACCATTCAAGATAATCTTCTTCCCTCAGAACAGCCTTTGTTCAGCTCTTTGCAATCCAGTCTCACGCAAACCTTCCAGCAGATTTTTATATTGACCCTAACCGTAAGATTTTACCTCACACTTTTTCTTAATTTTCTTGCATCCTAGGTGATCTTTTGGTGACAGATGGAAGTTACAAGACAACAAATCATGGGCAAATTGGGATGGGACAGTGTTGTAACATACACAAATTATTTTAACTTTAATATGGCTGCCAGGTCACAATCTGCCATTTAAAGGCAGGAAAGGGATAAAAATATTTTAACTGTACTGAGCTTCAATGTTGACTGAAGTTCTGAAGATTTTTTTTTATTAAATCTATAACTGCAGTGTTCAACCATTTGGATAAAACCTGTCCAATGTCACTTCTGATCCAATATTTAGTCATTCTTATCACCCCAGGCAACAAACTGCAAAAACTGTAGAAAACATTATCAAACATATGAATTAAAGTTAGTGTGCCATATAACAGGAAAGTGTATAGAAGAATTTTAGGCCCAGTATATGAAAAAGAAAATTGGAGAATATTAGCCAATAAAGAAATTTATGCAAGTGTTAAAAAACCTACTATAATAGAGACAGTAGGGCACATACAGAGAATGGAAGAAAATAGAATTCCCAAAAGGGTATTAAATATGAATTTGGTAACAGCAAAATTGAGAGGTAGACCAAGAAATAGATGGCAAGATGAGGTGAGAGAGGATGGAAGAATAGTTGGTGGAGAAGGGTGGAAGGGAAAAGTATGTAACAGAGAGGAAAAGCAAGGAATCGTCACATTCTGCACGTGCCAATGGAATGGAATAGAATGTGCCATATAACAGGAGCCAGTCAAAGTCTTGTGAATATGGTAATGAACAACATTCAGGATCTGTAATAGTCAGAAAATTTCATGACAGCTGAGCCCCTTTTAGCTTCTCAATTACTATGCTCCATTGACACAACTTACTTGCTCGTAATAACACACAGAAAACACAATTTTTAATTATGCCCTATGGATATCGTAAATACCATTATTGACAATTTACATTTGAGAATTGCAGGTGTCTACTGGTTTCTTGTGAGCAAACAGGCATCCTTCCATAAATTATCTGCTAAAAGTAAATCCACTTCATGCCTGACATTAAAGTCCCATTTAATGAAGCATTTTGCACTGTGGTATATCTAGTGTTATGTTGAAGTTTTCACTGCCAATGCCAAAACCCATAAAACAACCTTTAACCTCTGTTTCTGGCATTCTAGCCTGCTCTGTAGTTTCAGGTAAAGTCAAAGCTGTACCTGTGCTTAATTAGGCACCATTAATCCTTTGGTACTGAATCTTATATCTACAAAATGCCAAGCATGATGCTCACAACACCAAATGTCATATATATATATATATATATACTTCTGCTCTTATGCAGCTCCAGTTTAAACTCCAGTCTTCTGCAGATCACTATGGGCACTTAATTCTGGTGCCATAGGATGTGATCTGCTTCACACCTAGTACCCATTGAATAGGATGCCGGGTTGGCCCCCAGATTTGGTCTGGACACTTTGGAGAAGAGACAAAACTCTTTCTACCACAACAAATCAAACCACTAGTTCCTCAGTGACCCAGTGTGTAGCCTAGTCCCTGAAATATGGCAGTGATGGCAATTTCATTTGTCATTAGGGTGAAAGTTGTATCCTGCTGCTTCATTATTACTGCATTCAGACTTTCATTCTTCTTGTGAAATGCTCATTCTCACTCTGTTGCTCTAATTCTCAAACTGTTAGTTCAAAGGCACAAAGTATGAAAGGAACTACACATGTGCAGCACAGGGATGCATACATTCATTTGCACGTGTAGGTTTCATGCACAGTGATTACTGCAACTGTCTAACCTAAATAAGGACCAAAAAAGCTCAACAATTTTTCGTGTAACTTGTCAATATCAAATCTCATGAAAATCTGTCCAGCAGCTCTGAATTGTGAATACAAACAAATGGATAGAGCAATTCTGAAGTATGTACTGCTACCAACTAGTTTCATCAATGTATGCTACATGCTTCAGTAGTGTAGACCACACTCAGGCATTAAAATCATGGCTTTAAAACCCAATATAAAATGCATATTTTTTATTTGTGACATCTCACAAATTGTACTAGCCATTATAATCTTAATGTAGCACTAGAATATAAACATTTTATATATTCCTCAAATGTGGTTTTTTTATTGTATGTCCTCCTGTTGTTACAATTTCCTACTTTAGTTGAGTACTGTGTTGCCTGCTGTACTTGTAGAAAATCGTAAGTTCTTTAAAAATCAACAGATGGTTGTTACATGTTCTTTATTATTGATTTCAGTGTCCACATTTTTAATCCACGTCTGTAGGTGAAGTTTTTGCCACATTTTATATAAACACACACACAGACATTTTATTCGTACATAACTTATTTTTGGAAATTATCAGTTTTCAATTGCTCCTGTCTCCTTGTGATGGTGTTTTCCGAATGTCTGGCAACTGAGGATGGTCTATGTGACCAAAAAATGTAGAATATATTGATGAAACTAATAAAACTTTGATGTGGCTGACAGCAATACATATCAATATTGATAGGACATAACCATACTGGAATAAATTCCACAAAAATTGGGGAAGGGCAAGTTATTACATGCTCTACAGGGATGAAAATGTGTCCAAAAACAGTATATGCCATGCATCATTAGTTAAAATTTTGTTAGCTGATAGACAAGACCAAGTGCTTAAGTGTGTCTGTATGCAGGATGCAAGCAGACGATAAAATATTACAAACCAAAAAGGATGTTCTGGTCCGGATGTATGAGAGATAGCACAGCCAAGGCAAACGGAACCACATACTGTTTGTTCCCTTATTATGATAAATTTATACACATATCACAGTGCTTGGGTGCAATTAGCCCAGGTTTCCTTACTACACTCTACTGAATTAACATAAATTATCTTTACACCTCAATACAAAATGAGAAAATACAGAAATAAGATATACACATGGAGTCTGTACCATGAATTCACATGTAACCAATGGTGCCCATGTTAAATGTGTTTGAAGTAGCAGTAAAACTTCAGCTGCTCCTCCAGAGATGGAACAAATCTTTTTTATATTCTTTATGTTAAATGTATGCAGATAGTTCTTTCACCCTGTGTTCTACATCATAATAAGCAAAGTACTGATTAACAAATTTTCTGACCTGGAATCTAAACCTCCCCACAGGTGGCTCAGCGTATCTGATTCCACGGAAATGATAATATCCATCACGCCTGTCTCTGGTGCCATACACTTTGGCATCATGATCATTCATGTGCACAAATACAACAGGATCATCTTCAGGTGGAATGGCTGCCGGTCTGCCACCCACAACTCGTTTGACTCTCTTGTTTGCAACAGTTCCTGGTGTAACAGCTGCAATTTGTATTAATGCCAGGAGTAGCAAGCAGGTCACCTCCATCACTAGAATAGCTACAGCATCCTTCTAATGTTCTTAGTTGGTGACTGACAGTAGTTCAGTGCTGTCAATAGCGAGAGTGACTGCTGATTCAACAATGCCACATCACTTCCCCTGATAAAAATAATCAGCTTATAACTCACTCAAGTTACCACACATTTAAAGTCTACAGTAACAAACACAAATTGAAATAAGAATACCCATAATGAAGGCCAATATATTCCCCTGGTATGTGCTTCACTCGAGTACTCATAAAAGGGAGAACTGAAAGGGACTTAGGTGTAGGTAGAAGAGTTATATTAAGCTGGATCTTCAAAAAATAGGGCATGGTTGTGCAAGTGGATTCATACATTTCATGACAGGCCCCAGTGGTAAGGTTGACAATAGTGAATCTTCAAGTTGCACAAGCAACACAAATTTCCTGACTACTAAAACTTATCTTGTAAGGATTTAATACCATTTAAACACTGCAGCATACTTTTCTCTGTACGCATAGAGGATGGGGTGAGGCAAGGTTTTGTGACCAGCAGGCTCTTGGCATCTGTCTCAAAGTTATCAACTGACCACATTTCATAAAACTTAGTCTGAACATTACACCACAGCAGGACACCAAAATGTCATACTTTTTAATATCCTATAATAATATGATTGGTACATGAACTGTTAGGCAGCAGAAACACTAATGCCATTTACTTCAGCACAGATGACGATGACAGCTCTTTACAATGCACCTCTTGTTAGGGAGTATTTTTAAAACAAAATATTAAATTAGTGATTGTGCGAACTTAACTAATGAACTACTGGAACAAAGCATGTCAAATCCTTACATACATATAGTATGATACGCTGTTTAATGACAAGATGGTGGTAACATAAAATTCTTTGAGGTCCTGACTCAAGAAAGTAATGCATAAGTACTGATATGGACTTAAGAAATAAGTTCCTCAAAAAATAGTATACTATGGCAGTAATATTAATAGTTATGTATGATCAGCAACTAAGAAACTGGAACAAAAGCACGTGAATTTCTGTTCAGAAATCCTTGTTCAATCCTACATTATCACCAAACTTAATAAACTAATTTTTATCTACAATAAACTGCGTTCCACAAAAATGGAAATTTAGGTATTTTTACTTCTAAAACTAATGCAAAGAAAACACTAGACTCTCGCAAAGATTAAATTTCCAGACATGTCAACTACAGTCATTCTGCTAAGACTGCTAAAAAACAGAGAATTCATGTTTTGGACTGGTAGAATGTAAAAGGTTGGTAACTCCTTGTTCTAGCTAACAAAACTTACTTAACAGCATTCGATATATTTCATATTTAGTTCACAGAAACATTCAACTCTGAATGAAATGTTCCAGTAGTGTCCATTCTTCATCAGAACAATTCCATATCACTAGCATGCTCTGAAAGTACTGGCTGCACAAACGCACTAAAAAAATTTGAAAAAAATGTTAAAATTCATCTATTTTCCATCACAAAAAAATTCACACAAAATGTGTAATACTGATAAGGTGGCTGACATTTTGTTTCATTTCATATTACTTAATATTTATCTAATACAAGAAATATACACTACCCTTTATGATGTTTTCAGTAACAAATTCTGGTAAACAACCAGTCAAAATATTTGCTATTGATTCTCGTCATTTCAGCAGTGTATTCCCATTCCCATTTTGGAAGTTCAAGTTGCAGACTTCCACACGACCAAGTTGTAGACTTCCACAAGAAACAAGATATATTCACCAAGCACTTCTCTTTCCATCACCTCCCCTACCAAGTATCTTAGCCATCATACCGCCTTGGTTCAATATGCATCTTTTCACTCATACACGCAGCAGCTTTGCAACAGGACAATCACTGATAACATTACATGTGGATAACATATAATGAATGTATTTTCCAGGTTATGAGAGCACTGTTCCTGCTGGTATGTGAAAGTATGCGAGACTGGAAGTTCTCACAGTGGTGCTCCTGAAGATTCAAGTCTTCTGGCATTGTGTCATACAAGCTGGTGCAAGACCTGAAGCTTCAACTGAAATTATAAAGGAAGGGTATGTTACCCCTGGGAAGGCCATGCAAGTATATGGAGGAGTGGTGGTACATCTCCATGTGTTCTTAACCATGGCACTAGATGGAACCAAGTAGCCAGCCACACGCCCCTGGGAAAGAGCCCTCTCCACCAAAGTATCCCAAAGCCAGTATGGATACTTTGTATAACAGAACAATCTCTTTCCCCTGCAGCATGGTACTGACTACACTATTCAAGGGTGCAATTAAAATAATAAAACACAAATTATTGGATTCTCAAATATATTAAACATCAGAACAGATAATACATCCACGACTGCTCCATCTAATCGTCTCCCTTCTTCGTATCGGTCTTTCCACCACGGATCCTACCAGTTCTCCTGGCAGCAATAAGACCAACTTTACGACCAGCACTAGTTCCCCTCTTCACAGTGGAAGCTTTGCCAATGTGCTGATGGTTACCACCACCATGAGGATGTTCCACAGGGTTCATAGCCACACCTCGAACATTTGGCCAGCAATTGCGCTTAGCTTTATATTTGTGATATGCACGTCCTGCTTTTAAAATTGGCTTGTCAATCCTTCCACCACCCGCAACAATACCTTAAAAAACACAAAAGTAATAAGCATTACCTCACTTCCCATTTTCCTACAGCAGAAGACAGAACATTAATTAAAAGCAGTCACCAACACAGTATTCAGTTACAACATAATTCAACTGACAGAAATTAACAATGCTGGTAAAAAAATAAAAATCTACTAAAAATAAATACTGTACAGTTTCCACAATCATTAAATATACTGTACAATTCTCACGTACCAAATTTGCCAATACTGTCTACAGCCACATCAACACTTAACAGAATTTCCCTCTCAAACATATTCAGTCTTCTTTCATTTGCTTTAGTCTCCTACCACACTTCCTTGCAACGCTACACAACTGAAGCAACGCACCCAATATGCTTGGATTAAATGAAAATAGCACCCCCCCCCCCCCCCCCCACATACAAATTAAATTTGTAATGTTAACAGTACCCAAAGATTAACCATGAAACACATGCAAAATCTTAAAGTTCTCAGAGTTGCAGTGATGAAAAGTCGGATATCCTGTTACATGACACCATATCAAATGGTAAACTGTAAAGAGTGGCTATCCATGAACTACTTGAGACCCCACATATGGAGGCATCAGGCTCCTATGCAACATCAATATCTAATTTTCAAGACACATCACCATATCCCAGAAAACACATCTTTGTGGAACAGATGTTTCAGGCATTGCAATACACAAATCTGAACAAATTTATACAAAAGAGGTACTCACCAACCATAGCTCTGTTGTTTGAAGGCATCACCTTTTTCGCGCCAGATGGCAACTTGACACGAGTCTTCTTTGTATCAGGATTATGAGCAATGACAGTAGCATAATTACCAGAGGCACGAGCTAATCGACCACGATCACCTGTCTTTTCCTCAAGGTTGCACACAATAGTGCCTTCTGGCATGCTGCCAACAGGCATCACATTGCCAATCTGCAGATTAGCTTCAAAAGAAAAGAAACAAAATAATAAAATCAGCATATTACTAATGTTCATTCAGTGCACTAATGGATGGTGACATTCACAATGATAAACACCAATGTATAACAACTCTATTTGAACTGTACCAAAAACTAATAAGAAACAATTCAAAAATATGTTAAAATTAAGTGATACCAGCCTACATGACCTACAGAAAAAATGGAATGGTAAACACCTTGAAAACCTACTAACAAAACACTCCCCGAACACATATAACTAATTTTGGCTTTAAATATGTTTTTAATTTGAATACTGGTTACGCAGTGCTTTTAACACATCTTGGGGAATAATACTTTAAACTCTATATCTTTAGTGTATTATTAACAGAATTCCTTGCAGGCCATGCTATTAAGTCTGATAGGTACAGGTTCAACATCACTCTTTTAAACTAGTCTAGGCCCCTTGCTCTATCTCAAAAAATGTGTTACCAGCTTCATGTCGTATCTGACATGCACAAGGTGGTTAACTACTGCCACTAGAAACAGGATAGTTTAATAATGCCATAATTCTCAAATTCCTCTGAAATGAATAACAAAAATCTAAAATTTTGCAGGAATGATGGAAAGTCAAAAAGAAGTATCAATTTCCAAGAAATAGTAAAACATTAAAACATGTTTCTGACAACATACGGCTCACGATTTTGCTTGTCAAATTAATAAGGGACTCTATATGATTCATTAAGAATTCACCTTTCTTTCCACAGTACACAAACTGGCCTGTGTACATGCCTTCAGGTGCAATGAACAGCTCTTTGCGTGTCTTGAAGCGGTAGGGGTCACGAAAATGAACAACAGCTAACGGGGCACCACGTCCAGGATCATGGATAATGTCCTGTCAATGAATGTGTAACACACTTCATCAAATACAAAACTGGCATGTGTAGTAAAGTTCAGTAATACAGAATGCCAAAAAACTCATAAATTCACACTTTATTCCTTTCATACAAAATATCAAGCTTCATATCTGCCTGTGAAAAGCTCAATCAGACAGAAAGAGGATATCCCTCTGTATGCATCCAAATTTGGTACCAAACTTATGAATCAGTGTATCCTAAACAATAACCTTTGAAAATTTATGATGATGATTCTTCATGCAACACAACGTGGATCAATGTGTATGAGTCCCAGTGAATAGTCAAGATGGACATCTATAACTCTTCATAATTGGTCTATATTACTGAATTAATTAGGAGTGAATGCTTCAGAATCTTAAATATAAAACACACGAAAACATGTCTTCTACTACCACCAAGAACTAACAGCCAGTTACAAAAAAATGTTCAGAATTATTCTAGAATAGGTACTCATATTAGAATTTATAAATACATACAACAGCATCTCAGCACATTACTTAGTTTATGGCATAGAGGGTGGAAAGGGGGGAAAAACAGGTGTTCTTTTTAAAGACTGTCAACTGCTAAGATTATGTAACACTAGTAGTAGTAGTAGCTGTTCGAGTCTGCTGTGACTCCTGGGGATCCTGTAGAGGATTTTCTAGGCAGAAATTACTGTTCAGGAGTGGTTTGCCATTGCCTTCTCCTGAGATCATTTCACATTTATGCGTTCCCTATTCCACGTCTTTTCTTCC
>Ga0209755_10009213_pt1 | contig 10444 bp, 7 predicted proteins | sample TergutCo191P1_FD_187301 | JGI IMG/M metagenome (GOLD analysis project Ga0209755, IMG submission 187301) | Cornitermes sp. P1 segment gut microbial communities from Petit-Saut dam, French Guiana - Co191P1 (SPAdes) (version 2) | ecosystem: Host-associated > Arthropoda: Insects > Digestive system >...
CTACCCATTACCTATTAATCTCCTGTAAACTTGGGGACGGGTGAAGGCTCCTATGGCCTACCCGTTTCTGTAGAATATGCCCCTATATGTCAAGATATAGCAAGGTTTGCGGGAAAATTCAAGGGGGGAGGATAGGGGTGAAGGGAGAGAAAGGGAAGGTTGAGTGGGGAGGTGGGCAAAACCAAGCCTTTTGCTTATATTCAACGCCAATGGTATTACATTCGCAACCAGCCTGGCAACCCACCTCAAAAAACCGCTATGGAACAAAAAGGTACCAATCACGCCGTTGCACGTCCCTGTACAACGGCGGCTTTATCCCATTATCAGCTCGCCCGTCTGGAGGCGATGTCGTTCATCGTCGAGACAAGCTGCTTGTTTATCGATACCATGTGGGAATAACCCGTTTTGAAAGATGCGGTCTGAGACTTAAGGTTGTTGAACACCACGGCGATCTCATGGCTTTCCTCCGACAGCTTGCTAAAGGTCTTAATAATATCGGTAATGACCGTGGCGAAGATGTTTATCTCTTTCGATATTTCGCCAATACATTTGTCGGTTTCGTCGGACTGTTTCGAGGTAAGGGCTATCCCGTCAATGATGTTCTTAAGCGTTCGGGAAATGTCAATCGAATTTGCCCGGGTGCTTTCCGAAAGGCGGCGTATCTCGTCGGCCACCACGGCAAAGCCTTTTCCCGCATCCCCAGCATGGGCGGCCTCGATTGCGGCGTTCATCGACAGCAGGTTGGTGTTTGCGGCAATCGAGCTTATTATCTGAATCGCGGAACTTATGCCCTCCACCAATTCGGAAATGACATGAACAGACTGTCTGGTTCCCTGCATGGCATCCTGGACACGTGTGGTGTTGTTCAGCAAACGTTTTATGGATTCCTGTTCCTGCTGCGAAATCTCGGAAACATGTTTAAGGGAAGCCAGCATATGTTCGGTCTTTTGGGACGATTCCTCAACGGCCCTTGTCTGATTGTCGATGCTTTCATCGAAGTCGGTCACGAGTTTGGTAATATTACCGATAAACTCCATGTCCTGTTTGACTTTTGCCATTAGCTGATTGTCGAGTTCCTCGATCCTTTTCTCTTCCGCCAGATTCAGCAAAAGCCCGGCTACACGTAGGGGCACCCCTTTGTCGTTGCGTATGGTATCGCCCGTGGCCCTAAAAAAGCCGTAGGTGCCGTTCTTTAATTTTAGGCGATACTTGACGTCGAAAGGGGTTCTCCCCGAAAAATCCAGCATGTGGCTTGCGAATGCGTTTATAGCCATCTCCTTGTCTTCGGGATGAAGGCGATCGCTCCAACTGCTAAGCTTGTTTGGAAAATCGATTTCGCTCGTAAAGCCCAGCATCCTGCGAAAGTCCTCCGACCAAATGAACGTGTTGTTGGGATTGACGGGATCGCCGGCGATCACTTCCATGTCCCACAAAGCGGTACGAAGGGCCTTGTTTGCAAGCTGGTACTTCATGATATCGTAACTGACCTTGTCTTGGTACTTTTGAATCGCCCCCGACAAATTTTGAAATATTTCCCTGATTTCGGGGGAAAATCCAACCGAGGACTTGGGCTCGACAATGGACAAGCCCGTTGCCCCGCTTTTTTCCAGCAAACGCCTGCTTTCCGAGAGCAAGGCTTCAATGCCAGCGTTCTTAAAGGATAGCTCCTTCGTCTTCATCAAATTCATGCCGTTCTCCTCCTTGGGTTATGAATGGAACGCAAATCATTATGTATACAAAATAAGGCCCCCGGCTCCACAAATCAAGCAAAAAAACAAAGTATTTGAGGGATGGCATATTGGGAAAGCGGATATGCGGCGACACACGCCCATCCCTAAAGCTGTACCCTGTTCCCTTCAAACTTGTTTCCATAACATATGAACACCACCAAAACCTTGCCCAAGGGCATTGCAGCCAGGTCGAACGCCCTGTTTGTCGGCTTCGTGCCCCTGCTGTTATCGATTCTGCTTATAACCTTGCTCGCTGCCTGTGCCGGGATTCCCCGTGGCGCATGGGGAGGACTTGGCCGTCCGACTGATCCCGTTCCCTTTATGCGGGATGTCAGGACGGGAACCCTGCCCAGCGGCCTGAGGTACTTCATCCTCGAAAATTCCATGCCCGAAAACCGCGCGTTTCTTAGGCTGGTGGTAAACGCCGGCTCGCTGCAGGAGGAGGATCACGAACAGGGCCTTGCCCACTTCGTCGAGCACATGGCGTTCAGGGGTACCGAGCGTTTCCCGGAGGCCGAACTTATAAACTACCTTCGCTCGCTGGGGATGCGCATGGGCCCGGACGTAAACGCCTTTGTCTCCTTCGACAGAACCGTTTACAGAATCGAGGTGCCGGTGGAAACCACCGAGGACGGTACAAGGATCATTCCGCCGACCGCACTGGCGATTATAGACGACTGGTCCAGGGCCGTAACCTTCGACCCCGAGGCCGTGGAAACCGAGCGGCTTGTTGTCATCGAGGAATACCGGGTAAGGCTTGGGGCAATGGAACGCATCAGGCGGGACTGGCTGCCGGTGCTGTTCCGTGGTTCCCGTTTCGCCGAACGAATGCCCATAGGCCGCCTGGAAATCATCGAAACCGCAACCGTCGAGCACCTTAAAAACTTTTACAGAACGTGGTACCAGGCCGACAACATGGCGATTATCTTCGTCGGCGATTTCGACGGTGCAGCACTCCAGGCCTCGCTTGCCGATCATTTTTTGATAGAAGCACCGGAAACGCCAACGCCTCAGTTGTCGTTTGACCTCCCCCCCCCCAGGAGGGGGAACCTGGAAACCCTGGTTCTTACAGATCCCGAGCTGACCGGCACGAACGTGATGTTGTATTTCAGGCGCACGCAGGGACCCATACGTGGCGACCTTGCGGCTTTTCGGCGGAGCATAATCGACTTTCTTATCCAGAACATGATGAGTTTCCGGTTCGGGGATACTGTGATTGATCCCGACACTCCCTTTATGAGCGCATCGGCGTTTACCAGCCGCCAGGGGGCATCCTCGCGGTTTTACGTGATGTCGGCCGTCGCAAAGTCGGGCCGGTCGGAGGAAACGCTGGAGGAACTGTTGAGGGCGAAGGAGTCGATCAGGCGGTACGGTTTTACCGATGCGGAGATAGCCCTTGCCGGGGAAGCCCTTGTTTCGCAGTACCAGAGGCTGGTGCAGGAAAGGGATCGGCAGAACTCGGGGACATTCATGAATATGCTGACAAGATATTTCCTGGAAGGGGGAGGGCTGTCCGATCTTGAATGGGAGCTTCACGCAATCCAAACCCTGCTTCCCGGAATAAGGGCCAGGGATATCAATGCCGCTGTCAGGGATTATTTTTCCGCCAACGATATTCAGGTATTTATCTTTGCCCCCGAATCCGAAGCGGAAACCCTGCCCAGCGATGCACGTATCAGGCAGCTTGTGACGCAGCGTGGAAGGATGAGCGTCGAACGGCCTGTACCCAGGGTGATCGAGGACAGGCTTCTTGCTGCCAGCCCCGAACGTGGCAGTATCGTCGCACATTCCGTTGACGGGGAAACCGGTGCCGTCATCTGGGAATTGGGCAACGGGGCAAGGGTCGTTCTGCAACCTACCGAGAACCGCAACGACGAAATCGTCCTTAACGCAATGGCCCGAGGGGGAACCGTCTGCTTTGGCAATGACGTGTCCGCTCGCCTCGCCGTGGAGATGATGCAGATCTCCGGCCTAGGCCCATGGTCCCGTCCCGATCTGTCACGGCAGCTTGCGGCAAGGCAGGTGTCTCTTTCGTATTCGGTCGGGGCATATACCCGTGGGTTCCAGGGGGCCTCCACGACGGGTGACCTAAGAACCCTGTTCGAGATGATACACCTTAACTTCACCGACCCCAGGATAGACCCCGATGCGGTGGAGGCGATGATGGGCCGCCTTAGGACATCCCTCGCACTACGGGGCGAAAACCCACGCACTGTCTTTTCCGACGAAATCAACAGGACGGTTACCCAGGGCCATCCCATGTTCAGGCCGATGGAGCTTGACGATCTTGCCGGGGTGGACACGAACGCCGCGCTTGACTTTCTTCGCAGGGGGCTTAATCCCGCCGACTTTACCTTCGTCTTTGTCGGAAACCTTACGCCCGAACTGCTGTCGTCCTACGTCGAGACCTACCTTGCGTCGATTGCGCCGTTCTCCGAAGGGGCAAGATGGAACTCGTGGACAGACCCCAACATCGTTCGCCCCGGGAGGGTCAAACGAAACGTTTACCGTGGCATGGAGGAGCAGAGCACTGTGCACATGGCATGGTTTTCCCCGGCAACCTTTAGCGAGCGGTTGAGCATAGAAACCCAGGTCTTGAACGAGTACCTTCGCATCAGGCTGAACGACGAGATACGGGAAAACCTGGGCGGCGTTTACGGGATTGGCGTCTCTGTGGGAATTTCGCCGGCCCCCCGGGGGGAGCTGTCCATGCGTGTGCAGTTCGGTTGCGATCCCCAGCGTGTGCGTGAACTTTCCGATGCGGTCTTCGCCCTGCTGAACGAGGCGGCGGCTGGCATAAGCCAAACGGTTTTTGTCAGTGCCGTTGAAGCCCTACACCAAGGGTGGGAGACCTCGATGCAGAGCAATTCATTCATAGCCCAAAGCTATGCGAATTCATCGGTGTTGCTGGAACTGCCCCTGTCACGACTGCACAGGCGGCCCCAGTACTTCGATGCGGTTGCCCCTGCGGACATTCAGCGCATTACCGCCCAGCTTCTGCAGAACGGCCCTGCGAAACTGGTGCTTTTCCCAGAGGCGCATCTGGGGAACTGATCGTGCGGAACCCCAGGCTTTGCAAGCCTGGGGTCATGCCACATCACCCCCGTGAAACGCGCATTCGTAAACTTTAACACCGTTGCGATAAATTTCTTCATGACCACAGAACCAGTGAAAATCCCCCTCGACACTGCATGTATAGGAATAATCGCCATTGCTGTATTGCCGTGGTCCACGGAACGGGCATTCCTCCGGAACGTGCAACAGGGCTTCCTTCAGGAAATCTCCTGAAAATCCTTCGCCCATTACCCTGCCTATGTAGTTCATCGCCCAAAATGGAATGTCGTCTTTCCACATGGCTTCCTCTCCGGCGAATTTCACGCCGCCGAGGTAGGTGTCGATGTATTTAAGCACACCTTCCGCATATTGCAAATCGTGGGAGTTGGGTCTGGATGAATTTGTTTCGGCACCTTTTCCAGCGTAGGTGGCTTTTTTCGCCCTGATCAAAAACTCGACAATATTTTTGTCCATAGTTCACCGCCGTCGCTTTTTGTCAATCTTAATGGCAGGGCAAGCCTGTCAAGTTTGCCTTGCCAATATCAATCGTTTTACTTACTTCACCACAACCTTCGCCGTAACGGGCTTGGTCGCGCCTTTCTCCACGGCAACTGGCACTGGTGCGGCATCTGCTACATGCACGGTGTAGGAACCCGGAACCAGCACAGATTTCCCCCCGGCATCCACAGTTTCAAAGGCCGATGCGAGAAGGGTAAACTCCGCCGTAACCGACGTGCCTTTGGGTACCATAACCCGGCTGAAGCCACGCAGCGAAGCGATGGGATCATCCGCAAGCCTGTCGTCCTTGGACACGTACACCTGCACGACCGTTTCCGCATCCCTGGTTCCGGTGTTGTTCACTTTTACCGTTAGCGAAAGTTCACCGCCGGCGGAAATCTCCCCGGTGCCAAGGGCCAAGGCGTCGAAGCCGAAGGTCGTGTACGAAAGGCCGAAGCCGAAGGGGTAAAGCGGCCTTTCCTTCATGTAGCGGTAGGTCCTTCCCTTCATGTCGTAGTCTTCGTAGGGGGGAAGCTGGCTTGTCGAAATCGGGAAGGTGAGCGGCAGTTTTCCCGAGGGAACCGTGTCGCCGAAGATGATGTCCGCCACCGCGGTGCCGCCTTCCTCGCCAGGGTACCATGCGAAAATAACGGCATCGGCGATATCCTCGGGGATGGCGATTGGGCTTCCGCCGGTAAGAATCAGAATGACGGGCTTGCCGTTCGCCTTAACCTGACGCAGGAACGCAAGCTGCCACGGCGGAAGCTCGATGTACTCCCTGTCGCCGTTGCTGCTCGATGCAATCGCGTCGCCTTCCTCACCTTCCATCGCTCCGTCCAGACCGAAGACCGCAATGAAAACGTCGGGCGGAGTGGCCAGACCGAATTCCACGTTCGACGGATGGTTCGCCTCGTACTGTAGACAGCCCTGCGTGTACCCCAGGCTGATTCCGTACTTGGTTCTCGTTTTTTCCGTAAGCCCTTCCAAAACCGTGACGAGCCGGGAACTCAACCCGAAATAGTTGCCCAAAAGCGTGTGCATGTTCGCCGCACCTGGGCCCAGAAGCAGAACCCTTTTCGGCTTGTCGTCCAGGGGAAGAATGTTGTTATCGTTTCTAAGAAGCACGATGGATTTTCTCGCGGCTTCCAGGGCCAGCCTTCGGTGCTTGTCGCAGTTGATTACATCCCTGCCCAGCGAATAATAGGGTGATTTTTCCGGCCCGTCGAACATGCCAAGCTTGAAGCGCGTCCGCAAAAGACGGGCGAGTGCCGTGTCTATCGCTTCCTCGGTAACCAGGCCCTTTTTGTGGGCCAGGGTAAGAAAGGGGTAGGTGCAGCCGCAGTTTAGATCGCAGCCGTTGTTAAGGGCGAGCGCGGCGGATTCCTCGGGCGAGGAGGTTATCTTGTGGTTCTCGTGAAAGTCACGGACGGCCCAGCAGTCGGAGACGACGTGGCCCTCGAAGCCCCATTCACCCCGTAAAATTTCCTGTAACAGATATTTGCTGCCGCAGCACGGTTCCCCCAGCGTGCGGTTATATGCCCCCATGACGGTTTCCACGCCCGCATCGACCAGGGCCTTGAAAGCCGGAAGGTAGGTCTCGAAAAGGTCCTTTTTTGAAACCACGGCATCGAATGTATGGCGTTCCTTTTCTGGGCCGGAATGCACGGCGTAGTGTTTGGCACATGCCGCAAGCTTCAGGCTTTCCTCCGGGTTGTCCCCCTGAAGCCCCCTCACCATGGCGGCCCCGATGCGGCCCGTAAGGTAGGGATCCTCGCCGTAGGATTCCTGCCCACGCCCCCAGCGCGGATCGCGGAAGATGTTGATGGTCGGCGTCCAGAAGGTAAGCCCCCAGTACTGGCTGCGGTTCCCCTGCTTGATGGCCTCGTTGTACTTCGCCCGAGCCTCGTCGGAAATCGCGTTGGCAACGTCCCAGACCAAATCCTCGTCGAAGGTTGCCGCAAGCGCGATTGCCTGCGGAAACACTGTGGCAAGCCCGGCACGGGCCACGCCGTGGAGACATTCGTTCCACCAGTTGTATTCGGGTATCCCCAGTTTCGGTACGGCGGGACTCGTATGGACAAGCTGGGAGACCTTTTCCTCCAGCGTCATCTTTGCGATTAAATCCTTTATGCGTTTTTCGCGTTCGTCGTAGCTCATCAGCCTCTCTCCTTAGATAGGTTTGGGGGTATTATAGCACGGAATTGGGCTTTTTGCGCATGTGGCCCTTGATCTTTTTGACCGTCTCTGGGGTGCTTTACCCTCTAACCACTAGCCGCTTTCATGATTCCCGTCAAACAATCTTTCCATTCTTTGCCTTATGATATCGATTATCGCATCGTATATTTCGGAGCCGGAAAGATGGTTGCCGTTCAATTCGTCCCTGATGGATTCCGCAACTTTTATGATTTTGGAAAACTTGCCCTTTGCCAAACGCTGGGCGTTTTTCGGGTTTAGCCCAAGCTGTTCATAAAGCGCCAGAAAGTCTTTCTTGCCAATGGCTCTATATTTTCCTTTCCCATTGATTGACATGGCAATTTCCCGGCTGATGTCTTTTTCCGGATATATTTCCGCCGATATCAAATCATAAACCGGCGACAATAGAATATGACCGTCCCGATGCAGCATGGAAAAATTCTTTGCGTGCGCATCCGTGTTTCCAATCAGGTAATTAAACACAATTTGGTTCACAAATTTATTCGCATCGGCCGCGGCCTGCGAGGAATATTTAAGTATGGCGTTGTAACAGTCTCGGATTTTCGGCCCCCCGTCATTTTGATATTTGCGCCGTGCCGGAACTCCCAAGATCTGGCAAAAATCCTCCTGATGAATACGCTTGATGTGGTTGCCGTCCGAAATGCGATCATACCGTTCTATTTCAAGGTATTTTCTGCCTTTTGCCTCGCACAGTTGGACATCCACGGTTCCAAGGATATTTTTTGCCAGCTTCATACAGAACAATTCATTCTCCGGCAAATTTGGATAGCGTTTGTGCGCGACCTTTATGATATGCGTCGTCGGATGTCGATCATCGGAGCGGCAATACTTGCCGTCAATCTTGTATACGGCAAACTTCGATTGCACGCCGGCCAAAGACAAACGTGGCGCATTTGCCATTCCGGTAAGCAGGGGGTTGTCCGGCAATTCGTCAATCATGTGTGCAATTTCGCTTTCATCAAATCCTGTCGGCGTATCGCCCGAAGCGTTCGGGATGTCGTTTTCATACAAGGACACCGCACCGGCACAGTCGCCGCCGATTTTCTCAAGTATTGAAAATACGTTGTCCTCTGAAACATGGAATTTTCTGGATATGATCTCCAACGCCACGTCTTCCGGGGTAAGGTTGTCAAAAAATGGTTCGGCATACCGGCTGTCATACGGCTCCGCACGAACCGGCATACGGACGGATATTGGCAGTTTTGCGTTCGCCCCATATTGAAACGACAGGCGGCCTTGCGAGTCTTCGGACAGTACGCCCACTTTTTGCCCGTACAAATATACGTTCAGATGTCTGGTCATTTGTTGTCTTTTTCTATGTCGGGAACTTCCAGACGAATGCCCAACAAGCCGGCGACTTTCAACGCCTTGCCTAGCTGAATCGACGGCTTGCCGTTTTCAAGGTCGCTGATAAACCGTATGCCGGTGTTGGCCACCGTCGCCAACTGAATCTGAGAAACCCCCTGGCGCTTGCGGTAGGCACGAACTGCTTTCCCAAAGGCCGCCGCATCCGTCAACTTCGTTTTTTGCATCCTGCGATATTCCCTATCGGTAATAATATCGCACTTTTGGGTATAAGTCAAGCCATGTATTCCCTATCGGTAACAATATCGCGTTTTTGGGCATAGGCCAAGCCATATATTCCCTATCGGTAACAATTGCCGGCATTGAGGGCACAACCCCATCGCTGTTTGATTGAAACCAAGTTTGTGGCAAAAAAAACTACCTTGCTCGCAAAAAAACGCTTGACACTTTCGCTTGCAGATGCCATAATGCCACTATGAGGTTGAGGATCCCAAGGACACGGCAGACCACCTCCACTCGGCTTCGGGCTTCGGGCTTCTTGAGGCGGGGCGAAGCCCTTGCATTTTAAAACTTTGTCAAATTTTTCGCAAGCAGCCAGCGGCGTATAATTCACACACCTACAAGCATATAGCTTCCCGTCTTTTTGGAAAAACGCCCCCAAAACAATGCGCCTCGAACGGGCTATTGACGCAAACCACGAAAAGGAGCTTTTTATGAGAAAAACCATGGCCTTAATGGGAACCGTTTTGGTTCTTGGCCTTGTATTGACGGCCTGCAATAACCCTGCTGGCAACGAGTCGCTCGCGCCCACGTCGCTGACGGCACCGCAGATTGCGCTTGCTGGTTCGGTGGTATCCTGGAACGAAGTCGCCGGTGCCTTTGGGTACAGCGTCCGTATAGGCGGCACGCAGGTAAGCGGCGGGGAACTTTCGTTCAATGCGAGAAGCTTTGACCTTGCTTGGCTAGGTCTTAATGCTGGCAACCATATCGTTACGGTGGTCGCCGTCTCTTCCAATGCAAGCAGGAATTCAGAGCCGAGCAATGCGGTGACATTTATTGTTCAACGATTGTCCGCACCGTATATCACGCTTGTGGGTTCGGTTGTGTCCTGGGGCGAGGTCGCCGGTGCCGGTGGGTACAGCGTCCGCATAGGCGGTACGCAGGTATCCGGTGGGGAACTTGGGTCCGATGCAAGAAGCTTTGACCTTGTTTGGCTAGGTCTTAATGCCGGTAACCATATCGTTACGGTAGTCGCCATCGACCCCGACAATGCAAGCCGGAATTCGGAGCCGAGCAATGCGGTGACGTTTACTGTAACAGCTGGGCAACCTGAGCCTCTCCCCCAACAGTTGCCCACACCGTATATCACGCTTGTAGGTTCGGTTGTGTCCTGGGGCGAGGTCGCCGGTGCCAGTGGGTACAGCGTCCGCATAGGCGGTACGCAGGTATCCGGTGGGGAACTTGGGTCCGATGCGAGAAGCTTTGACCTTGCTGACCTAGGGCGTGTTAGCACTATTCTAAACCGACATCCCCCTATAAGATTAGGGAATGTACCTAAACGAAGAGCAGTACCATAAGATAGTGGGACTTTTGCCCAAGCAGAGAGGAAACGTCGATATTGAGAACAGGGATATCCTGGAGGC
>Ga0209755_10009214_pt1 | contig 10444 bp, 14 predicted proteins | sample TergutCo191P1_FD_187301 | JGI IMG/M metagenome (GOLD analysis project Ga0209755, IMG submission 187301) | Cornitermes sp. P1 segment gut microbial communities from Petit-Saut dam, French Guiana - Co191P1 (SPAdes) (version 2) | ecosystem: Host-associated > Arthropoda: Insects > Digestive system...
ACGTTAAAATGTCTCATTACTGTGGCTTTAGCCGGCGTGGTGGAATGGCAGACACTGGGGACTTAAAATCCCCTCCTAGCAATGGGGTATGAGTTCGAGTCTCATCGCCGGCAAAAAAGATAATTCTTTACGTTGTAAGGAATTGTAATAATTTATCAAAAGTCTTTATGAGCCCAGAAAAACGCCATAAAGCTTCTTCATCAAAAAAGTAGAAAATTTAAATGAGAATTTTCTACGGAGGAGCTTATATGCGTGGGGATCGAAAAAAGTATTATTTACACCAGCGCAAAAACGGTATCTACTTTGTTGAATTCATCGACAAGGTAAGTGGAAAAAAGCTGACCGCAAAATCAACAGGCGAAACAGAGTTTAAAAAAGCAGAGTTGAAAGCGGAGTTATGGCTAACAAGCGGTATACCAACAGGGCGATTAAAAAAGCCCCGACCACTTGAGGAAACCGCTGGTATAGAAGGTATCCTAAGAGCCATCCGAAAAGCAGACCTGAACGCTGATGATGCCCTGCGGATTGTTTCAGCATTGAAAGACAGAGGGCTAATTGATATTTCCGCCACAAAGAGTACAGGTCAAGGTGCAATTCCATTTGTAAAATTTCTTGAGACCTTCTGGGATTTTGACAAATCGGAGTACATTCAAAACGAACTTGCACTTGGACATCGGTTCACAAGAACTCATGCCCGAAAATGTCAAAACAGATTATTAAAAGACATAAAGCCCTTTTTTGAAGAAACAAAGCTAAACGCCGTTACAACAGATGATCTAAAAAGATTGACAAAGCGATTGGCAGATAGAGGGCTTGCGACATCGACAAGAAGCTCGACACTTAAAATATGCACTACACCATTAAAATGGGCATTCGAGCAGGGAATAATTCCTGTAAATCCCGCTATTGGTCTTGGGAAATTTTCTATAACCAATAAAGAAAGAGGTGTACTTGCAGAGGTAGAAGCGGCGGCGATTTTTTCTGTCGATTGGAAAGAGAAAAGAGCACTTGTCGCTTCCCTAGTAGCGTGTACAACAGGTGCAAGACGAGGCGAAATTCTCGCTCTGAGATTAAGTGATATAAAGGCAGATACACTCAATATATCTCATAGCTTTTCGCCTTTTGATGGCTTAAAGTGTCCAAAAAATGGACATAAAAGAATTGCTCCGTTATTGCCAGAAGTAAAAGCCGCTCTTTTAGATTTGCTAAAAGACAACCCTCATGATGTACCTGACCCCTTCATTTTTTATTCTTCGAGTCCAGAAAAGCCAACTCATCCACAAATGATTTTAGATGGGTTAAAAGATGCCATGCAAAAAATAAGTGTGGACTACAAAGGGAGAAATATTGATTTTCACTCATGGCGGCATTTTTTCTGCTCTAAGATTACTGAACAGATTGACAGCGAGATAGCTGCAAAAGTCAGCGGTCATATTACAGAGTCTGTGTTTAAAAAATATGCAGATCATATTGAGCGTAAACACATTCAAAAAGTTGGAGATGCGGCGGCAATAGCCTTTGAAAACATTGTTCCATTTTGCGCAAAGAAAGCAGGTTAATATGAATATAGAAAATATCCGTATAGCCAATAAGTCCGATGCTCTCAGTTTGCTTGAAGAAATGATCGAAAAATGCAACCTAAAACCTTCGTTCGAATACGATGATATTCAAAAAAAGGTTTGGGATGCTGTAAAGATTGTCAACTTGTATTATTTCCCCAGACTTAAAGCTTTGAAAAATGCTATTCAGCAGGGCATATTACAATAAACCTTGTACGGGGCTGTTTAGAAAATTAATTCTAGACAGCCCCTTTTTTCGGTCAAATTAAAAATACATTACGCTTGCATAATATCCAGATGAGCTAACATTTGAATCTATATCTGCACGGAAGTAACGACGGAAGCTCATATAAAGAGTGCCCGTCGTAAGATTAATACCTGCAGTTACAGTAATCTTTGTGTAATTCTCAGACAATGTACTCAAATCAATCTCATCTTTGATAGATAATGGAGATTGATAAAAGGATCTTTCTTCAAATTGCGATAAATCTGTATAACCGATATGATTTAACCATTCTCCCAAACCAGTAACCATAAAGTAACCACCCATTTCATTATATGTGATCACTTCCCAATTGTATTCTAAATATCCGCCCTTTTGAAGAGGAGTTTGAGCTGTTGTAAAATTATTTTCAGCGGTTGCATAATAATTAGCGGGAACAACTTCGAGTTTAGTTATACTTGGATACAAGTGTCTAAAATTATTAAAATATCTTTCCTCTTTGATATAGTATATATCTGAAGTATCAGTATCATTCCCTTTTTTATATGTGACACTGAACGACGTAGCTGTAAACATTTCATACTCAGAAGTTAGCCAGTTTGGAATCCCCTGATAAGCTACCGCCTCCCGTTCAGTCACCTTATGTGGTACTTTTTTATAACTTAATTTTATACTTGAATTAGTAGCGGGTGCAACAGTTACAGTCATTTCAGCAAGTATTCCATTATTATCAACATTAATAAGTGAAACTTTTTGTAAAGTAAAAGAATCAACTGATAAATGTAATTGTACACCAATATTTTTCTTTCCTTCAATTCCAACGGCTATATTTGTAGGTACAGGTATAAATATTTCAGCTAAAAATTCTGTAGCTCGATTAGCATAAAAATTATTTGTATCTCTTGGTCGTTCTGTCCTATGTGCCAAAGCAAACTTTAATCCATTAATTATATAACCATTTATATGAGGTTTATAATTGTTTTCAGTTCCTGGAAACAAAGCTTCTATATTTCCACCATCTAATTTTATTATAAATCCTTTTTTATTTACATCGTAATTAGATATTGTACAATATGATGAACTATATCCCCTTGTTTGCTTTTGTATAGTTTTAATTCCATCATTTTTTATTCTTTCTCTTAAACGATCAAGCCTAGCTTGATAGTCTTTTCCTACTTTTGAATCAAGAAACATCATTTTTTTTAAATCAGTATTATAATCATTTGGTTTTAAATCAATAGTAAAAACATCAAATATTGTTCCTCCCATAATCTTATCATATTCCGATCTTGACAAATCACTGAGAACCATATTTGAACCGGCAATTCTATCTGAAGAAAGAGAAGGTTGAGCATAAACTGATATTGTTAAACAAACCAAAAAAATAACATTAAATCCTTTCATAATATCCTCCAAAAATTAATTATATATTTATTCCAAAGGCAACCAAACAGCTTTGTTATAATCACCCATTCCTAAATATGAAACACGTAAACAATAATAAAAATAAATATCATTTGGTTCTAATTGGATAATTTTTTTAAAATCAGATGCTGCTTTTTCATATTCTCCAATAGAATAATAAGAGTAACTTCTACCAACATAGGCGAATAAGAATTCAGAATCTAAATCAATTACCTTAGTGTATTCAATGATAGCATTTTCGAAATCATCATTATCAAAATATTCTTTAGCGATTGTATACAATTCATCAGCAGTTTTGCTTGTTATTTTAGCAGAGCAGGAAAAAAATAAACAAATAAAAAATGAAAGAAACAATATATATAAACTATTTTTTTTCATGACAATCACCTTATCTAAACGGAATCCATTGATTACCATTCCATTCCATAAATTCATTTCTTGTTGCTCTGTCACGGGCAATTGTTCTTCCTAATAATTTAGAATATTCATAATCATCTTCAACTTTATATATTCCTTTATCAAAGAATTGATTAAATTGACTCATTGCTTTTGTTATTGTCATATCAAATAGATCAAATAAAAGAAATACTGGAAAAACCTGAGTTGATCCATTTGCCATTTGGAATGATTGTACTCCAGTATAAATTAAAAATGCATTTCTTACATCAGTTTTAATTTCTCTTAAATAAATATCAGGAATATCCTGTACATATATTCTTGTCCCATACATTGAAGTAGTTGTACCGGTGATAGTTCCTAAATTTCCCATTATAGCTCTTGTAGTATACCTTGCCGCCGCATTTCCTGTTGTTCCAAAAATATTTTTTCCAAGCCATTGATCGGCATTAAAATTTGTTACATATATAACATTTTTATTATATGAATGTGGATTTGTATTTGTATCATTCTCATTAGGAAATCTAGTGATACTGAAGTCTTTATAACCTATTAAGTTACCTTCAAAATCAAACCGATATCCATTTTCCATTAAAATCATTTTTGCTCCGGGATGTATCCTAGATGAATTATCAGAGGCACCTTCTGCCCATAATATGTTGATACTTAGCAAGAAGAAACAAGTAATAAAAAAGACATTAAATCTCATGAATTATCTCCTTTTGAAATGCATAATAATTTGAAATTATTATATTCCTAATAAGAATAGTATATTCCTTATAGATTTTTGTCAAGACTTTTTAATAATTATTAAATATAGGGGGTTCAGGAGTGTGAAAATATGGATGGGAAAGCTGTAAAAGCGATTTTAGGTAAAAATATCAAGTTTTTACGCTCCAGTAAAAAGTTTACCCAAGCCGTTTTAGCTGAGAAAGCAGGTATTTCTATTATCTTTCTTAGCAGTATCGAAAGAGGTACAAAATACCCAAAAGCAGATATTCTAGCTCGTATAGCAAAAGTATTAAAAGTAGAGGTTTTTGAATTGTTCAAAGGTGATCTAGTACCTTCTGACAGCAAGGATTTGGTTACCCATTTATCAAAAGACATAACTAAGAAATTAAACTCTGCATTGGATGATATTTTTAAGCAATATTTAGGTTAGCAGAGAAGAAACAAGATAATTTAATTACTTTGTAAGTGGATTAACAATGTAATTATTTATATTAAATACAGCACATAACGCATATAATACAGCACGAATTAATTCTAATACATCATTATATGGCGTTTTACTCCAGTATAAGCCTTCTGTTAAAAAAACATTGTTTTCCGTTTGAAATGTAGTTTTAAGAAATTTTAAAGCATTCTGCCTATTTTCCAGAATGGTAACTTTTTCATTTTCTTTGGGTAAGAAAGAACAAATATGAAAAACAAGCTCCTTCCATGTATTAATTCGGCGTTCTAATGTAACAGAGAGAGCTTCCACTGGATTAATAAAAACATTTGAAGCGATACAACATAAGAGCATTAACATTAATAAATAGGTATATAACTCTAGTGGGGAAATATATGTATAAACGGTATCAATACTTTCATAGGTATTGATTTTTAATATGCGTATTGTATCTTTATTTATACTAATTGCAGCTTCAACATCTGTATATTCGTTTTGCTTAATTAAAGCAATTGAAACAGAATCATAAGAGTCTAGAACTTTAATCTGATAAGGTAAAATATTCAAAGACGAAAAACGCCTACAGAAAATATTACAAAAATATTTAATATCTGATACTATCATGATTCACCTCATAAATATTTAGAAGTATATATGAAAAGTATATTTCTAATGATAAATATAACTTTTGAAAACAGCACTATTAGAAATCAAAAAAATGTGAGAAATATGCACGGTGCTACTATTTAATTTATAACATGATAAATTACTACGGTAAAATGACCCTTATAGAACAGTCTCTTAAAACAATATTTTGAAAAGATGAATTTAATATTACATATCTGGATCAATATAGGTATAAAAATTTGAAAAGATAAATAGGCGTTAGAAAGTGGGTAATAATCATGCTAGAGTGGGTATTAGAAATAAAAGATAGCAATAGAGGTTATTCGTTATATATTTATTATTCCTATAATTTAACACAAACAATATAAACCTTTAGACAGAGTTATAACGCCTTGCATAGCGTTACGTGTGTTTATCATAAATTTATCATAAGCTAAAGACAAAAAAACAATTTAAAAGCCGTGCAAGGGCGGTTGTACATGGTTTATACTTCCAAAAACGTCCTAACCTATTAGTAAATTTGTGTGTTCTAAATCCTAAATATTCATATTTATTTCCCTCATAATTGTCTCTGTTAATATAGGTTGCATCTAGGTTACAGTTAGCCACACGATGACGGATCAACGAATAAATAAAATGTGAAGTCATACAAGATTTATTATTTTTAGGTGTTTTTGAGTTTAATATTGAATTATCATATTTAGGTCTATTAATTTCTGATAATGCATTTATGACATCACGTATTGCCGCATCAATAAGAGATTTAGATACACCTTCAGGAACATAAAAAATGAAATTTTTCCCACGAGTGATAGTAGTATAAATACGTTCTTTATAGCCGGGGATTTTATTTCTATATAAAGCGGCTAATCCTAATAAACCAACAATTATAGTATCGTAATCTCTTCCTTGAACCTTGTCGATATTTATAGATTTTTTATTTGACCAGCCGCCTACAGTTCTGGCTTTTTTTAAATACTTTATTGAATGAGAAATAAATATACTATTTTTGGGAGCTTGTTTTGCAGAGGAAATGATAGGAACATTTTCATATTTATTAAAATCATGCCAAGTATATTCTTGATTATCAAAACGATACTCTCTAGTAAGTACAGTTTCTTCAACGATATTACTATAAGTCTCTTTTATCCATTGGATAAATTCTAATCCACCATAATTTAATTGTTGCGGATCAAATGTGATAATAATACGTTCTGATTTTATTACAGCTTCTTGAAAATATTGTATCCAATATTGCACATCTGTAGATGATAGAAGCCCCCAATCGTCAAGTAATAAGTCAGAAGAAATTTGTATATTTTTATATGAAACCTTAGGAGGTTTTTCAAAAACTAATCTCTTACGTTTGTCATAGTAATGTTCAAAATTAGGTAATATCGTTCGCACCCATTTAACAAAAGCACTATTTTTATATTTTAGATTTACAAAATGAACATAAAATGGCTTTGGACGCAACTTAAGCATTTTAGCTGAAGTATGAACTTTACTATAACCCATCTTAAAAAATTTATTACATTGGTAACGAGTTTTAGTTATTATTAGAGGATTAATTAATTTATTGAGTGCATAGCTTGTTTTTCCTGTACCAGCGCACCCAGAAACCAGTATAATTTCTTTCACTTGAAACCTTTCAACCGCAAGCGTCCGGCAGGTTTCAAGTGCCGAAACGCCAACGGTATATACTAATATATAGACTGAGAAATTTATTTTTTAAAAATTACGATAAAAATTATAAATTAAATTTAGAAGATATGATCAATTTGGCAGCCAAAGACACCCTGTGTACATTACAGGAGTTTATAGCCTATCAGAGACAACCACAGCTCAGAAACATTTATGCTACTTCACCTAAGCCTTTTAGATAATTTTCAGTTACTAACAATGATGAATGTCCCAGAAGCTTTGAAACCCTGTGTAAATCCTTGTCTTTCTGATACTCCGAAACTGCAAAAAAATGTCGAAAATCGTGGCAAGAATAGATTGCTTTTACTTTTTCATTTTTAAAGAGCTTTTCAATGGCTCGTGATATACGCTTTTCAAAAGTATTGGTTTTAACCTCAGCAAAAGGTTTCCGAAGTGAAAGTCCTGCATTTTTAATCGCATCTAGAACCTCAGATGGAAGAGCCCCGGACACTTCCTTGCCTTTGCTATACCCAGAGAATTTATTACCTTTTATTGACAAGGTTTCAAATATACCTGCTCTGAGTCCCCTATAAGCCATAACAGAAACTGCGGCGGCTAAATCAGCAGGTAAATCCCTGATTATAATTTCTACTTCCTGAGCAGTTGGAATTTCTATTTTTTTAGCTGATTTTTTTACAGGGCGTGCTTTCGTTCCCCTAAAAGGATTTTTTATCCCTTCATGCCTTCTTTCTAACCATGTAAAAAAACTGGAAGCGGCGGCAATATCCAAGCGAATAGATGCAGATGACCTTTCCCCACGAAGACCATATATAAAATCATCAGCCTGAGCAGGAGTTAATTCCAGAGGGCTTAATTTTTGACGTTCAGTCCATATTTCCAATCTATCCAGAGCGGCTTTATATGCTATTTGAGTATGTACACTTTGAGAACGACCTGCATTTTTCAAGAATTTTGCTTTTTCAGATTCGTAGTTGATACCTACCAGAGAAGCGGCAGAAATCATTTTTTGAGCAGTATTCAATAGAGCGGCAAATTCTACTGCTTGTTTCTTTTGCACAGCCGTCCATTTTTCAGGGGTTGGATAGGTAGCCAGTATTACCGCCATTTCCTTTATATTACCTGCTTTACTAATAATTTCATTCATATCAATTTCCTCCAAAAATATATGGGCTTTTCTATGTCCTATAATATAACATTATAGGACATTTTCATTTATCTGTCAAGTTAAAATGTCTTAATTTCCGTTTTTTTATGTTTTATTAATATCTTCAAAATTTTAACAAACTTATTTTGCACACGAAGTAGAGAACGCTCACTATGCGGAGTTGTGGCTATCCGAGTTTTTCGTATATAGGGGACGCAGGAAAAGACCTGTTAGGTATTGCCTGTGGCGTTAATATAGTGAGGTGCGAAAATGATTTTTAACCGTGAAAGCTTAGCTAATGAGATGAAGCTAAGCGTATCGACAATCGATAGGAGCCGTAAAAGAGGGATACTACCCTTTCACAAAATAGGAGATCGGATATTTTTTACAGAAGCCGATCTAAACGCTTTTATTGAAGCTTGTACTGTAACAGCAACAACAGCTAGCTCAATAAATAAAGGTGAGCAAAAAACGGTTGTAATAACAAGAGGTGCAAAGTGAAAACACCTGCCAATATTTTGGAGAAATTTGAACAAGCTGCCGAGGGGCTTAAATTTGGGTCAGTAACAATGACCCGTTCTATTAAGAATGGACAGCATTTGTATAAAATTACTCGGCAAGAATCCTATGTTACGGAAGAAGTAACAACTGATAGAAAAGTGGGTTCGGTAACCGTAAAGATAAAAAAACCGCAATAATTGCGGTTTCATACCTTAGTTGGTATTTTTTACTAATTTGGGTTTTGTATCGATTCTAGCGGCATTGCGGTGCATTTACGGGGCTAATAAACAACCCCTGTTTCTAACAGGGAGCAGGGGTTGTTTACCCTTTATAATGAGATTTACAACCAGCGATATATAAAATATCTTTTTCGACTTTATAAACGATACGATGCTCACCTGTAATACGCCGAGACCAGAAACCAGAAAGATTAGCTTTTAACGGTTCTGGCTTTCCAGTACCCGTAAACGGAGTCCTCGTTATTTCTTTTATCAGATCGCCGATTTTTATGAACACTTTTTTATTATCAACAGCCCATTGCTTATAATCATCAAAAGCAGATTGTTGGAATTGTATTTCCATGATTATAAACTTTCTAAAGAAACAGAAACAAGATTTTTTCGATTATTGATATCTTCGACAGCGGCAAGCAGTTGTAAATCTTTTAGCAGGTATTCAGTTTCGTCCTGTGCTTCCTGTACAACAATTTCGACTTTTTTCCCAGGATAGGTCTGCTGTAAAGCCGCTATAAATTGAGAAGTAAGCTCATCTGTATTTAAAGTATAAGTAGAATACATAAATAAAATATACAGGAAATAAACCAAAATATCAAGATTTATAAAACGAAAAGACAGCCCAAAAAGTAGAAAAAAAGATGAGAAAAATCTGGTGATTAAGGCAAATTGGAGACATTCACAGCACTCATATCACTGTTGACTTTGAGTTTCTTTCTATAATATGATGACTACAGATAAGAGGAAGCGTTTATGGATGCTTGCGATTCTGAGACTTAAAATCCCCTCCTAGCAATGGGGTATGAGTTCGAGTCTCATCGCCGGCATAGTATATTTCTTTATGTAATAAGGATTTATGCAGAACTTCCCAAACAACGGGCGTTTTTAATCATTGCATTATACGAAAATGGCACATAAAAACGACACCTAAGACCGTTTTTCAATGCCGTTTGCACAGAAAGGGAAAAAATAATGAAACCCCGGACATTGTTTAAACTTGGGATAAATTATGAACAAGCAAAAATTCTTTAAGGAACTTAAAAAACATGGTCTCAATGAAAGCAACATAGAAGGTCTATACAACACATATTTAAAAATAAAAGAAGATGACAAAGATATGGCGCTTGATGAATGGTTCAACAAAACCGTGCAAGCAAACGAAGAAATCAAAGATGAACCCACCAATGTGTTAACCTTTTAAATAAAAAGCGTCTTATGTTTTGCCCTGTTGGTTGTTCATCGCTAACCTTCCGAGGTCAAGGGGATTAAATCCCATTGCATGACTATTCTTCGGGGAATTCCTGCAGGAGATTGATAGGTTAATAAGCGATTGCACATAACGCTCATATCCACCGCTCTTCCTAATCGCGGCGATCAGTGTCGGAAGAGATATGAACCGGTTAAAAAAATCAATAATTCTCTTGACTGTAGTGCGTATTATGCGTATAATAAGAACATGAAGTTTTTGGAAATTGAAAAGGTAATCAAAAAAGACGG
>Ga0209755_10009215_pt1 | contig 10444 bp, 10 predicted proteins | sample TergutCo191P1_FD_187301 | JGI IMG/M metagenome (GOLD analysis project Ga0209755, IMG submission 187301) | Cornitermes sp. P1 segment gut microbial communities from Petit-Saut dam, French Guiana - Co191P1 (SPAdes) (version 2) | ecosystem: Host-associated > Arthropoda: Insects > Digestive system...
CCCCCGTGAAGTTCGCCGAGGAACGCGGCTCGCTGCTTTTGGAGGCCCGCCTGCCCGCCGCGTCCTGGAACGTGATACGCCTGGCAAAGGGGTGAGCTTGGGGCTTTACATCGGGCCCCGGATTTGGTATGATTGCGGAAGCGTCCGGCCGCCTATTCGGGGGGCGGGACGCGATTATCAAACTTTTGCCCCAGGGCTTTGTTGAAGGAAGGATACGATGTCGCGAACCTGTGATCTTTGCGGAAAACACACACAATTTGGCAACAGGGTAAGCCATGCCAAAAACCGCACCCGCCGAACCTGGAAACCCAACCTGAAAAAGATAAAAACCCAGCTTGAAGGCAGCACCTTTACGGTAAAGCTGTGCACCCGGTGCCTAAGAAGCGATATTCTCGTAAAAAAAGTGCGCGTGCCCGGAAGCAGGCAACAGTACACGTCCGGCGCCCAAACCGACAAGGGCAACTCCTAGGCTGGTTGCGTTCGTAAACCTCCGCCCTTGGAACGATGTCCTTGGGCGGGTTCTGTTCCCGTTTTCGGCCTTCTTGTGAGCTAGTCCGCTTTTGTAAACGCCTCGCCGCCCAAGGCTTTTCGCTCGGCGTTCTTTATCTCCTTCAGGGTTTTTATCACGGCAAGAACGATTTTCCTGTCCTGCGTGTTGAGCGACTCAAGACTTTTGAGTATAACCCGGGGATCCGGCACCAGCGGGGGATTGACCATTTCCTGTCGTTCGCGTCCAGTAAACAAATATTCCACGGTTACTCCCAAAGCCTCGGCAATGCGAAGAGCCGCATCGACCGATGGAATTGAGTTGTCTTCCCGCAGATAGTTGTCAATGGTTCGTCTGCTTATCCCTGAAAGGGCCGCCAGTTCTTTGACCAGAATATCCTTGTATGCCAGCTCGGCCTTTAGGTTCTCCCTAAACCCCATGCTTTCGGATTTTACTTAAATATGCGTGATTTACTCTTGTGATTTGTTGATGGTAGGTGTATTCTGTTATATAAGCGTAATCGCTACGCAAAAATGCGCGATACGTAAAGCGCCGGGGCGATGCCTTGGTGGAAAACGGCGAAAGGTGGTTTTGTATGAAGAAAAAGATCGCTTTGGCAGGAATTGCCCTGCTTTTTGGGCTTGTGATTGCCGGATGTGACGGCCCTGTGAACGGAGGCGTGCAAGATCAGGCCCTTCCCCCATTGCGGGGGACGGTAAGCATAGTTGGAACCCCTGAAGTGGGGATGTATCTGTGGGCGTATACTGGCCTCCTTGAAGCTTCGGGCAATGTCCACATAGAATGGGTTCGAAGCGGCGTTGCGGTAGGTTCAGGGCCGGCCCCGGCCCCGTTTCGCCTGCTCGACGACGATGAGGGCCACACCTTTATCGCGGTGGCGACCGGCTCCGGGAATTCCGGCAGAGTTGCAAGCGCCCCGATTGGCCCCGTGGTTTTCCCCGAGGAATATCCGGAGCCTGAATGTCAGGAACCGGATATCCCGGAAATGGAAGGAACCCTTGCCGAACAGCTTGCCTGGTTGCGCGAGTTTGCGGAGGCAGGAGGGGACTACGTTGTCTATGTAACGGGGAATGAAAACGTTTCTCCAGCCGAAGCAATGCTGCCTACAGGCAGGATAGGCCTTACCGTCACCCTTAGAGGCATTGGGGAAATGCGAAGCGTCAATCTTTACGGGGACGGCTCTCTTTTCTCTATTGGTTCCGGAGTTACTTTTGTTTTGGGCAAAAATATAACGCTGCATGGCATACACAACAACGCGGCCCCCCTTGTACAAGTGGATGGCGGAGGAATGTTGCGTATGGATACGGGGTCAAGAATTACCGGCAACACTCGCTGGGACGGCGGCGGTGGAGTGTTCATTGGTGCAGGCGGCACGTTTGCCATGGACGGCGGGGAAATCTCTGGCAACACAATTGGCGTGCAAGTAGGCGACGGCACGTTTAACATGCTGGGCGGAAAAATTTCGGATAATACCGGCGGTAAAGGCGGCGTACTCGTGAATAGCGGCGGCACGTTCACCATGTATGAAGGCGAACTCTCCCGTTCCAGCGGCGTATTTGTAGGCGGCGGCGGAACCTTTACCATGCGCGGTGGGATGATTTCGGATAATCACGGCAGCGGCTTTGGAAGGAGCAATGGTGTGTACGTGTATGTGGGCGGAATTTTCAACATGCACGATGGCAAAATATCGAACAATATTGGGTACGCGGATATTAGTAGCGTGTTCGTGGACGGAATTTTCAATATGCACGGCGGGGAAATATCGAAAAATTCTAACGTTGCTGTACACATAGAGGGCGGAACCTTTCATATGCATGATGGAGAAATATCCGGAAATACGAATGGCGTGATAAATTATTCTGGGATTTTCAACATGCGCGGCGGGGCAATTTCTGACAATACTCGTTTTGGCGTATTCAACTTCTATAGTAGAACCTTCGCTATGTACGGTGGAAAAATCTCTGGGAACAATGGCGGCGTAGATAACCGAGGGGCGTTCACCATGCGAGACGGGGAAATTTACGGCAATAGCTTCTTGGGCGTGCATAATGGACATTCCGGGATTTTCAACATGCACGGCGGGACAATTTCTGGCACTGTTGCTTGCGCTGACTGGGGAGTCGGCGGTATGGGCGTGGACAATTCTGGCACCTTCAACATGCATAACGGGAGTATCTCCGGGAGTATTGGCGGCGGCGTATTTGTTAATGATTTTGGTGTCTTCAACATGTACGGAGGGGAGATTTTCGGGAATACCGCCGAAAGAAGAAGCGGCGGCGGAGTGTTCATAAGCGCATACGGAGCCTTTGTTATGCGCAACGGAACTATTTTCGGCAACGTAGCTGAAGCAAACGGCGGCGGGGTGTTCGTAGAGGGTGGAGGAGTCTTTATCGTGCACAACGGTACAATTTCCGGCAACAGCGCAGCCGCAGACGGCGGCGGCGTATTCGTAACTGGTATCTTCAGCGGTCCTGGTATTATACGAGGCGCGGTGTCTGCAAATTTGGTGGGACGTAACGTTTTTGACATGCACGGTGGGACAATCTCCGGCAATACCGCCGAAGGTCGCGGCGGCGGCGTGTTTGTGTCCAACGACGGCCCTTTCCGTATGGGGGGCGGAACTATCCATGGAGCCGGGACAGGGGCCCTTACAAACGCGGCTGTCGCCGGCGCGGCCCTGCACGCGGAAAACGAAGGCTCGGCCGTATACGGTTCCTTCAACATTGCCGGCACGTTCATCCGGTCGAATTATTTAAACACCACCAACAACACCATACGGGTGACAGACGGCGTTTTGCAGCCATAGCGGTATCTGTAGAGCCTGGGGGGTACAAAACCTTCGGGCTTTCAAGATTCCTAAAAAACTGTGAACGACTCCCCCGAGTCTGGGCTCCATGGAGGAGCAAATTATGTGGAGCTGATACCGAAGTGCTAGCCAAATTGACCCTGAAGCCTTAATCACGTGTCCGTGTAGAGCTTTGGGGTTGGGGCACTGGTTCTAACCCTCCGCCGATTCCCAGGAACCGATGTATATGAGCCTCAGCGCGCGGATTCCAACCGCCTAAACAGAGCCTCGTTTCTTACGTTGCCTATTATCATAACTCTGGCATGGCCGTTTGAGAGCAGTAGGGCGTTTAGCATGTACCGGCTTATCTGGTTTGGATCCTGCGTGTTTGTAGGCTGCATCAGCCATACGTACCGGCGCAGCCTGCCGTACGCGTCCCGGTCCCGCCCGTCGGCTTCGAGCCAAACGGTTAAGCCTTCCGCCCGTTCCCGCACGAACCGGGCTGCCTCGTCCGTGCCCGCTTGACCAAGCAGCCGTTTCATGCCATATTTAGGATTGAGGTATAACAATGACCGGATGGGATTTTTTGGACAGATTTATGAACACTTTCCCCCCGATAGCGGCAACCATACTGTTTGTCGCGGTGCTGGTCATTTTTATTATCGGCTTCAGCAAGCATGGCCTCAATTTCCTGAAATACGGCTTCAAGCAAACCGAAATCGGCAGTTTAAGCACGAAAATTTCGGAAGTCAACGCCAAGATTGATGGACTGCAAATGGAAGTCAACGCCAAAATTGACGGGCTGCAAACGGAATTCAACACCAGGATTGACGGCTTGCAGACGGAGTTCAGAACCGAGCTTGCCACAATAAAGACCAACCATTTCGGACACCTGAAAGGCTTTCTCACCGAGCTTACCAGCATCCTGCTGGACAAGGAAATACTCAACAATACCGACAAGGCAAGGCTCGACAATCAGCTCCGGGATATGTAAGGCATCCCCCCGCCTTATCGCGTTGAGCCAGGCATCCTTGAACAGTCCAAACGCGGGGCCAGCCTCGTGTACAAGCTCGGTGCAGTAAAGCTGCTCCACGGTGAAGAAGGGCTCCCGCATAGCTGCTTATCATACGGTGAATACAGGCGGTCTTGTCCACGTACACGCAGCCGCCCTCACGGATTTTTGCAAAATCCTGTATGCCTATAGGCAAGCGTTTTTTCATGGCTCTTATCGTAGGGCATTGAAAGGCAAACGCCAAACCAAAACAGGGCCGCCCAGGAAGTCATCCCCCAAGGCGGCCCGAAATCCGTCTACTCAACCCTTATCGCGTTGAACCATGCGTCCTCGAAAAGCCCGAACGCGGGGCCGGCCTCGTGCACAAGCTCGGTGTAGTAAAGCTGCTCCACGGTGAAGATCGGGGTGGTGGTGGTGAACGCCCGCGCGGGAACGTTCGCCGAGGCGGGGAAGTTGAAGGTGTCGGCGAACTCGGCGTAGATTTCCGGGCGGTGGATGAAGTCCATGAACTTGTGGGCAAGCTCCACGTTGCGGGAACCGCGCAGGATCACCATGCTGCCGATGTAGGCCGGCGCGCCTTCAGGGATAAACAGGGCCGTGTCCCGCATGAGCTGGGGGTTCCCGTAGATTTCCGCGAAAACCACCTCGGGGAAGCCGTGCACTACCCAGAAATCGCCGTTGGCAAAGCCTATGCCAAAAGCCTCGGAATCGAAGCGCACCAGATTTGGCCGCCAGTAATTGATGATGTGGTCCCTTGCGGCGGCAATCTCGTTGGGATCCCTGGAGTTCACGGAAAAGCCAAGGTAGGAAAGCGCGCCGCCGATTACCTCGCGCTTGTCGTCCAGCATCGCCATGCGGCCGCGCAGATCCTCGCGCGCGAAGATCGACCAGCATTTTTCGAAGTCGGGCACCATCGCGGTGTTTACCAGAATGCCGGCCGCGCCGTAGAAATACGGAACCGACCATTCCATGTACGGATCGGCGGACTTCGCCATCACCACCGGATCGATATTCGCAAAGTTGGTAATAAGACTGCGATCCACGGGCTCAAGCCAGCCCTGCCGCACCATGATCGGCAGGAAGTCCCCGGACGGGAAAGCGATGTCGAAACCGCTCCTGCCCCTGTCGATTCCGCCGGCCTGAAGCCTGGCGAGCATTTCCTCGTTGGACGCGTAATAGTCCATGGTAACCCTTACGCCGAATTCCTGCTCGAATTGCCTTGTTATGGATTCCGGCAGGTAGTGCGTCCACACGTAGATGCGCAGTGTGGGGGTGCGCTCGCAAGAGAGGGCGACAGATGCGAACGCAAGCGCAAGCAGCGTCGCAAGAACCGGGAAAACGATTTTTCTTTTCATGTGTTTCTCCTTCACTCCAAAATATAAACAAGCCGCGCGGTTCACCGGAACCGCCCTGGCCTATTTCGCCGCAATGTATTTAAGGAACTTCCGCAGCGCGAGGCACAGCAGAACGGTTCCAACGATCATAACCACGGAAAGCGCGCTGATTACGGGGGTTACCCCCCCCCTGCGAATGGCCGAGAAGACAAAGATCGGCAGCGTAGACGATCCGGGCCCGGCCACAAAAAACGTTATCACGAAATCCTCCAGGGAAAGCGTGATGGCGGTGAGCATCCCCGCCACGATGCCCGGCATACAGACCGGCACGGTAACGCGCATAAGGGTCTGCGCCTCGCTTGCCCCCAGATCCTGCGCCGCCTCGATAATCGAAAAGTCGAACTCGTCCAGCCGGGCCATCACCATGAGAAACACGAAAGGCAGGTTGAACGTGGTGTGGGCTATAAAGACCGTGAGCAGTCCCTGCGGAATGCCGACGGTGGTGAAAAAAACCAGAAGCGAAACGCCCACGATTATTTCCGGCAGGATCATCGGCAAAAAAGAGATGGTCTGCGTGTATGTGCGAAGCTTGAACCTGTACCAGTTCACCCCAATCGCGCCGACGGTGCCGATCACCGTGGCCACGGCGGCGGAGCTTAGCGCGACGACGACGCTGTTGCCAAAGGCCCGCCACAGCTCCCGCGAGGCGAACATCTGCCTGTACCAGCGCAGGGAAAAGCCCGTCCAGTGCATCCCCGCGCCTTCGTTGAACGAGTAGACGGTCAGCACAACCATGGGCAGAAACAGAAACGCGATGGCTACGATAAAGACGATCTGCGAAAGGGAAAAGCTTTTTCGGATGGCTCTTCTCGCGTGGCGCGCGGCTTCGCTGTGGTCCTTCTGCTTCCCGATGTGGAACAGGCGTGGAACGGCGGCCCTCATCGCGCGCCCCCTTCCGCGCCGTGCCTGGCCACTGCCAGCCGCGAGGCGTCGCGCCGCCTCATGGACAGCGTAAGCATGACCCCCGCGGTCGTTACCAGCGTTATCACCATCGAGATCGCCGAGGCCCGGGGCCAGTTGCGCGCGCTCAGAAGCTGGTCGGCAATCATGTTGCCCAGCATGTACGAGTCGCGCCCCCCAACCAAAAGCGGCACCGCATACGCGCCAAAGACCGGGATAAACGTAAACAGCACCGCCGTCATCACCCCCCCCCGGATGTTCGGCAGAAGGATCCTGGTCAGCGCGCTGAACTTTGAAGCCCCCAAGTCGCGGGCCGCCTCCAGCAGCGAAAAGTCGAACTTGTCTATGCTGGCAAACAGCGGAAGTATAGCGTATGGCAGGTACATGTACACAAGCACAAGCACCACCGCGCCCTGGTTAAAAAGAAACTGGACGGGCGAGTCGATTATCCCCAAGCGCAGAAGCGCCGCGTTCAGAAAGCCGCTGCTGCCCAGAACGTTCATCCAGGCGAACACCCGGATAAGAAAGTTAGTCCAGAACGGAATTATTATAAGCAGCAGCAACAGGTTTTGCCTCTTGCTTCGCGCCATGTAATAGCCGCAGGGCAGGGCGATAAGCAGGGTTATAACGGTGGTAACAATCGCTATCCGCAGCGTCCGCAGGGTTACGTTTACGAAAATCCTGTCCGCAAGCGAGCGGTAGGCGTCCAGCGTGAGCTCCATCTCCACGCCGCCGTAGGTTCCCCTGCGCAGAAAGCTGTAGGCAACGATAATGACAACCGGAACCAGAAAGAAAACCGTGAACCAGAGAGTCATCGGGCCGGTGTACACGGGGCCTAGATTGCGCCGCCTTAAGGCGGCTCCGGGCTGCGAAGCTTCAGCCACCTCGCCCGGCTTCAACTTTTTACCTCCACAACATAGCCGTCGTCGGCCGTCCAGGAAAGAAAGACCGAGTCCTTCCACTTTATGCCGGGCCCCTCGTCCGAGTAGTTGGCGTGCTGTTTTATAACACGGATAAGAGTTCCGCCGGCCACCTTGACGTAGAACTTCGTCTGGAAACCGGAATAGACGGGCTCGTCCACCATTCCCTGCAGCAGGTTTATGTCGCCGCGTTTGGTCGCGGGCTTTTCCTTTGAGATGACGATCTTCTCCGGCCGTATCGTGAAGCTTACCGTCTGCCCGACCGCCACTTCGTCAACCGTGGTCACTTTTATGCGCCCAAGCTCCGGGATTTCAAGCTCGGCCATGTACTCGACAATCTCGCGGTCCATCTTTTCCACGCTTGCCACGGTGGCGTCGAAAAGGTTGGTGTCGCCGATGAAGCGGGCCACAAAGTCCGTTCTGGGGCTTTCGTAGATGTCGTGGGGCGTGCCCACCTGCAGCACGTCGCCCTGGTTCATTACGGCAATCCTGTCGGACACCGAAAGGGCTTCCTGCTGGTCGTGGGTCACGTATATGAAGGTAATGCCTATTTTGTCGTGGATTTCGTCCAGCTCGATGAGCATGTGGTGGCGCAGCTTCGCGTCCAGGGCCGAAAGGGGCTCGTCCAGAAGCAGGACGCTGGGCTCGTTTATCAGCGCGCGGGCAATGGCGACCCGCTGTTTCTGGCCGCCGGAGAGCTGCCCGGGCCTTTTCCCGGCATGGCTTTCAAGCTGCACCAGCTTGAGGTACTCGCCGACCTTGGCTTCGACCTCGCTTTTCGGGGCGTTATGCAGGCGCAGGGAAAACGCTACGTTCTCAAACACCGAAAGGTGAGGAAACAGGGCGTAATTCTGAAACACCGTGTTGGTCTGCCGCCGGTTTGGTGGCACGGACAAAACGTCCCGCCCATCAAATGTAACCGTTCCGCCATCTGGCTGTTCGAAACCGGCGATAATCCGCAAAAGGGTGGTTTTCCCGCAGCCCGAAGGCCCAAGAAGGGAAAAGAACTCCCCCTTTTTTATTTCCAAGCTCACATCGTTGAGCGCCCTAAAGCTGTCGAAGAACTTCGAAACCCCCCCGACAACCACATCGCTTCCTTTCAATCTGTTACTTCCAGCCTCCTTCGGGGCAGAAAATGTTTGCCGTGCCTCCCGCCGTCCCGGAATTCCGGACGGGTCTTTGCCGTGCGATTTTGGCCGGCGCATACGCGCCAGCTTCCCCTGATTTTTGGCAAGGGGTAACATGTACAATGCAGTTTTTTTTGCTTATTGTCAAGCGGGCGTTTGGTGGCGAAATCAACGGACGTAGTGGCACGGTTGTCATCAAGGATTTTGGCAGCCTGCCTAACGATGTGCAATCGCCAAAACGCGGATTGACAGGCATCGCTTGACCCAAAACGCCCATCCCCTGTATAAATAACCATGAGTATCCTAAAGAACGTACAGGCGCTTCCCAACATTCCTTGGGAGGCGCGTCCGGCCGGCGGCAGGAACGATTCCCCGCTTTGGCGCTATTCCGGCAACCCCATCATCCCCCGAAACCTTACGGCAAATTCGAACAGCATTTTCAACAGCGCCGTGGTTCCCTTTAAGGACGGCTTTGCCGGGGTTTTCCGCTGCGACGACACGTCCCGCCGAATGAACATCCATGCGGGGACAAGCCCGGACGGCATAAACTGGGTTATAGAAGATGCCCCCATCGACTTTATCAAAACCAGCCCCGAGCTGCCGGACTCGGACTACAAGTACGACCCCCGCGTGGTTTTTGTCGAGGACAAATGGTACGTCATCTGGTGCAACGGCTACCACGGCCCGTGCATCGGCCTTGGCTATACCGAGGACTTCAAAAAATTTCACGTGATGGAAAACGTTACCATGCCGTTCAACCGCAACGGCGTTCTCTTTCCCAGGAAGATCGACGGGCGTTACGCCATACTCACAAGGCCAAGCGATTCGGGGCACACCCCCTTCGGCGACATCATCTATTCGGAAAGCCCGGATCTTGAGTTTTGGGGAAGGCACCGCCACGTGATGTCGCCGTCGGATTTTTCCCGAAGCGCGTGGCAGACCACCAAGATTGGCGCGGGGCCGGCTCCCATAGAAACCTCCGAAGGGTGGCTGCTTTTTTACCACGGCGTGCTTACAAGCTGCAACGGCTTCGTCTATTCGTTTGGCGCGGCCCTGCTTGATTTGGACAGGCCGTGGCGGGTAATCGCCCGCTGCCGTCCCTACATGATTTCCCCGCAGGAAATATACGAGTGCGTCGGCGACGTTCCCAACGTCACTTTCCCCTGCGCCGCGCTTGCCGACGGGGACACCGGGCGGCTTGCCATTTACTACGGCTGCGCGGATACGGTAACCGCCATTGCGTTTGGCATGGCGGACGAAGTTGTGGATTTTATCAAAAAGAATCCGGCATAGGCTTGCGCGGCTTTGCGCCGGGTTTTAGAGGAAGGCAAAATGAAAAAGCGGGCACTTATCAGTGTTTTTTGCAAAGACGGCATTCTGGAGCTGGCGTCGTATCTAAACGGGGCGGGCTGGGAAATTCTTTCGACGGGCGGAACCGCAAAACATCTGCAGGAAAACGGAATACCCGTCGTCGATGTTTCCTCGGTAACAGGTTTTCCCGAGTGTCTTGACGGAAGGGTAAAAACCCTGCACCCGGCAATCCATGCCGGGCTGCTTGCCCGCCGCGGCGAGAAAAGCCACGAAGAAACCATGCGGTCGTTGGGGCTTTCCGTCATCGACCTGGTGTGCGTCAACCTTTATCCGTTTTTTGAAAAAGTGCAGGCCGGCCTTTCCCTGGAGGAAACCGTCGAGTTTATCGACATAGGCGGGCCCACGATGCTGAGATCGGCGGCGAAAAACTTTGGCGACGTTATCGTTCTTACCGATCCCGCCGACTATGCCGAGGCCATGGACGGTCTTA
>Ga0209755_10009216_pt1 | contig 10444 bp, 9 predicted proteins | sample TergutCo191P1_FD_187301 | JGI IMG/M metagenome (GOLD analysis project Ga0209755, IMG submission 187301) | Cornitermes sp. P1 segment gut microbial communities from Petit-Saut dam, French Guiana - Co191P1 (SPAdes) (version 2) | ecosystem: Host-associated > Arthropoda: Insects > Digestive system >...
CTCTCCTCCAGCCTACAGACCAGCAGGTGATTGCTAATTTTAGAAAACTCTACATTAAGGCACTGTTTAGGAAATGTTTTGAGGCCACTTCTTCCAGTGACGTGACTTAGAAGGGCTTCTGGAAGAGTTACTTCAATATAGTGAATGCTGTTTCTTAATTGTGGTTGCTTGGAAGGAGGTTTCTGTTAGGTGCTTGAAATCAGCTTGGAGGCCATTGTGGCTTGACGCTGTGGCTCCAAGGGACTTCGAAGCATTTCAACAGTTAGAGGAACAGCCTGTTGTGCAAGAAATTGTGTGTCTGGGCAGTTCCACGGGCCTGGAGATGAGTAAGGAGGACACGGAACAGTTGGTGGAGGACCACAGGAAGGAGCTGTCATTTGAGGAGCTAGTACAGCTTCACAATGAAGAGACAGAGGCACTGAAGCAGAGGATAGCTTTTGGGGACGAGGAGGATGACGACAAGGAAAAAAGTCACAGCATTCCAGCTGAGGACCTTAAAGAGGTGTTCTCTTGCTGGAATAAACTGTCCAAACTTAAGAACGATTAACACCCGGATATTGCCACTGTGGAAATGGGCCTTTTTAATGACACCTTGATGGCTCACTTTTGGAGGGTCCAAAAATCCAGGATCAAGCAGTCAAACCTGGATTCATTTTACACAAAGGTGGACAAACACCCTCCAACTGATGATCTTCCCACAGGACTGTCACCCAAGATGAATAGGAATAATGATTTCTCTCCTTCCACCTCTATGTGATCTTTTATGATTTTTATTTGGGAAAGTTTGTTTATATTTTCACTGGGGAAGATTGTTTATGCTTTTCATGTGTGTTAGATTGTTTATGCTTTTCAAATTTAAATGTACAGTGTATAAAAATTAAATAAATTAATTTTATATTATTTTTACACATTTTTAATTTTGTATTATATTTTTCCTGTTTAAATGGTTGTGTTGGAAGGTGATTTTGCTCTAGGCTGTGGGCCTGGAATGGATTACCCCTAAATACATATATTTCAATGTACGCTAGAACGAACAGATGCTATAACGAACGAGGTTCTAGAACCAATTACGTTCGCTCTAACACACACTACTGTATTTAAAAATATGGAATGACTAAATAAAAAAATTAATGAAAGCAAAGAAAACATCATTTAACAAATTGTTAGCTTCAAAGAAGGTAGGAGACAAAACAAAATGCAAAAGAAACACAGCACTAGCCAAAAGACAAGTGAGAAGATGACACAGATTCTCTTGGCACAAATTTGGTACAAATCTGAAAATGAGACATAAGGACTCAACCTAAAGTGTAAAAAATTTTAAAATCAATAAGCAAGGATATAGGAAACAGCCAAAATTCAGGGACACATAGATGCAAATGTATTTCTTCAGTACTATGAAAAATTATGGAACACAACAAACATAAATGCACCAAAATTAGAATGGAATCCAGGAAATCACAAAGATGCTTTAATAAAATCAGATGAATTAGAGAAAGCCTTAAAATTAATGAAAAATGGTAAAAGTCCAGGAGAAGAAAACATTAATTCAGAGTTATACAAGTACATACCAGAAGAGTTCAAACTGAGATTACTAAAATTTTTAAACAATATACACAAAAAACGGTATTCCGAATAAATGGAGAAATGCCGATGTAATCCCAATATTCAAGAAAGATGACAAGGAGACACCCAAAAAATTATAGAGGAATTAGCATTCGTAACACCCGTTATACGATATACTCTAAAATCTTTAATATAAAACTGCAGTGATTAACGTTTATGACAGAAACATAAAATGGATTCCGAAAGGGACATTCATACACAGATTCCATATTTTGCTTCAAATTATTAATTGAAAAATGAAGGGAATACAATTTGTAAATACACTTGTTCTTACAGATTATGAAAAACATCTGATAGTATACAAAGACGGTTAGTATTTTAAAATCTAGAAATATGCCAGATACATTATTAAAGGTCATAGTGGACATCTACACACAAAACGAAATATTAACAAAATTTAACTCCAAACTATCATAACTGATTAAAATTAATAGAGAAGTATGCCAGGGTTGCAGAAAGAAGACATAAAAGGAATTCCATTTCCAAAAAATCAGCAACTGTTAATACTGTTATTTGGCAACGACCAAGTTATAATACCTAACAAAGAAGATAACTTGCAGAAAGCTGTGTATAAATTAAATCAGGATACCAGAACATGGTTTAACAATATCTGTACAGATAACAAAACTGACGGAATTTAGAGGACAAGATCCAGTTATAAGTAAAATTGTAATAGATAACAAAAATATAGTACAAGTAAATTCTTTTTACATCTTAGGAAATTTGATATATTAAAAGAAGTGGACACTGATAACACATTGAATACTATTTGAAAATAACAGGCATTATTAACAATAATGTTTAGATCACAGAAAACTTTAAAGAAAAGAAGAATAAAACTACACAATACACTAGCCCTTCCAGTTGTGCTATACAGTAGTGAAAAATGGACCATTAAAGAAGGACATGCATGAAGAACAACAGCAGCAGACATGAAATATGTGAGAAAAACAGCGGAATACTCTTTGGACAGATTAAAAAACACACACAGAGACTGCAAAAGAACTAAATTTAACCCCAGTTTTGGACAAAATACAAGAATGTAGTAAAAATTGGTTGCAACATATAAACAGAATGCCCCATAATAGATAGTAGTAAAAGATGAAACGAGGGGAGACAGAGAGACTTCTAAATGTGCGAGAACAGAACGTGTCAAAAAGTGGCCCAACTCCATGTTAGCTAGATGATGATGATGATGATGATGATGACGACGATGACGACAACGACGATGACAGTTTGATATTGCTAACTGTCCGTCCATTGTTTTTAGGTGCGTTCACAAAATTGTGAAAAGCCAATATTAGCTTCATCATGTCTGTCTCTCTATTTGCCCACGTGAAAAAACTCAGCTCTCAATGAATGGATTTTCATGGCATTTGATATCTGAGCATTTTCTGAAAATCTGTCACAAAAATTCAAGTTTGACTAAAATGTGACAATGATAATTGGTACTTCACATTAAAGACTCATGTGTATTTATTTACAACATGTAGCTAAATTCTTCTCAGAATGAGAAATGTTAATATAAAAGTCGTAGAGAAAATCACAACACACATTTTATGTTCAATAATGTTTTTTCAAAGACCATGTCATTTGTGAGATAATGTGGAAAAATATGGTAGAGCCAGAGAGGCCTCAAATGACAACATAATAAGGTGCATGCACTTTACATGCTGTACACACACTAAGAATGTGTAATACTTCTTCTTTTGCATGGCCACAATGGTTACACAACCTGAATGTTACAGTTACACATAATTTAACTGTATATCCAATAATATAAGCGCTCCTTAAAATACCTACTGATAAAAGTTACAGCATAATTAAACTCACACTACAGTCCACCTTATTTACTATTTCAATTTCCCCTCCCTAAAGATCAATCTTAATACTATCTTCCCATCTATGCCAGGGTCTGCCAAAGTGGTCTCTTGCCCTCAGGTTTCTTCACCAAAACCCTGTACACACCTCTATGCTCCCCCACACATGCTACATGCCCTGCCCATCTCATTCCTCTCCCTTTGATTGCTTGAACAATATTGGGTGAGGAGTACAGATCATTAAGCTCCTCATTATATAGTTTTCTCCATTCCCCTGCTACCTCGTTCCTCTTAGGTTCAAATATTCTCCTCAGCACCCTATTCTCAAATACCCTCAACCTATGTTCCTCCCTCAATGTGAGTGACAGGAAAGAGTTGCCTAAAAACTGAAAAGGGAAAACTGTTGGATAATGAAGATATCTGAAACATTCATTCATCAACACTTGGAAATGTTGGAGAGGGAGAAGAGATGAAGAAAGAAGCAGATGGTGTGCAAGCTTAGACAAACATAAAGCAAAATGTACAAGAAATTACTGTGCTATAATTTTATTCCACATTCTGCTAAAGTCAAAGCACAGATCCTGATGACACATCACACACTCACCCTGCTCAAAGCTCTCCTTCATATGGGTCTGATCCTCAGGGTGGAAAAAGTCAAAACAGGACTTTCCAAGCAGCTCTGGTGGTGTGTACCCAAGAAGAGCCATCACACGCTGGTCCACAAATGTGAATTTTCCCTCCATTGAGTGGCGAGAGATGAACTCAGCATTGTTGTTGGCACCACTAAGGTCACTGGTGTTGGGTGTTGATGTTACTTGCAGGCGTCCAATAGCCACAAGGCAGCAGTGAGAAGCATGACCATCATCATCCGCCCCTCGATCCATCTGCACTCCTGCAACAGTTAAGCCAAGTTAAGGTTTCTTTGGGGACAGTGGAGCAAGAAAATTAATTAAACAAAATGCAACTTAAAATGTAATGCAGCTGACACACACTAACACTGTGATGGAAGTTACCATCACATCCTCGATTAAAATGTCACGTAGAGCTGGAATGGTTCGATCAGTATAGTGACCACACTATGGACTGCATGGCTGGTGAGTCAAGAGTTTGATTCCTGGTAGGGAAAAAATATCAAAATTTCTTTTTCTTTCCTACAACATGGCTCGAGGACCAAGAGGTGCCAACAGGTCTTTCCTTGCAGGATAAAGCAGCTGAAGTGTGCAACTGACTACAAGGTTAAGAAAGTGTGGACCTATCTATACCTTCATTTCCCCCACATTTTCATGCCATGGTGTTGCATGAAGCACAGTAACAACTTTACCTTCAACTTTACAAGTTGTTAAAAAAGTAATTTTAAAGCTCAATATTTAGGGATCAATAGATAAAATGTTTATTCAAGATCTTTATATACAAGATAATTTCTTCCTACCTTGTGCATACCCACAGTTATCCAGCTAAAAATGTGCATATGGACATTTGAAACTACCTGAAAAGTTGAAACTTAAAGATTCAAAGTCTTCTAAGATATTGCACCATACTGACTGGTATATATTTACTGGAATTTTGAAGCACAGTGCTTCCATCTCCAGCCAGAGTCAAGCAGTCAATTAGACTGCAATCATTACCTTACCTGAAGGAGGCCAGTTTTTGATGTAGCCTGTACAATGAACAACTGCGTAATTCTGTCCATCACGGGATGGACCCAGACTGTTGCGTTGCTTCAAACGGTTCAGATGCCCTACTGCCATGTTGTCAGCAGCAATGTTACCAACTTTCATGCGGCAGATAAACCCACGCCGTGAACCCATGCACAGGCGCATAGAGGCTGCAAAAAGAGGGCAAAAGGTGTAGGTCCCAGCACCCACTGGATGCAGAGAATCTGCAGAAACTATTGTCATTAGTCTTTTACCCTGATGACAGAAGAAGCATGCTCGTGCAAAATAAAGGGCACTTCTACAAACTGTCAATAATGTTTGGTGCAGAAACACAGCAAGAAGAGACATTTCTCATTTACAAAGATCAATATGACAGCTTTCTGCCTGTTATTTTCAAACAAGGTGGTGGATGATTGACATTACTATTACGGTGAGTCACACTAATACGCACACCCTGATTTTTGTGTTATCACCTGCTCTTGTAGCTTTCACAGCCAAAAAGGAAATAAAGTGTTACTATGTTTATAAAGTATACTTGCCTCATCACCAGTGCTAAACAAAATGATTTGGCTGGTGGCTTGATTCTCTGTTTTCCATTAATGAGTTGGTTTACAGAGTTATGGCAATCTCACCTGGTAACAATGCCTAGGAACTCTTGACACAGCATCAGTCCTTATATATTCAATTTTCCTTGCCATTACTGTATGCCTGGCCTGTTGTTTAGTACATAACACACAAATAAAAGGCAGAAACTAATCCTGGACTGATATAAAGTTACAGCCACAAGGCACCAGGCAGAAATTCATGACCCACTCTTTGGCACACAAAATATTTGTCTCACTATGAGACAAAGAACCCAATCCACCCACTTTTATAACAGTGGTGTACCAGGAATCCAAGCATCATGTTTTCACATCTTTAGGGCAAAAGGTGCAAAACAGGGGGCCTGTTCACAAATACCCATCTTCACATCAACACATTCCTAAGTATGAATGCAAACACCAAAACTCTGTAGCCTATCATACAAGTTATTATTCAATTGCTATTATCTTAGTATAGAATAAAGTTTACTTTACAGTGCACAGAATAATGTCAAAGTAAAAGCTTTTCATTTGCTGTGGTGTAGGTAAGGTCTCCACTTTTCTGGGATCTGGCCCCATGTCACCAAGTGAGTGGTACCTGACATTTTGAGGCGATATACTGATCTCAACTTTCAATGGTCCAAAACTCCCAGAAGAACACAGATCTCAGGTTTAATTTGTTACACTTATCTGTTGGTCAATATAACATGTGAAGACCTTAAAGAACTATCACAAGAGTGGTGTTTAGTTGCTTTTATTAAGTCACTCCAGCAAATGTGAAGACAGTATCTTAGATTAGAACCAAACTGGTTCCCTCTGCATAATGTGCAACCCAGCATTCACTAATCATCTTATCATGCAAAACTAAGTACTGTAAAACAAGCCATAAACACAAACACAGAAGAATCCTAATTTAGGGTTTCTTAATTTAAGATCTTCCTATATTTTAGGTTCATTTTTTTGTGGGACAGGCCAAAACTCCAAATAAATAACATATAATTCTTCTCAATTTAAGGTTTCTCTATGTAAGTCCCTCCCTGCATTTATGATACAAATGTAACATCTCTTCACCATTTTGGAGCACCCATTTTGGGTCTGTGTGTGTAACTTTTTAGGTGATTAAGTTGCAATCACTACATACAATGGAAGTCAAGCGATACCAGTGTATTAGTAATTATAAAGCATTGCTGTACTTATCTGAACACAAGAGAACCCTAAATTAAGATGACCCCCCAAAATAAAAAGCCTGTTAAGAGAAAATACATTGCTATTAATTTCATATGCTGATGCACAAACCATGCCAGATTCTATCTGCCTTTACTAAACAGTGTCACTGTCTCCATCTTCACAGTCAGTGGCTTCATTTTCCTCACTCTCACTTCTAACAATCCCATCTTCTTCAAACTCATTCCACAATACATCATCATAGGTTCCATCCATTCCACTGGATATACAGCACATCTTAAAACCCTTCAGTCACTTCTGGTGAGATGCACTGCCATGCCAATACGACCCAATGACAGATTCACATTAGGCTTTTAATTCTTCCAGCTGGGGCCAAAGCATGGTCTGTTATAAACAGCCACTCACGCTATGCAGCTGCTTAAGGTGGTCTTTGAATGGTCTGTTCACCACTGCATCTAGCACATGCAGTTGTGAGGTTATCCACCTAGGTATGACCACAAGGTCTCTGTGTTCATGGAACCACCAGTAATTGTGGTTTTTACTTCTGGTGCTAAACATCCTTTACACATGCCCAAGACCAGTATCCCCTGTTTTATCAGAAGTGCCCCTGGCCCTTTGTCCCATGCCCCTAATAACCAAGCCTTCATAAGTTAGTTGGTCACTCAGCCTTTGGGTTGGCATACGACCTAAGTACTCTTGGCAGTTGCTTCTTAGGCGCTGTTTTGTAATTCAGAATCACATATGGTGGCAACTTTGTACCATCAGCTAATACTACCATGACACTTACCTCCATCTTTTCATAACCTGATGTTTTAATTTTCATATATTTTCCTCCCACAGTGCCATCTACAGTGTAACTGGACAGCATATCAAAATACAATGATGTTTTATCAGCATCTTCTGTTTGACTCAGGTGGCAATTTTTTTTAAAAGGCCAATCACATGACCCTGAAAAGCAACATGCTTCTCCTTGCAGTCTGCTGGTTATTCTGGCAAAGCAAAGTTCTTCTATGCAGACTGGACTTGTTCCCCCAAATTACATACACACCAACCTGTGATGGCCTTGAAATGGTGCCACATGATGTGTGAACTGGCAGGTTCTTGTACTTCATATTTTATTGCCTTGCATGTAAATGGCTACTCAAGTGCACAAACTCAACAATTTCTCTTTCTACTTCTTATAAAAGTCCATGCAGTGGGTGCAGTTTGCATTTATCAACTTCTGTTTTTGTTCCTTCCAACTATGTACGTTTGCCTGCAAGAATGAACTTTCTTGCTGCATTGTAATTACTTGTTTTCTCAGCATCGTTAAGCACCATTGCTTTAAATTTCACATCATAACCTCACCTGATTCGATTCAAAACAAAGGTCACATCTTCAGCCCTCTTTTTTACGTGGCCTGACATTTTAACCTTCAACAGTCTTTTTCTCAAGTACTGCTTTAAAAAAACCCTCAAACGCATCGCCGGGCAACGACTATATTAACAACACAGTTTCTAATTTCTAGTTTAAATTTACAAACACTTCATATATGTTTTTCTCTCCATTTAAATACATTTAAACAACTTTAGCCATGTTTGTCCTCTCTTCCATCTACACATGGAAATCTGGTTAGGCAGGCCTTGGTTTGGCTTGGTATGATCTGGTTCAGGGTGATCCAGTTTGGCATGGTCAGGTTTGGCGCTTCAAACACGAATGTAAGATGACCTCACACATTTAGGTACCAAATTTCCCTTGCATTCAAGTAAATATGGCAGTGCACACGTTATTTCTCATAAAGCCCACAGCAGGAGCCATCTGCAAATAAATGTGTTTCTAACTCAATACTGTTATTATACGATCATTAATGATGGATGCAACCTATCTTGTGACTGGTCATCATAGGCCACAAAATTATTGAGTGCCTTGTTGTAATGTCTAGTGTTACTGTCTTTCAAGATCCACTGACAGAAGAATGGACTCATATAATGTCTCGTGCAGTAAAACCCTAACTCTGAAGTTTTTTTCACGTCACACGCAATGAACATGAAAGCATACATACAAAATGGTTAGAAGACAAACACCGCATGGTTTAAATTTAGAATGGAAATAATGCTTCTGTAACGACAGTAATAATTTTCTGTTTGATTTTTAAACAACCCCATTGAAGACTTTTCTTTATTTCAGGCATAAAATGCCTGTCCCCAGAGGAATCTTAAGGTAGAGTTCTACTGTACTTTTTACATCACTTTCATGCCTGCTGGTCTGTAAGTACATGTTGTGGCCACAAGTCAGTATAGACTGCAAGAAATTACACACATCAGTTTTTACAAATGGATGCAGCCTTCAAACAAGAATTAACAGATGCATTTGTCCTTTGGTTTCACTGCAAACCTGTCTCATGGTATCAGTTTCAATTGGAACTAAGTATTCTGCAGCAGCCACTAACACATATGGCCAGCCACAAGGTGTGTTACAGTCTAATACTCACACTGGTGGCCCTCCTTCTTCACAGTACCAGTTTTAAGGTCCAGGATACGGCCCGTGTTCTGTGGTTCCTGTGTGGACAGCTGTTCACGGACCTTCTCAACATCCTCTGCATGGATATTGTCAAAGATACACGAACCAAACCATTCACTCTGTGGTTGATTCAGTACTGGGGCCACAGAATCCGATACATAAATGACACGGCCAGTGTCACAAGTCACAACAAAAAGGAAGCCATCTGCAGCCTCCAATATCAGATGCTTCAGCTCTTGGTCTGTTAAGAATGATGGCTTGTATGTGCCATCAGTACTTGTGTTGCCTGTACCTGAAACAGCAAACAGCAGGTTAACAAGAATATTTAGATCTCAAAGGACAAGGAAACATGGAAACTGTTTTTGGCAAAGAAACAACTTATTAGGTCACTGCCTGGAGGACAGCAACGGAGAAAACATTAATATGGAATTAAAAAAGAGCTGGGAGGCACATGTGATTTTTTTTTTCAGATTGTGTATAGTATCAGGTGGTCACAAATGAAGACCAATGAAGAAGCAACAGTCATATCTATTTTAAGGCTTGTGCATGTTGCAGAAAACAACTGCCATCCACTATAATGAAGAGACTGTGGTGTGGGCTATGACTCCTGCTCCCTGAACTAGCCATTCATTAAAGTTCCACTACTACACCTTACGAAACAATCGTAATTCTAAAGGTGACACCACAATGCATGCAGATTACTTATGACTTATGCACCTCCCCTTAGATAATGAATGATTCATGAATACATCATGGTCAAAAAGCTGCAATGGGCCAGTTTCTCAACAGACACATGTTTGCCCAATCCATACCCCTCTCACTGCACAGTGCAGTCACACACATTCAAATCTGGCTTGTATTTTATAGGAAATCACCACCAAAGAGTCATCATTTATTGAAATTAATTCACTTCCATGGCATCCAATTAACCAGTTCTGAGCAAGTTCTAAATGCACACACTGCAATCAACAACATATCAACGCCAATAAGCAGAGTCCTTCTTGAAAAATTAACTGTTGCTAGGGCAGAAACTTGCATGATTTGAAGTTACAGTGGTCATGAATGTTAAGATGACAGCCTT
>Ga0209755_10009217_pt1 | contig 10444 bp, 8 predicted proteins | sample TergutCo191P1_FD_187301 | JGI IMG/M metagenome (GOLD analysis project Ga0209755, IMG submission 187301) | Cornitermes sp. P1 segment gut microbial communities from Petit-Saut dam, French Guiana - Co191P1 (SPAdes) (version 2) | ecosystem: Host-associated > Arthropoda: Insects > Digestive system >...
GGGGGGGGGGGGGGGTCGTTCTAAAAGATCGGTCTGGACTCATGCTTCCTTGATCTCCTTCACGGTTTTAACAACAAATTTGATAATTATCGGCAGAAAAACAACGGCTCCAAGAACCAGTAATATTTTCCAGAGATTTACTTCCATCCATTGTTTGCGGTACAGCTGGAAAGCTTTTCCGTAGCCTATGCGGAAATGTTTTAACTTGTAATATTCCATCGCTTTCAGATAATCACCCTGACGAAGCGCGGATCTGCCTATGCCGATGTACGCAAAATCAAAATTACCGTTCATTTTTAAAACTTCTTCCCATACATCCGCGGAAGATTCATAGCGTCCGGCTTTGTATTCGTTAAGCGCAAGATTTATTAAACTGCCGTAACTTGTAAGATCAAAACTTGTGATTGCGGCGGTTCTGGAATCGAGCGCGTAAAGAGTGTCGCCCATTCTGTCAATGGCGACAGGCATCAAAAAATATCCTTCTCTGTTTCCAAGTCCTCCGAACACATACAAAAGATTGCCCTGAAAGTCATACATAAAAATCCGCCCGCGCGCTCTGTCAAAACACGCGTAAGAATCATTATCAAACGCGACCACATCAATCAATCTGGAGAAACCCGCGACTCCTCCGTAACTTATATCGGAGAACACAATATCGCCGATAGGATTCTCATAACCGTTTCGAATTAAAATATCCTGCCCCATCGCGTTAAGACGTTTAACAGGAGTCAGGTTGCCGGATTGGTTAGCTGCCATGAAGCTGGTTGCGTAGATAAAACCGTCTTTATCAATAGCAAGGTTATTATATTCGGTGGGAACAAAAAGCCCCTGACGCGCTCTCTGCTCCTGCGTGGAAAAAAATCTCCAGACATAATCGACTATATTAAATACAACTTCGTTCGCGCCCATATAACCGGAAAAATCTCCCCGGCCGTCAAATTCCATAAAACCTTTATTAACATTCCTGACCATAGCGAAAATTCGGTCTGCGAAATCCACAACTATTTTCATAGGATGAAATTCCACAAAATCATCAATGCTGTCATCATCAGGTCTTGTTATGGTAAAAATATGATTCCAGTCAGAATCAAGTTTTAAGATGCGGCGGTTATTGGTATCGGCGATATATATGTATCCTTCTTTACATTCAAAAAAATCCATCGGGTAATTTAAATTTGATTCTTCGCCGTCTATCAAAACAGAATTAACAACTCTTACAGGAACATATTCACCGTTATCCTGCAACTGTATTACTACTATTCTATTATTACCGGAATCGCAGACATAAATTCTGTTGTCTCTTATAAAAAGTCCCTGCGGCTCCCTGAAGTGTCCGACACCAAGCGTTGTTCCAAGAATATACGCGCCTACACGATACGCGTCAGGAGAAGAAACATCCTCGTACCAGTAATCGTAGCTGTAAGTGTAATTAGTAGGTTCCGCGTAAAGAGAGTGAGGAACGCAGATCGAAATATCGAAAACAGGGAGTAACGATAAAAATAAAGAAACACATGAGAAAAATATTATCAGTAAAAAGCACAATAGTTTTTTCATTCTTTTATCCCCGAGCTTGCCATTGTCTGCAAGACATTACTTTGCGCGAATATAAAACAAACAAGCGGAACGATCATGACAAAAAGTCCGACCGCCGCTCCGACGCCGGCGCGCGCAACGCCTGTAGTAATAATCTGCGAAAGCGCGTAAGGCAGCGTCTTTAATTCTTCCGAGTAAATAAAATTTGACGCTCTTGCGTTCCACAGAGCCTGCACAGAAAAAATCATAACCGTCAGCCACGCGGGTTTTATCATCGGCATAACGATCCACATAAAAATTCCGGCCTCTTTCGCGCCGTCTACTTTGGCGGCCTCCAGAAGAGTATCCGGGATTGTATCAATAAATTGTTTTAAAAGGAAAAATCCCATTGGCATGGCGAATGCGGGAATAATAACGGAAAGATAAGTATCAACCCAGCCGAGGCGCGCCATAACAAGGTAATTAGGAATCGCGGTTACATAACCGGAGAACATAAGAGTAATAATAACTCCGGAGAAAAACAGCTTCGCGCCGGGGAATTTATATTTACTTACAACGAACGCTCCCATCGCAGCGAAAATGATTAAACCTACGGTTCCGGCAACTGTTATAAAAAGCGTATTAAATATATAACGCGAGAATGTAACCCACGATTTACTCATAATGATAAAAAGATCTTGAAAATTATTCAGAGTGGGGCGGCGGACAAAAATGTTCGGCGGAAAAAGGAAAATTTCATTAAGAGGTTTAAAAGCGTGATTAATGTTAAATACCAGAGGGAACGCAAAAAACATTCCAAAGATTGCAAGAATAATAAAAATAAAAACATCGCCGCCGAATGAACGGTTAAGCCTTCTGCCGCCGATTAGTTTTCTGTTTCTTTTCATATTATGTCCCTACCCGTTTCAACAATTTCTGAATAACAAAATTGCAAAGTATCATTGTAAAGAATAATATTGTGGCAATGGCTGACGCGTATCCCATCTCGAAACGGATCGAGCCAAAATCGATCAGATGGTTTACAACCGTATGCACGGCATAATCCGTACTTGGGAAACCCGCCAGAACAATCGTGACATCCGCCACCCCAAATGACTGAGTAATCGCCATGACCGCCCCGAACATCAACATTCCTTTCATGTTAGGAAGCGTGATATACCAGAGCTCCTGCCAGCGGTTGGAAATGCCGTCAACAAGACCTGCTTCATAAAGAGTCGGATCGATCGTAGAAAGACCGGCGATAAACGCGAGAAAGCCCGCGCCTAAACTCATCCATAAGATAACGATTAGCATAACAGGCATCATAAACTTGGGATCGGTCAGCCAGAGTTCCGGTTTATCAAGTATCCCAAGATTCATTAAAATTCCGTTGATATAGCCGTAAGCGTCGCCTGAAAAAATAAGCGCCCAAATCATGAACGCTCCGCCGGATATTGAAGGCGCGTAAAAAATTAAAGTTACAACCGCGCGCACATAACGGGGAAGCTCATTGATAAACCACGCAAAAAGAAACGCCATGATATAGCCTAAGGGCCCGGTTATCGCGGCCATTAAAAATGTATTTTTAACAGCGATTAAGAATACATCGTCAGCTAACAATAGGTTGATGTAATTCCGCAGTCCGATAAATGTAGGCGGCTCAAGAATATTAAAATATGTAAAGCTGTAGAAAATAGATATAACCAAGGGAGCGACAAAGAAAAGAATAAAGACAATCGCGTACGGCGCAAGAAAAAGATAACAGACGCGGTGTTTGTAAATTTCATTCGCCCGCTTCTGATCTTTTAACTTATTTTTTGCAATATAATTTGCAAGGCTCATTCATCCCCCTACTCAAGACCAAACTCTTTTCGTTTTTTTAACATCTCGTCATTTATAGTGATGGTATAATCAAGCAGCGTTTCCCTGACATCGGACGCGAATTCCGAACCTTTCTTTTTATTGATGATGCGCCGCGCCGCGTTAATTAAATGCCTGCTGACAAAATAACCTCCGGGCACTTCCGGCACGCCGACAGCCCATGCGCGCTGTTCCTCAAGCACTGCCATTTGATCAGATCTCCACGGCAGCTGCCTGAACGCTTCATAATTCGCGGTGGGATACCGCGCGGCGGAACCCATAAGGCTTTCAAGTTCGCGGCCGAATCTTAATTGCGTATTTGAACTAATCCACCATTTTAAGAATTCCCATGACTGTTCCTGTTTGGATGAATTTGCAAAGATCATCGCCGCGAGAGTTCCCGTAGATACAGAGCGATCAATAACGCCGTCCGGTCTTTTATAACCGGGCATTCTGTGAAAACCCCAAAGCCCGCGAATTTCAGGCGCGAAAATTTCGAGGGTGTTAAACCATGAATAATCGGCAAATGCGATTGGCATTTCGCCTGTGCGGAACCGGTTAATAAAATTGTAAATTACAGGCGTTTTATAATGCGTAAAAAATTTGGTGTACACATCAAAAGCGTCGACAGCTAATTCGGTATCGAGGAGAGTGCGCGAACCTTCTTCATTGTAAAGCCTTCCGCCGCGCTGGAATAAATGCGCAAGAAAGTTGGAAAAATCGATGTTCTGCTGCTCGCTTGTCGCGACAGAAGGAACGCCGACATTCATATTATTTTTTTGGATAATCGGAAGAATATTTATAAGGTCGTCCCAAGTATCAGGAAGTTCAAGCTGAAGGTTTTCCATGATATCTTTCCGGTAATACATAACATGGAAGTACTGCGTTTCGGGAAGTCCGTAAACGCCTCCTAAAAATTCAAACGGTATAATAGCGCTCTTATTAAGTTCTTTTATTACATCTTGATAACCGGGCAGTCTTGAAATATCAATTACAGCGCCGCGCAACGCGTAATTTACAACGTCGCCCTGAGGAACAGTTAACACAAGATCCGGGCCTGTTCTTGCCACGACAGCGGGCATAACAGCGTCCGGCGCGACAAGTTTTAAGTTAACCCTTATTCCCGTTAAAGGAGAAAAAGTATCATCTATCATTGATTTTAAAATAGTGCTTTGATCACGCCCTGAAAGAATCCATACTTCAATAACATCTTCGCCTCTGTGGACATTCCCGATATTATTGTAATCAACAAAGAAGGACGCAATGAACGAACGGATTTCGTGCGACGCAGCGACAAAGAAATTTTCACGCACCGGAGGTATTGGCGCGTTCTCGCCCGTTATCAAAATATAATCAATATCAAGCATAGATTCGGAAAGAGTTAAAAGACTGTCGCCGAGAGAGCTGATGTTTATTCTGAAATTAATTAACGCTCTTGGAATTTTATCAGGACGATTGGCGAAAAGCTCAAGCTGACGGGCAAGAGTAAGAGCTACGGACGCTTCCGCGCTGCGTTCTCCCGAGTAAAACGTTAAATCATCTACAAGCTTGTAAAGTATCATGCTTTCAAGCCGCATTTCCCTGATTATGTCTGGATAAACAGTATCTATCCGGTAGTCGCGGTATAAATCAGGATCAGGCCCCGTAAGAACAAGTATCTTCCGGTAAATTGAGTTCAGGCGAAAAACGCTTTCTTCCATTACATTAAGCATCCCGCCCATTTCACCTAACGTCGCCTGTAGCCGGATGGTGTTTGTTCCCCTCTCCAGAGGCACAAGAATATCGCCGTACTCGTCAGCTAACGTAATATTCGCCCATCTGTTGTTATACGAAAACGGAACAACAGCAAGTTCGCTGAACGGAACCTGTCCGTTAATCATAACGGTGCGGTTAGAAACAAAACCCCGGTTATAGTTCTGCCGCCCTTTAATCGTTATGCGATACATTCCGCTTTCGGGAATATCAACGTCCCATTCAATCCACTGACCGGCAATCTGCCACGCTTCGCCGCCAATCATATTAAGCCTGATCTGCGCGACGCTCGCAGGTTCAGTGGCTCCTGACGATCGATCGTAAACCGCGTATAATGATGAGTCCGATCGGCGCGAGGCTCTTTCGCCTTGAATTTTTAACGAGAAATTTTTGCTGGACTCTGTGTATCTGCTTATATTTATTGAGGCTATATAATCGCGGTAATTAACCGGCTTAAACGGAGCGGAAAGAGTAAGAGAACGGATTACCAAAGGTTCATTTATACCGGCAAGCCTGATAGTATTCTCGCCTTCATGGAAATAGAAGGTATAAGGATCAGTAAAATAACCCTGCGAATCCTTAAACCAGACAGATTCCCATCGGGGAATCTCAATCTGAGAGGGACGGATTTCATTGCCTTGATTATCATAGCGGCTCGGGCCGGAATCTCCCCAAATACGAGGGATAATAAGCCTGTCAGCTCCAAGAAACGGGACCTGACCGTTTATCTGAAGAGAACGCTCTATCGGGATTCCGCGCGCAGGTACAGGAAAGTAGGCAATTTGAATGTAATAAAGGCCGTCTCTTTCTATGTTAACGGTATATTCAACAAAACTGTCTTCCTCGGTTCTTACAACGCGGGGAGTAAATTCAAAATTTTCAAGGATAGAAACGCCCTCGCCGGAAGACCATGAAAAAATATCAATCGGAATATCCTGCCGGCCGGAAGGAACTGTGGCATACTGTTCAAGATACCGGGAGTAAATATTTGTTCTGCCGGAACCCGGCCCGCTTAAATCATAACCTGCGTATTTTTCTTGAAAATCACTGTCTTCCCATGAAGCAATCGTGAATATAAAAACAATTACACCCACAATCACGGCAAAAATAAGAATTTTTACACCTAGAGAAGTTTTATTCATTTTCAGCCCTTGTTCCTAAAGCGATTCTCAATAAACAACAAAGCCTACAATTTTAGCTGGTAGCATTATAATAGACTTATAAAATCATAGTGTCAATAACAATGATCATTTTTGATCATTTTTTTGGACGTTTTATATAAAAAAGCATGAAATAACACGAATTTTTGGATGTTTCCCTCGCAGCGCGTATAAGCCTGACTAGGGTTTTCAGAGGCACTCAAAAGCCGCGGCAGGAAAAGCCGCCATTGAAGGCCGGCAACAGCGAGCGCAAAGAAGAGAGTAGTCCCTGAATTACCCGCATCAATTTTTGAGCATGATATTTTTTTATTTTTGTATTCATTGCTGCCGGTAATTTTCCAGATAAACTGTTTGTGTGATTGATGATTACGGCGGCTTATTGAGAACTGTCTAATTTTGCAAATTTCTATGTCGTTCTATGTGTCATTTTGGAAAATTCCCCCTTGACAAATCATGCTATTTGACTATACAATTAAGTATAGACAGGAGATTGTTGTATATACATATACTAAAACAAAGAATGATTTAAACAAGGAAAACCACGGTTTTTATTTATCGGATATTGTGGATGTTTTTGACGATCCACATTTGATTGAGTTTTATGATGCGGCACATTCGTCTTTAGACGAAGATCGCTACATCACTTTGGGGTGTTTCCATGATAATCTCATTCTTTTTGTAGTAACAACAGACATGGCTAACGGAAACACCCAGATAATCACAACAAGGGAAGCCACCTCTAAAGAGCAGGAGGCATATTATGACCACTACAGAAAAAGCACGAATAGCGGCAGAAATTAAGGCATTCAAAAACACCGATTTTTTAGATGCGCCGGAATTAACAGATGAACAGCTATCTCAATTAAAGCCTTCTCATTATCGGAATATGGCAAACTATAGACCTATTAAGAAGACGGTTAATGTCCGTCTTGATGCCGATGTTGTTGAATGGTTGCAGAGTGCGGGTAAGGGGTATCAGACACGTATGAACTCTATTTTGAGAGAGGCTATGTTGCGGACGGTGTAGCAAGATAAGAACTCAAACCTATGTTGATTTTAAAGGGAGGATTTGATAGAGTACTACTATAATTTATGGAAATTAGTATTATTGGATTAATTATTACGATTTTAAGTTCTCTAATTACCATAATTGGCTTTTTAATTACAATAATACAAATTATAAAAACGAAAAAAATAAGTAATAATGCTTATCAAGCAGCTTTAGAAGCAAAATCCGCAGTTAAAAAACCTATTATTATTTCTGAGTTAAGTAAAGCAATAAAATCTTTGCAAGAAATTCAAGGTGATATTCGTACCGAAAAGATTGATTTAGCATATTTACGTACTAAAGATTTAGTACATTCATTGGTGGAAATTCGGCAATTAATACATTCAATGGAAAATATTGAAATCAATATAATAACAGAAATAATTACCCAGTTAGGTGGCATATTACGACGGCAATTAGAAGTATCTATGAATAAAAAAGAAAGTCTTGATATTTTTAGGATTAATCAGAAATTATCTGAATATGAAGTATCATTATCAGAGTTGTCTGTAAGAATGAAATTCCCATTATTAGGAGAAAGTAAATGAGTATCCCAACATTATACAGTAATGTTATTTCTGGATTATTAAAAAAATCACAATCAAAACAAGTAAGATGGAATACAACAACAGATGCAAACACATTTATTGTATTTTTTGATAAAACCAGCCTTTCTATTAGACAGAATAGTAGAATTGACTTTAATGGTAATTTAGAAGAGTGTTGGATTATAGTCGATTTATTGAATGATTTAGGTGAAAAAGTTGATGGATTTGTCATTGAAGGAAATGATGAAGATTGGGATAAATTAGATGAACTTTATACTCTCGCACGTCGAGCCGCATTATCTATTGATAGTGCCATTCATGAAATTATAACTGAAATAAATAAAACTGGTATTATTGGAAAAAAGATAAATAATAATTCTTCCAATGGCGATGATAGTTTTACTGATGATATACCATTTTAACATTATCGATCATAAGATATATCCTCATCCCTCAACCACCTTCACTTCCTCCTCCGTCAACCCATACAACTCATACACCATTTGATTAATCGCTTTATCGGTAGCCTCAGCTTGAGTTAATGCTTTAGAACAAACTCCTTTGTAATCGTTAAAATACTCTTCCCATTCATCTTGTTGTTTTAGTGTCAGGGTTATTTTTTGTTTTTTCAGTTCTGCAACAAATTGTTTAAAATCAAGTTTGAAAAATTGATCTAAAACTCCGGTTATTTTTAACCTCGAAAAATTATCAGATAATCTATTAATAAAATGTTTACGACTAATTTGTAATTCAGAATGAATAGAAAGCATTTTATCAGCAAGCTCTATAAATGGCTGTTGGTCTTCTTTGCTAAGAATCGGAATTTTTAAAGACAGAATATCCGTCATTAAAATTTGCGGAAAAGCTTGCGCATTAGTTATCATATTTTGTCTAACAATATATGTTAAAAAAGTAGAATTTAAAACTGTTAATAAATACTTAATATTTATATTTTTATTTGTAATTGAACAAGAATATAAAGTACTTTCCGTTAATGCTGGTTTGTCAATTAGAACACAACATAAAAAATCACCGGTTCTTCTAATCAATATTCTAGGCGCAATATCATGTTTTACTTTATTTTTTGTTCCACCGACAATTGTCAGCTTAGAATAATCAGTATAAAATTGGTTTTTTAGCCTATATCTGTCTATACAATTTCCAAGTAAAAAAATGTCTGGGTTTTTTCCTTGTTCCTCAGATATAAAATTTTCTCTGTCTTTAACAGCCATTCCCTTGAATGTATCAGACAAATCTGATAGAAGCGGATAATTAACTTTATTATATTTTTCTAATACAGGATTAATTATAGTATCAATTTTTATAATTTCTTTTTTCTGATTAAATCGATATTCATCAATGATACAGTTTCCACTTTTGTATTTATGAAATTCAAAAATCATACTGCCTGTTGTTGCATCTTCAAATACCCAATCTTCAAAATATACTGCCTTGATAATTTTTCCATATTTATTCATGTATTTTACGCAATCTGAATAACTTCTTGTTTGTAAAAATCCTTCCGGGATAATAAAAGAAATAATGCCTTTTTCTCTAATTAGCGCAACTGCTTTTTCGTTAAACAAGGTATATAAATTTTTTGAGCCAGCTGTTTTTACGCTATCAAAATTGGTTATGTAATATTCAATGTTAGGGGTATTAGATTTTGTCATATTTAAATATGGCGGATTGCCAATCACAACATCAAAACCGCCGTTCGCAAACACATGAGGGAACTCTTTTCCCCAATCAAATGCTTTTTCACCTGCGACAGCAGGATCAGAAATTAATGAATTGCCGCATTTAATATTTTCATTTAGCGAATTAAGTTTGCGGTTAGGTTTTGCTGTTCTCAGCCATAAAGCGAGTTTTGCAATTTCTACGCTTTCTTCGTTTATATCAACACCAAAAAGATTGTTTTCTAAAATATCATTTTCGATATTATCGAAAAGTTGGTAAGACTCATTATGTATTTTTGCACGCATTTCATTAATAAGGTTATGTTCGTTAATAAGGAAATCTAGTGCGGCATTCAAAAAAGCGCCGCTTCCGCAGGCAGGATCGCAAATTGTAAGCGATAATAGCCAGTTACGATAATCTAGCAGCCTTTTTTCCAGTTTTGCCACCGTGGCTTTTTGCCTTTTTTTATCAGAAAAATATTCGGTTTCGTTAATACCAAGTTCATTTTTCTGTTCTGCACATAGTTTGCCTAATGTGTTTTCTACAATATAAATGGTGATATATCTCGGAGTATAGAAAACACCGTCTTTTTTCCGCTTTCCAATATTTTTCTGTTCAATGTTTGAGGTAATTGAGTTTGTAATTTCCTCAATCTCTGATAATGAATGTTCAAAAATATGTCCAAGAATATTTACATCAACTTCGCTTGAGAAATCATAGCGGTTAATAATTGAAAGATGCTGTAATAGAACATCGTCAGAGATTTCAATATTATCTAAAGTATCATCTTGAGCGAATAATCCGCCGTTGTAAGCGAAAATGTCGTGTTTATTTCCTTTGTGACCTTTGTTCAAATAACTGAAATATTTTTTAAAGCGTTCGTA
>Ga0209755_10009218_pt1 | contig 10441 bp, 9 predicted proteins | sample TergutCo191P1_FD_187301 | JGI IMG/M metagenome (GOLD analysis project Ga0209755, IMG submission 187301) | Cornitermes sp. P1 segment gut microbial communities from Petit-Saut dam, French Guiana - Co191P1 (SPAdes) (version 2) | ecosystem: Host-associated > Arthropoda: Insects > Digestive system >...
CTTTCCAGCGTGATAAGCGCTTCCTTGTTTACCATGTTCGACTTGTCAACGGCGATATTAAAATCCCGCAAGATAGCCATTAAAAGGCTTACCTGTTCGATAGTTTCCTTAAACGTTTTCCCGTCAAAAACAGCCAGGTTCTCTTCCGTTCCTTCCGGCTTTGCGGCCTCGGCCCTGGCGGCGCTTTCGGTAAGCCGCTTAATCCGTTCCTTTAACTTGTTCCGCAGACGAAACGCTGACGCGATACTTAGTGACATATACCCTCCTGTAAAATTTCATTTATCTTTTTATAAGGATGTTGTTCAATAACTGAAGTTATCGAACAACTCTATTATGGCAATTGTATTTGGAAAGAAGTCCAATCGCCTCCTTCCACGAGCTTCGTACTCCAGATAGTTTTGTAACGTCCGCATTTTACAATGATACTTGTTATCGACTTATCACTGTTTTCCTTCCGCATTTCTTCCAATAATACCATTGCTTTATTCCAGTCATCCACTTCCGGCATTTTTTCGATACCAAGGACGATCAGAAACTCCTGCTGTTCCAGCAGGTCAAAGCGCATGCCTGTTATATAGTCCCGGACTTTTTTGGAGTAGCTGCCAGCTGTTATACAGACGCCTCTGTCGGCTCTCAGTTCCCTGACGCGGGAATGAAAATCAAGGAGCGCCTGCTTCTCTATAAGCTCCTGGCTGCGGAAAAACCTGAACAGGATGGTATCCGTTGCCAGATCCGGGTAAGCTGCTGACGGAGAAGCCAGCCTGGATCGTCCTTTGGGGTAAACCGATGCCAGAATATCCGAGCATTCATCGTTGTGCATCGTAAAATCCAGGATCATTCCCCTGGGAAAGTAGCATGCTGCGAATTTTCGGCATAATGAGGCAAAGGTATCGGGAGGGGCCGTTAGATATAGCTGTAAATTCCTGTCGGTATGTTCCGCCACGGGGGATTTGTCTGTAGGACGGAGCAAATCGTTGTTATCCCCGAGCGGATCGCATGAGATGCCTATAGTGTTTGTTACGAGTTCGTGCATACTGTACCTTCCCTGGAAAAAAATGCCGTGTTTCCATTTTATGAGGCAAACACGATGCTCCTAAAAGGAGATAAGGTAATAAAGTACAATTATGCTCTATCCAATAATATACTCGTAATTTTCAGTTTGTCAACAGGTAAATTTCAAAAAAAGTAACTGGTAACAAGATTAAGAGCCCCCGCCTGAACACGGACGTTTTCATGACGTTCCGAATGTATAAGATGCGCGCCGTTGAAAAAGTTAATTGTGATAGAGTACAGGCCGGGCGCAAGGTTAATGCCGCCGGCATAAGCGCGGTCTGGCAGGAAGCGGCCCTGGCGGCTGTCCATTCCGCGCAGTTCCCTGTTCAGCCTGTGGGCAATTCGCGCATCGTCCCTGGCCCTTGTTGAGGAAAAACTGTTTCTAATTATGCGGGGAAACATACACATTACCGCTCCAAGCTCCCTAAAGAAATGAACGACAAGAGCCGGAGTTTCCGCCAATAATAGACCTGTCCCTGAACCTTGTAAAACGGTATAATACGGAACAGGGAGGGAAATATTAAGGTGAACGCATATGAAAAGTATGGATGTTAACAGGTTACAAATAAAGAGCGAAAATAATTTTGCATCATGAAAAGAGCAAAAAAACAAAGCCGCCGTAGTCAGGAGCTTCAAATAAGGAGCTCGGATCCTCAAAATCGGAGCTCAAAGCATCAAAGCCGGAGAGCTTATCATCAAAGTCGGAGTTCTGAGCTTCGAAGCCGGAGAGCTGATCATCAAGGTCGGAGCTCGGAGCTTCGAAGCCGGAGCTATGAGCTTCAAAGTAGGAGCCCAAATCATCGAAGCCGGAGCTCTGAGCCTAAAAGCCTGAGCCAGGAGCTTCAATTTCGTAGCTTAGAACATCAAACCCGGAGCCTTTTTACCGGGTAACGGTAATCAAGCTGTGCAGGGTTACCGTGGTGATTCTTTCACCATTGATGTAGATAAAGAATTTTCCACCAACGGTAAAGCGGGGTGAAGTAAAAGCCGACAGGGAGAAAACCACTCGAGACGTGTACGCCAGAATGACGGTTCCGCCTAAGTCCATGACTTCGATACGGGCGCCGTTTGGCATTCGCCGCCAGTACGAGAACAGCAGTACCGGCTGGGCGGATCGCGGCGAAACGCTCCTGACCGTCCCGGCTGTTACCAGTTCTCCGCCGCTTACGACAAACACACCGTCCTGATCAATGGCGTCATCCCCAAAGCGCAAGGACGGCGCGCTGATATGGAGCGTGCCTCCTTCCAGAAATGTGTTGCCGTTGGAATCAATGCCGTCACGCAGGGCATGGAGCCTGACGTTTCCGCCAGCTATACGCACAAAAATTTCCGGGTTTATGCCGAAACGCCCCCGTGTGCCGCCTGTGGGCTCTCCGCTGTCTCTGGCGTTAATACCGTCGTCCCGCGCGAAAATATCAATGTCCCCGCCGGTAATGGTGACATTTAAAGCCTCGATACCCTCATAGCTGTCTATGACGCGGATAACGCCGCCTGTTACCAGAGCCGGGCCGTTAGAGGTTATGGCGTTGCCTTTCGCCGTGATTAATATAGTGCCGCCGTTGATAGTGACGGAGGCATCGGCCTGTATACCGTGGTTCCGCTCACTGTTTATAATCAGCGTTCCGTTACCGGAGATAATCAAATCATTGTGAATGTGAACCGCGGCGCGACCGCCGCCTGAGATGCTGTTTTCCGTTCCATCCGCCAAAAGCAATCTAACGCTTGCCGAGCGTGGCGCGAATATGGCGGGGCCCTTGGGGTTGGTCAGCGTAAAGCCTTCCAGTACCAGCGTTACCTCGTCATGTTCCGCCGCCTCAACAAGAATCTGCCCTACATATTCCCCTGAAAAGCTATAGCTTCCGCCGGAGCTGATACGAAAAACGCCGTCTGGAAACGCACGGGGTTTGTTAACGGAAGCCGCGTTCCCGGCATCAGCCGCTTTTGTATTGGCAGCATACGCCCTGTCAGAACAGGCGGTCATTGCTGCCAGCAAAGTTAGAATTGCGGCGAACGCCGGGAGTTTTCCGCGATTCATCATACTGGCAGCTCTTTCGTACTGCATCCTGCGTAAATTGTATACCAGATCAAGAGCATGGCAAGATTTGTCAGCAGTCTCGCGGCGGTTTTAGGGGAAATATCTTAAGATAGTCTTAATTATTGTTATAAACCAATAAAAGGTACAACTATTGCTATTATTCCGGTTACCAATATTACCAGCATGAATAAGTTATATTTTAATTTATAATGGCTTAACAGTGTGGCATCGTAATATTTTTCTACCCCGTTATCACGGTACATTTCAATTAAGCCTTTAATCAACCTGGCGCTTGCCTGCCGTCCGCGTATCAAACCAAGTTCAGATACAAAACAAATAACAATCGTTAAGAGCACAAAACAAAGCATAATTACTATAGTACCTGTGTCTCTGGAACCTGAAAGCGCGGAATTTATCGCAAGCGTTATAAAGTTGATCAGTATCGCGGAAATAATAAATATGGTATCTGTCCTGGCATTAATTCGTAACTCATCCAGAATATGCGCGTGAACTTTATCAAGCATTTTTTTCTCCCTTGTTTGTCTTAATATATACAATGATGAACAATACTATCATTAGCGCCGCCAATGACAGTATTACCAAGAACCAAAAGTTTTCGATTGCTCTTATGGTGATTCTAAAGCTAAAATTTCCCGCATAGTCTTCATTTGTTATATTAAATGCAACAAGGGTATTTCTGTCAAAGAAATGGCTGTGACTATTACTTATTTCCACAGTTATCCTAACCGTTTCTCCTGGTTCCAAAAAGTCTATTTTTTGCCGGCCCAAAACAACAAGTAAATCATCGTTGCATGTAACCGACAATTCCAAACTATGGAGGGCGGCATCTCCCCTGTTGTTTATACTTAATGTGAATGTTTCAATACTATTGGATTGCATGTATCTTGGATGGCTTAAATGAACTCTTATATTCTCAAATTCCATTGAAAATATATATGTGCAAAACAGTAATAAAATAATGGATAAAATATATTTTTTCATCTTTTTGTTACTTTGTTGCATGTCAAGATGATTCCCCCTGACAGCACGGCACACTCCCCTTCTTCCAGCTTTGCAGCTCAATTATATTTCCCTCGATATCCTTTACGTAAACAAAGGTGCCTATCCCCATTTTTCCATAATCTTTACTGATGATTTCACCAAGTACGGCTCCGCCTTCTTTTATCACTATATCAACGGTGTTTTCGATATTTTGAACTTCAAACGCAATATGGGAAAATCCCTGCGCGTTAATTTGTTTTTCATTATCCACAGGATTATCGTAGGAGAAAATTTCCAAAGTTGGGCCGCCTTCTTCATACCCCGGAAGCAATAGATGTTCACCAACAATATGGACATTTTTTATTCCGGTTATGTCGTCAATCCATTTCCCGGATAAATCCCTTTGATGCCCAATGGGTTTGCAGTTAAACACTTTTTGATAAAAACCTGACAGGGAACGCCAGTCTTTGGCTATTAAATTTGTATGCGCATACCGCAAAGATTTTCCCCCTTATTCATGCTTCCTGATGTTTTCAGGTCATGGTATTCTATTATACTCTTTTTTCGGGGTCATTTGCAACAGGATCGGACAAATATGCATTGAGCCGGCTGACTAAATCCGCTTCCATTTTTGCAATGGTATCCCTGTGGCTTTCGTCCCAGCCTTTCCATTCGTTTGTATTGTGCGCCATCATTTGAAGTTTCAGGCTCTGCGTATTAAAGATGTGCCTCCAATTTCCAAGTTTTGCGTCGGGGTGCAAACGCCCGAATTCAGAATTTTGACTTGCGACAATTATGCAAAGGTTGCCAAATGAATGTAACAAATCCAAGCTCATTTTGCTTTTGCCTTCTTCTTCATTGGGGGTTTGCGGATACCAATGCTCGATAGAGCGCCTGTAGGTGAACCTGAACTCGCCAAAACGCACATGCGGGAATGTTTTGGTTAAAGCGGTTTGGTTTTTCCAAAGCACATAATCCATAAAATTAAACGCATAAACAGGGATACCCTTATCATATCGCATTTTTTCGTTGTCAATTTTGCGTGAACTATCACAGATTCGTTCATGGGCAAACTCTTTGGATAAATCTTCAAGGAAAACATAAAATTTTTGCCCGAAATCAGGATCATTAAGCTTTGACGCATTGGTAAACAGGAACTTTAACGCGGTAAACAGCCATTTTGTGTCCTTGTACGCGGTAAAGGTTACGGCAAACATTGATTGCAGCATGACAATTTCATTGTTTCTCAACGCGAAGGAATTTTTGTCAAAGCGGGTTTGAACATATAAATGCCCGCGCCGTTTGTCATTTTTGTCTTCTCTATATGCTTTTTGCAAAAACCATTCGCCTTCTCTTTGCCGGCTGGTTGTTTCCAGCGCGTTCCTGATAATCAGATTATCAAAAATAAACCTGGCTTTAAGTAAATTAATTCCAAATGCCAATATCCAGTCTTTGTCACGCGACCTTGCGTTAAAAGCGCTTTGCAATTTTTTATCATCCAGTTGAATATCCTGAGTATTGTCGGTTATATAAAGAACATAATACAAAAATGTATTAAAATTGATGATGCATCTATATTTGTCCACACTGTCAATCTCATCTTCCGCGCCGCTGCTGCTTTCTTCATTTGCAGTATCTTTTTTGCCTTCCAAAGCTTCAAGCAGCGACTGCCTGTTTTCCTTGTTGACATGAATGTGCCTATAGATATTCCCCAAATTAAATCCATAGCGCCATGAATTTTTTCCCTGCTCATATTCTGCCCATTCGCATTTAAAAATGAGTTCCCTTTCGTTATCGGCATCAGCGCCCTTTGTCTTCTTTTCGAAAAACTTTATACATGGCGTTTCAAGCTCTGAACACGCGTCCCAAACTTTTGCAAACTTTTGAATGGTTTTTATATCACAGCCGTCTTTTGTCAGTTTTCCCATTAATTCCGCTTTGATTATTTCATGCGATTCCAATTGTTCGCCCCGGGAATTAAACCTTTCAAAGTACAAGTTCTTGTCTGTTTTTTCCGGCATTCTATCGATGAAGAGTTTTACTTTATTAAGCAAAGTATCATAAAATTCAGCAATCTTTTTATCGCCTATTAGTTCTTTAAGTATGTCTTTTACATTTTTGTATCCAACCAGAATTTCATTGTTTTGAATATCCTTGTCAGAAATACTATCCGCCGTATTCAATAATAGTTTTTTTAAGGTTTCGTTTGATACTCTTCTGGCTTTGAAAGAGAGGTTTAAATCAGTGATGGGCTTTGCTTTTAATCCTGAGTAGCTGTTTTGTATCGCCAGGCACAATAACAGGACGGCTGTAAACCTTTGCTGCCCGTCTATAATATCATATTCATTTTCTCCGCCGGGGCAAAGGACGAGCGTCCCTATGTAATATTCCGGTTTTTTATCGTCTATGGAATCCAGTATGTCTACAACCAGTTGTTCTATTTCCCCGTATGTCCACGCGAAATTTCTTTGATAAAAGGGAATCACATAGCCGCTAGCTTTACCGGTCAATAATTCTTTAATGGTCATTATGCTCATGGTTCTAATCCCTTTCCTTCAATTTTTTTATCATTGTATCAACGGTGTAATTTTCCAGCAAGTCTGTGTCAATGGCCGACTTAAACTTTTGCGGCGTAGCGCAGGTTGAAAGCACCTGGAACATCTTTTGGAAGTTCGTCTTTTTTCTGAAAACGCCGTTCCCGGCATAGTTTCCGATGGTAGAATCGTAAAGAAGATCCGCGACAACCCTGGGGTAGAAAGCCCAAACAAAAACTTTTGGGCAAATTTCCGTGTCTGTTTTATCCTCGCCAAACCTGTCGCGGTAAACAGCCATAAGGTTTATATACAGGTTAAGGTTTCTGCGGTATTTGCTTTTTGGATTGTCCAGAAAAACCCCGGCCTTGTCAATTTCTATTCCATCAATTCCCTTTTCAAATTTTTCATGGGCATACTCTATATACTTAAAAAATGTCTCGCCGTTAATTACAGGCATAGTCAGCGAAACGGGAAAATCTATATTATGCTCTTTAAGGCTCTTGTACAGCCTAAGATACGGATAGCTGCCGCTTTCAAGTTCAACTCCCTTAAAATCGTCAAGAAACCGTTCGCTGAACCGCAATTCGCTTCCGTGTTTCTTTTTGTTAAGCCCTGAGCTTCCGTTAACCCATCGCCTTATTCTGAATAGATGTTTGTCAAACAAATCAGATAATTTAAGGTTTTCGTTTTTGACAAAACTTTCCCACTTTTCTATCATCGTTTCTGACGGGTTTTTTATGGCTCTTAAATGGTATGCCTTTAACAGATCATGGGGGTCAAGTGCTTTTCCGCGATTATTTTGGGAATCAAATAACTGAAAAGCGTCACGCAAATTATCTTTGGGAATTGTTATCACAAAAACCTTGCATTTCTCTTTTATGTAATCGCTTATCTTTTGCAGTTCATCAGGGGTTATTGCGCCGCAAAGCGTATTCCATTCATCATAGTTTTCCTGGGCGTGTTTCCGTGATACTTCGATGTACGAGTCGGCCTTAAGTAAATTGCTTGCACCGCCCGGCATATTTGCTTTGGCGGCTTTATAAAAAAATAACGAAATGGAAATTAACCTTTGCTGCCCGTCAACTATATCCAATGTGGTATTGTCTTTTTTGTGCAGGATAATGGAACCAAATCTGTATTCATCCATTCCGCTGTTCATGGCTTCTCTTACATCATAAAACAAATTGCGGATATGCCTCCGTTCCCATTTATAGGGCCGCTGATAATCCGGGATGCTCAATTGTTCGTTGTCCAAAATGCTTATTACCGGCTCTACCTTTACGCTTATATTGTTCATTGTTATCTTTCCTTATTTGTTTTGGTTTTTACACTACGGATTTGCGGTCTGGAGAAGCCCGGGACTTTCCTCGTGTTCGATATCCCTGTCCGCTCGCCATCTTTGTTTACTCCTGTTCCTTGTCCGAACAAGCGGGAAAGTTCATCGTCTTCATCCGTTGTGTTTTTCTTTATAGTTTCCTCCGCCGCTTTACGAACAGCGGCGTATTGTTCCGGTGTAAAACGCAGATATTTGATATCCTTAAGCACATTTCCGTCTTTTTTTACCGCCTTTAGGCAAAAATGAAAGTAATGCTTTGAAAAAGGAATATCGCTTATCCAAAGGGGGCTGTGTCCTAAAGCTGTCCGGCACCAGGAATGATACAGGCTTGCGGGGATTTTTTCCCGGTTTACACTGTCAAATATTCCGTAAAATGATTTTTGCGCCGCCGTGCAAAGCTCCAGGTATTGATCGTTATCAAGGGCGTCATCGACTACAAAGCCAATGGCGCGGGGTTCCTTTTTTAGCGCCGCTTTGCAAATCGCAAGGTATTGCTTTTGGGTAAATTGTTCGGGGCGGACATACTCAAGTTCGTTGCCGTCTTTTTTTACAACGGCAAAGCAGTGGCTAAAGTTCTGGCTTGCCGCATATTTAAGACCGCCGCCGTTTTTTCCGGCGATTTCAAGCAGCACGTTAAAATCCTTCCCGGACGGAATATCAAGGTAATACAGGAACGAGCCTTTTTTGGCAACCGCTATTTTGCACAGTTCCAGCCAGTCTTTTTTCGCAAGGCGGTTTCTGTCTACCTTGTCAATGTTGGCATGGTTTTTCTTTACCACAGAAAAAGCGAGTTCCGTATACTGCGACCTGGTCAACAAGCCGCTTTGCATATTCTCAAAATCATGCGGTATTTTTTCCAGCACCTTTTTACAGATATCAAAATACTGTTTACCTGTAAGTTTTTTCGCGTCAATGGTTTCAATCGAGCGCGGGGCTGTGTGTTGAGACGCTTCCAGAAACGTCTGGGTTAGCCGGTAATACTGATCCGTTGACAATCGCGAGCTTTGTATTTTTTTAAAAGCCCTTTTAAGCTCAACCACGGAGCCAAGCATTTGCAGGCATATTTGGAAATATAAATCAGCGTCAATGTCCGCTTCGTTTATAAAAACCATTACATCAGGCATTTCTTTTATTGCCGCCATGCAGAGTTCCCTGTATTGGCCGGCGGAAAGAAGGGCGGGATTTACATGGCGTATATTGCAAAAAGTGTCTTCCAGGGCTTCCTGGCATAGGCTGTAATACTGCGATGGAGAACATTGTTTTCCCTTTACCTTAAGCATAACGGGAACCTTCTTTGTATTTTTGCTGATGCTGTAAAACACATAGTCCCCAAGCACACTGGCGAATTCGCCCATACCGCTGCAAGCATTACCAAGTAAATCATCCAGCCATACCATATTGCTGTCCCGGATATAATTATCAGCTTCCGGGTTCTGCCTTATTGCGGCGCGGCATAGCTTGCGTGTCTGCCGGTGGACATATTGTATTTGAAGGCCGTCCCGCATTACGGCCTTAAGACAGATATCCTCTGTCTGCCGCTCAACATCGCGAAGGTCTATCGCGGGCTCCTGGTTTTTTGCTTTACCGGACTTTTTTGTTTTCCGCGCCGGTTTGTTTTTTCCCGCCGCACTTTGCGCCGTACCCTGCGCCGCTTCTTGCAGGAGCGTATAGCAGTGCGGGTTTATCGCGTCGCACATGGTTTTGTCTACAAAGGCAAAAGCCTGAGGGTTTTGCTTCACCGCTTCAAGGCACAGTTCCGGGCTTTGCTCTTTTATCCAGCGAAGCGCCAGACCGTTATTCCGGACTGCCGTGAACATAACGGAATCCCATAACTTGCCGCCAAGCCTGTCCCGCTGTATCAATGGTAAAACTTTTGGGTTTGATTTAACGGCGGCATAACACAGGTTAAAATATTCCCTGCGGGTAAAAGAAGCAGTGTCGATAAACTCGATAAGCGCTCCGTCCTGCATAAGGGCCGCCATGCAGGTTTCCAAATCGGGCTTTTTAATATCTTTAATGGCGGCGGCGTTTTTGAGAACCAGCGCAATGTTTTTGGTTTTATTCATTATTGCCCCTTAATCATCCAATAATTCCTTTGTTATGATATCGGTTATGCTTTGGTGAAAATACGCAGACACTTTCATGAGCATAATCCGCGTGTTCTCTCCGGCGCATATCGACAGGACGGCCTCTTTTTTCGCGGCGGCAATGTTTTTTTGCACAGGGTCGCTTTCGCGCTCAACCATTTTGTCAAGAATTGCGGCAAAATACCCATACTGCTGGTCAAAGATAATGACGCTGTCAATGTCACTGTTAACGATAATGGAAAGACCGTACTCAAAGACATCATGCTCAGCTCCTGCGTCCAGGCGGCTTTCAAGGGCTAAAAGTCCTTCGCGGCGCGCCACCTCGCTCATTTCCACCGCCCTTCTGGCAAAGCGGATTTCTTCGCGCTCGCCTTCGCTCTGTATCGCGGCGGAA
>Ga0209755_10009219_pt1 | contig 10441 bp, 7 predicted proteins | sample TergutCo191P1_FD_187301 | JGI IMG/M metagenome (GOLD analysis project Ga0209755, IMG submission 187301) | Cornitermes sp. P1 segment gut microbial communities from Petit-Saut dam, French Guiana - Co191P1 (SPAdes) (version 2) | ecosystem: Host-associated > Arthropoda: Insects > Digestive system >...
TACTCAGTGCATTCCAGCGGCTAAAAGACCTATCACACACTGTGCACTTATACTTGCGAATACCAGCATGGAGTTGTTTGTGCTGGTAATAAACACAACTAGTTAGGAAGGATTTGTTGCAAACACTGCATATGAAAGGGCGCTCCTTTGTGTGTTTTGAGCGACGGTGATTACTGAGATCACCTTTATTGTTGAATGTCTGACCACATATTTCACATCTGTATGGGTAGTCCCGCGTATGTGTTCTTCGGTGTGTATACATGGCAGGACCTTGTGGAAAACTCTTTCCACAAATGTCACACATGAAAGGCTTCTCCCCTGTGTGCTGGCGCCTATGGATTATAAGTCCAGAGTAGTGCAACAGCACCTTACCACACTCTTCACACGGAAACCTATTTTGTGGCCGGTGTTCCTTCAGCTGGTGTCGTCTCAAATCAGATCGCTTCTTGAAACTCTGACCACAATCTTCACACAGATGAAATTCATGTTCCTCATCCCTGCATTTTTTTTGTTCAGAGTTTTGTAAATTTCCTCTCAGAAAACCACCATGTAAAATGTTACAGTGTATTTGCAGTCCTCCCCATGTATTAAAACTCTTCTCACATTTTTCACATACAAACAACAAAGGGATTGAAAACAGGCTCAGTTCATCATACTGATTTTCATGTTCTAAGTGATACTTTTTATGAAATTTCATTTCATTATGGTCTGAGAAGAGCATATCACAGTATGTGCACTGGTATGAGTTGAAACCAGAATGTTCTGAACTATGTTGTAACAAATGCTCCATGTGTGTAAATAATGTTTCACAGTACTCACAACAGAACAACACTGTTGCTTCAATTTCTTCAACACTTTTATCATTACCAGACAAACTGGATATGTTGTGTTTTTTTACATGTAATAAAGCATACTCCATACTGGGGAACACTGCTCTACATACACTGCATTTAACACATGTCTGAGGAACAAGAGGAGTGGAGTGACATATCTCTACATGCATATTCAGCTTGGAAATATGAGTAAAACTGGTGTCACACTGGTTACATTGGAAGGGTTTTGCTAAAATGAATTTATGAGATGCAGTATGCTTTCCGAGCAGAGCAGTGTCTTTAAATTGCTTCCTACAGATCTTGCATTTAAATGGCCATTTGACAAGTTCACACACATGAGTGTCCAGCTTAACTTTGGACATGAAAGATGTGCCACATTTCTTACAAGTTTCTGTACCACCATGAACTAAATTCATATGACGAAACAGCATATTCTCACTGGTAAATTCTTTTGTACATTGTTCACAAACTAAGGGTCTTGCTCCATAATGAAACTGGGTATGAAAAGAAAGTCTTTCTATGGTACCAAATATCATGCCACATTCCACACACTTGCAAAGTTTTGTGTCATCTGGTACACGAGCTATATTTTTCTGCTCAGTGCATTCATTTTCCAGTTTACCAAGTCTTTCATGTAGGTCAGTATTATGATTTTTAAAGTGGTTTTCCATATCTACTTCCTTTGTAAAGTACACATCACAAATGACACATGGAAAACCATTTTCATTAACATGGTACTTAGAGTGAGCTATGCATGAATCCAGGTCTGGACAAAAATCACCACAGAAATGACATGGAAATGACACAGAAGAAGCTACAGTAATATCTTCCATGTTGCCTTCATGACTGGAATGTTTCACACCTCTGCTAGCATTCTCTCGAATGTGACTGGTGTTGATGACTGGAAATTCACTTACAGATTCATAGTTTTTAAGTTGTTCGTCACCAAGTTCTGCTAAATCAAAAACTTCCACAATTTCACAATCTGTACTGAACTGAGAACTATCTGTTACATCTATTTCTTCTGAATTACAAATTCCTTTCTGAAGAATCATGTTCCCTTCGCAACATAGCGGACAACAATATACTTTGTCATCATCTGTAGCATCATTTAATTTATCTTGCTGCCTATCTGTAACATGTTTTTCACTTACATCTCTATTAGCATAATTAAAATAACTGTCAGAAGTAGTCAGTGATGATTCCCACGGACAAACCTTCATCATCCTTTTTAACTTCTTCTCAGCCGTAACACATGTTTCAGCAAAATCAAAACATATGTTCAGTTTGTTACTGCATGGCACACAGAGCTGCTTTGGTAAAAAATCAGTTACTTTAACCTGAGGAGAGAAAACAAACATTTAGTATTTAGTGTATAATGAAAACCAAAGGTATTATAGATGTTCACTACTGTACAAGAAATCCATTTTAGTGACCATTTCAAGCAACATACATTCACATATAGAGAAGTCACTACAGTGGAGACTTCACATTTTCACATTCTATAAGGGGCATAAAATGTGATGTCATTAAGAATAAAAATATAAAGACACCAATTTCAGGACATACTGTTCAAATAACAGTATGTTGACGCAGTAAAGCAAAGCAAACAAATATTACAAGATTCTAACATAAATTAGTGCAGTTTTCATAACCATAATCCAATGCTGTCATATACTCACAGTTACTGGCAGGCATGTATTGATTTTGTCAGCAAGATGTTGTTCTCTTCCAGCTCCATTGAATATATATATGCCTTTACTGATGCTACTTGCACACAAACGACACAACGGTCCTTTACATTCCAGTTCTTCAGTTACACAACTGTCGTCCATGACCTCCATGCTTGTAGTATCTGCCTTTACAATTATTTCATTACCAGCATCTTCTAAAAGTAAGTATAATATTAAGCACCAGCTACACAGCTTTACATGTATGAAAAAATCATTAAGACTCAAGTCCCCATCTTCAACAAAAGCAAAAATTTGTAAGTTTTTATAGTCTGTAAGCTTGTAATGTTTTTTTATACCTAATAAAAATAGCCTGTTGACAATTAATTGAAATCTTATCCACAGAGAAAATAAGAAAAAATACATTCAGTGGAAGAGATGCCCTCCTTACTTGTGAATGATGAAAAATGAAAGTTATGGTAAAAATGTCTGGAGCAACTATTTGGCTTTTGTACCTAATGTCTGAACCAAGCTGTGGGAAACATAGTAGGGTTGGGATGTTTTTGTTATGTTCTACTCTCAAAGAATAAAATCTAAAATCAATTGTGTTTGATACAACTTAGACTGTCAAAACAGCTTCTTATAACAATACCTAAAACTACCATAACATAGCATGTAACAGATAATCAAGACAGCCTAAGATTACTATTAGTGTCAGGAAAATAGTGTACACTGAATTATAATGTCACAGGTTTATGCATTATTTCAGGCTTCCAATGTGAAGTAGGTGAGATATGTGCTCTTGTTATTATGTAGTGAGTAGTGGTAATTTCTTACTGATGGTTTGGGACAACCTATCGCTCCCATCCTCAGGGTTCAAGAATCCCAAAGAAAGCCTGTATCCCCAATATGGATAAAGGGAAGAGTGTGGGTGGTAAAAATGTCTCAGTGGCATGGTGTTGGCTAACAGGGTTGATGCAAGTGGTTAGATGGAGGAAAGTGTGGTAGTCATTACAGCTGGACAGAAACACTGCATGATTGAAGGAATTCTAACCTGCATAACAGCATGACACAGGAAAACACCCACATGAGTAAAGTGGGAGGAAGGAAAGAAAGTATTGGATTAATAAACAGATAATCTAAAACAAAACAATACAAGGGGTGGGGAGGAAGTCATAATACAGTGCTATTGTATGCTCAAGTGAGTGTTCTCCTCTCTCTCACTATCACACATGTTAGAATTTCTTCGAACACAGAGCATCCCTGTCCAGCTCCACTGACTATCACACTCACCCCTATCCAACCACTTGCAACAACCCTACTGGCTGACACCATGCTACTGAGACATTTTCACCGCTCATAGTCTACCCTATATAAACTCCGTATTGGGGCTACATGATATCTTTGGGATTCTTGAACCCTGAGAATAGGACCGACAGGTTGTCCCGAAACGTCGGTAAGAAACACGCACTACTCGCTTAGTAAATAAACCAGAAGAGAGCAGTTTTCCGCCGTCAGAGGTTCTTTTCTTCACTGGCCCTGCTTTCATAACCAAAGAACTGTCTACTAAGCTGATTTTTTACTGTACAAATATGCATATTACTTTGATTCCGATTATCGCCGTATCATTTCAAAGATTCGTCTACATTTTTCCACATTGTTCAGCTTCACACGCACGTTTTATAAATCCGTAACTAACAAATATAAAACACCATATGAAATATTCTGCAGAAAGGACTTTTCTCTTCCACATTTAATGCATCACTACAGTTCACTTACCGTTCTCAAAAATTTATTTCGTTTCCAGTTCAATTACTTGACCTCAACAAACCACTTGCCTCAATTGCCGTTGGCACGTTGGCGATACTGTTAAAGTAAAAACAAGTCAGTGTCGTGATGCGTTAACATCTGTGTGACATGCGTTTCGCATCGTCGCAGCCTATACTAGCTAATCTGTGGTCGCAGCTATGCTGATTGTTGTGACTAGATGATCTGTGGTGATTAGCACTATTCTGCATAAAATGCTGGAAACTAGTCATATGTTACAAAAATAACGATAATGGTGGAACTAAAAAATAGATTTCGTTCAGCGGAGAGAATATTGATAAATACACTTAATGTTATTCCCATCACAACTGTAGAGCAGAATCACGAAGTATGGCATTCCAATAGTAGTGACAAATGGGATATATTCCAACACCAGTGTCGACGTAGGGGGGGAGTCGGTACAAATTACCGGGACGTGGTGGTCCGGAAGAGGGCCCGGGGTCCGACTATGTTGCATATGTTGTATTTTCGACGATATTATTTGTCGAGTGTGCAATTTAACCCTTCCAGCCTAAGCCCAAATCACTCCGCAACTGCGTCTTTTTGACTTGGTGTAAATATTTCTAGCCGGACCGCCCTTGCTGTGGGGAGGGGAGGTGGGACGTGAGGGCCGAACCCACTTTCAGCAACCGTAACATGATTGTACTCAATGGCTTTGACATAATGCGCTTCACACATAACTAAACAACCGACGGTTATGATTGATTGTTCGAGTATTTATTTTCGTGATTGATTGATTAAGTAATTTATTCGATCATTGGATGCCACGTTATGCTACACGTCACACTGCACGATATGCGGTACCCACGACTCGACGATTGCTTATCGAGTTCATTACTCCTACTAAAATGCTGAATGCCACATTATTTGCATTTTCCTCGATTCAGTACAACCCGTAGCGCGATGCTGTTACCCTCTCTTCAGGTTCTGGACTACCGTGTGTAAACAAGCTTTAGGCTCCCCTGCAAGAAACGGTATTGGTTGCAAGGACGTTTCTGTGCATTGTAGTTCAATTTCCAACAAATGTTTTTAGAACTGTTATTGTAATTTAAATGACAATGGCGTGCATTTGTTAGTTTAAATTGTGGTCATAGACCATACTTACAATGGATCTTAACATTTTAACTCTTACATAGTTAAAATAACAGTTTCCAGGAGCAGTCTGTGTCTGTTCTCTATGGACCGGTCATTTGATTCAAAGGATGGCATCTGTGATCCAGTGTGTGAAGTAGTAATCTGTGAGTGTGTGTGTTTTGTACTGTGCATCAACAAACACGAGCAATCTGTGAACACGAGTGCATGAGCGATCACCATCGGCGCCAGATAAACTGTGATCGGCGCTGTCAAGTACTCGAGTGGGAGTGGTGTTTCCCAGTGTTCGTGTTGTGTGTGTTGCATTGTGCAAGAAGGAAAACCTTGGAAAACAATTTAGAACTGACTGTATTGCAGTACATGGTTTGGACTGGTTTCATAAGGGATACTGCATAAGAGTTGGCACATTTCAGACCGAAAATTTTGAAATCTTCTGATCAAATCACGTCGTTCAGGAAAAGGTAACATACATTTGTATGCAGTTGTGGGGGACAGCAGTACGGTTGACACAACAGCAGTGCTGTCTAAATAGTTGCTACAAATTACACAATTTAATAAACCTTGTGTAAGGTTTGAAGGTGAGAATGTGGTATAAAGTCTTTAGCTGTTTAAATTATCACTCGGTTAAAAGTTAATTTTGGTGATGCAATACAGTAGTATAAATTGTGTTAGAGATAAGAGTTTGAGTGCTGAAAGAATAAGTGGATGTGAGAAGGCAAATATTATGTTACTGTAAACTGTGAAGATGGAATTAATTTTAAAGAAAATTTTTCTGTAACAATATAGGGAACAGATTCAAGTCTTCATGGACTGAACAGGTGCTAAAGATGGAGGATGCAGGCTCCGTTAAAAGATCTGTAATTGTATTGCAATTATGATCAGCACTGTTTTGAGAACCTCAAATCTTGCATGGCAAGGGTAGTAATTTTAATTAGCATAAAAGATTAATACATGCTCATGTGGCTTAATTAAAGTTTGGATAGTTTGTCAGAATAGTGCCTACAAACACAGCCAAGTCATGACATCATGATCTGTTTCCATGAGGTAAATTGATAGCATAATCCTGTTGCCAGTGTTAATTACTTTCACAAGATGCAATGTTTTATAATTAATATTCATTGATAGAAGTCTCTTTAGTATTTTTGTAGGTGTTACAGACTCAGTTTGGCTAGGAATAAACTTTGCTATGGTGATAGTAGAATTACTAGGCTATAGAATAATTATTCTTTGCATTTGACTGCCCAGAGATAAACTAGTAATAAGGAAACTACACAAAAAAGTTTGATTTTAAACAGTGATTTGCATGTTAGTTTTCTACAGGAGAGTGTAAAGTTGAATGAGCTACAAAATTTCCATTTTGTACATGTGGCAAACATAGTAGGTTATCAGACTGGGATTGCATGGAGTACCATATTAGTGCATGATGTAATTGTAACAGATAAGAAAAACACTGCAGAACCAGCAGTAGGAATGGGCGTAGGTTTCTCAGATAATCTTCCTCAGATATTTTCATTGATGTTTGAAAATGTCATAGAATGTACTGTTAAATTTCATCAGCACATATTATTCTGTCTTATCTAATTGACTTACATAACATTTTTAACTTATGTCCAAAGTCTACAGGCATATGTCTGTGAATTACCAGTGACAGTTTTATTAAAAACAGACATTGTTTTGTATATGTGAAAAATTAACAATCATTCTCTGATAACAAAAAACTGGATGACTTGCAGTAATAGTTATGAAAGTTTTGTGAAAAATATTTATTATAATCTGCTTGTTACAGCTCTTCTCTCCATACACCACCCAAGTAGTTTTTTGAAATGAGTTATAACAATGTTGTCAGTTACTAAGATTATTACTGTTGGTGATAGATGGATGAATGAGTATGTACCAGTGGTGGAAATACTGAGAGGTGATAGTGGAAATGCTTGGAGAAAAACTTGTTACAGTGCCACTTGTTCTACCATAATTCTCACATGGACTGAACTGGGACCAAAAGTGGGCCTCCATGTTGAGAGGCTGGTGACAGCCTGAGCCATGGTATGGTCTCCATATAGATTAAAAATAGATTAACAGACAAACTCAATGGTACATTGTCCTTGCCAGTGTGATGGGTGCTCAGTTTATGAAGTTCCTCACTTGTTATGGAATGTGAAATTTCACTACCATGTTCACAATACCTGCTAGGAGATCCTGTTTGACACCAGTTTAATGCATTTTAAATTACCAAAGAATTAAACAGAAGTTGACACTTTTTAACATGCAGACCCTTTATAGTGGGGGATTGTTAGGCCTCATCCAACTCCCAAGTTGACCATTTATTGTTAGGTGTATACAAACGATCACCATATTTTAAGGTATTCCATATTTGTGGAAGTTTCTTTTCTGTCTGTAGTCTGAAGATGAACTTTTTCTGAAAATAAAGTTCTCGTCTTCAAAACCTTCATACAAAAATATGTTGGGCCTAACATTTTACAAAATAAAAGTTTTGTTTTTCTATTATCTGTCAGTGCTTGTGTCTTTATAGGTTGTGAAGATGCCTAGAGGTATTAGCATACTGGTATCATCCCTGATGATTCTGTACTCGGTATGCGGATATGACCTTGAAAATGGAGGAAAGATTTGGGCCCTTTTGGTAGCTGGGTCTAATGAATATTACAACTATAGACATCAGGTATAATTGCATTATGTCTGTAAGTGCATAAATGTTTTAAGGATTTCAGATGTGTGAGGATCATGTGTTGTGAAAATGCAGCAGTCTTTTAACTCTATTGTTTCAACTGAGGCAGTTTAGTCATGTTATTGCTTGTCTGAATGTTTGTGTCAGTGTTTAATTGTCTCAAAGTTATGTTCAGACACTGTCAGAGGTGTGTCCTATAAATGGTATTTTCACAGTTGATTATTTCTATATTCAGGTGACTGGTTTTTTTGTAGTGCTGACACTGCCTTTTTAAGATTAGTTTTGGTAGTTCCGGAATGATTGCGGGGCCTTTGATCACTAGCATTATGCACTAATTACTAGAGCACTGGCCACTAGTTTTTGGCTGCCCTGGTTGCTTTGTCAAGTCTACTTCAAGAAACTTCGCTGTCTAGTGCTGAGTAGGCTGCTGACAGCACCATGTAAGAGAGCAGGGTGATATATATGTATATAAACACATAAGTGCAAGTGTAAGGAAAGCTTGAACATTTACAATTTAATGTAATCTGTGTGCCATGCAGTAGACTGATTATGCAGTATTAGATCCAACATATTGCACAACTAGTAATGAATAATCGTCTGTCTTTTATGTACATCTTAAGTGTTTCAGGGAGGTCTATATACAAAGGCATTAAAAAAATTGGCATAAGACAATCTGCAATGAAGAGAAATTAGATGTAATAGGTTGGTTTGAAAAAAGGTGAATGAATTTTTGAAGTGTGCCATAATGTTGGACTTGGTCATAATAGCCTACATACAATTCGTGATAATGCTGATAGAATTACAGAAAGTGTGAATTCAAGAACTAAAGTATTTGTGTAGCAAGACTACCACAGTCCTAATGCATTGAACTGTACCGAAAGCTATGGAAGTGAGTCTCTTACATTTTTACTGCATTAGAAATAAATAAATATATTGTATAGAAATGTATATTGTATATACAGAACATATTTACTTTACGGTTCCATGTGTCCAATACTGGTATAGTCATACACTATATAGGATGAGGTTGTCAGTCCTTTCACTCCCAGGAAGTACAGTGTTTTAAATGGGAATTATGTGTTCAGTTCCTTGACGTTTTTCAGAAATGTATCCATGGTGTAAAATGAGACCTGCCTGTATTGCCAATTAAAATTATCAAATGGTTTAAAATATAAATCTATTACTTTACATATTCTCAGTTATCTACCATGGCATGAACAACAGCCAGGCAAGGCAGGGATATTCCTTTGGAATGAAGATGACAAAACATTGACGTAGCTGTTTATTGGCATTGGAGGATAAAATAAAATTTTGTTTAGAATTGTTAAAAATGTTTGTTAGTGGATTTATATTTGACACACTTTTAGTAACATTAACTGAGAATAATGTATTGTAACTCTACCTGTGCACAGCTTTGACAGAATTTACTGTACTTGTATGCTTTTGTATCTACCTCCCTGATGATGACTGTATAGATCTCAAAAATTAGTGACAAATGATTATTTGTTATTGATTGTGCAGTTTGTTTGATAAAATACTGTATAAGTAAACTTGAGAATGGTCAAAACAAGGGGTTATCGGCCATTGACACGTTTGGTGATCGGTAAAGTACATGTGTGTTTTAACAATGAATATCACAAGAACTGGTGATTAATATTTACTTCTCCATCGACGACTGGTGTCTGAGCTGTCTAGCTTTCATTCCATTAATTTCATCTTCCCTGTTCTCTCACACAAGCCAAGGTCTGTAGTAGGACTTTCCCAGGATATGGTAATGAATAATAAACAGCCCACAGTTTCTGGGGGTTTTGATCATGGACAATATAAAGCTTTACCTTTTTTTTTGTACCTTTGTATCGGACATGCACGGATGTCTAGTGGATTAAATAGTTCTGAGGCATGATTTTTTAATACTTGTAAGATAAGTTAGTAAGAATTATGTTTATATATTAACTTGATTTTCTGAATATGTTGCATTCTGTTGGCAGGCTGATGTTTGCCATGCCTATCAAATTCTTCACAAGAATGGAATTCCAGATGAAAATATTATTGTCATGATGTATGATGATATAGCGTATAATGAAGAGTAAGTATATTAGAACACGGAGACAACATTAAATTGGCATATCTTTGAAAAGCATTTTTAATTGCCTACACCTATGCAGACATAATTATGGTGGCAGTCCATTGCATGTTACTTGCTATATGTTCATGTGAATACATGTGTGGGGACACCCACATGTCATTCCATCTCTTATTCAATCCCGTTTCACCTCACAGCTCCCCTTCCTCTGTCCGTACACCAGTCAACACACCGACCTAGTTAACAGCAGCTT
>Ga0209755_10009220_pt1 | contig 10440 bp, 9 predicted proteins | sample TergutCo191P1_FD_187301 | JGI IMG/M metagenome (GOLD analysis project Ga0209755, IMG submission 187301) | Cornitermes sp. P1 segment gut microbial communities from Petit-Saut dam, French Guiana - Co191P1 (SPAdes) (version 2) | ecosystem: Host-associated > Arthropoda: Insects > Digestive system >...
AGCTTTCCGAAGAAAAGTTATCCGAGATTATAGCTTTAATAAAAAGTGAGCCCAGGCGTTTTATCGCGCAGGAAGTTATCGATTTTATCGATCTTGATATATTGAACGACGACGGCGAACATATCAAGCGCAAAGCCGACTTAAGAGCATTTGTGCTTACAGGAAAAACAACGCGCGTATGGGCTAGCGGGCTTACCCGTTTTTCACGGATAGAAGGTTCGTTTATTGTTAATTCATCTCAGGGAGGAGGGTTTAAAGACACATGGGTATTATCTCATTAAAAGACAGTTCATGTCTTTACTGGCTTGGTAGATACGCGGAGCGTGCTTACACAACATTGGATTCGTTTTTTGATTATTACGATTCCATGCTGGACAAAGACAAAAACTCCTATCGTGATTTTCTAAAAAGGCTGGACATCGATGACACCTTCGGTGATTACAGCCATTTCCTTCAGGTGTTCCTTTACGGGAAAGAAACGTTTAGTATAAGTTCGATGTTTCGTTTTACCTATGACAACGCGCTTGTATTAAAGAGCATGATAGGCAGCGAATCATTGGCGTACCTTGAACTCGCGAGCAATGTTTTCCATTCTCATAAGGAAACGAAAAATCTAAGGCTTGCGTTTATGCCTGTAATGGATTACCTGCTCGCCTATTGGGGCTGCATTGACGATCATCTCGCCTTTGGCGAAGCCGCCACTATTACAAAGTGCGGAAAAATTGTTGAGCGGCTGGATTTGTATTTCAGGTTTGACTATGACACCAATTTAATAAACAGGGAATTCGACAAGCTGTGTCATCTTGTAGCCCGTGTGTCACGTTCCAATAAAGGTTTCTGTAATACGACACAGTTGGCGGAGCTTGTTGATGTATTGGCAATAGAAAACAGTTACAAAGACCGCTTGGACGAAACACTGACAAGCCTTAATAAATTGTTCGAGGAGTTAGCGTCTTGAAGACCGTCAATTTTCAATATCAAACAAGACTGGTTTTTTCTTCTCCTATTACCGAGCATCAGTTTTCATTAAAAATTTTGCCGCAGAGCGACGAAAGGCAGCGCATAGAAGAACTTGTCGTGTCAATTGAACCTGAAGGCGCAACATGGAATTCAATCGACGGTTTTGGAAACAGGATTTTAAGCGGGCACATTGAATTTCCTCATGAACATTTTTGCTTCGGCATAAAAGGGACTGCCAATGTAGCGGACGTACCATATACAATGTGCAGTGAACCTGAACGTGTCTTGTTTTATCCGACAGAACTTACAAGATCGGAAAAAAAGCTAATCGATTTATACAAAGAGATAGAATCGTTTGCGCCCAAAGATTTTCTAGAGCGCTTGCAATTTTTCTCGCAAGAGGTTCACGCAAGAATGCGATACGAGAGGGGAGTTACCTCAGCGTCAACTACAGCGGAGGAAGCTCTTGCGAAAGGAGCAGGCGTTTGTCAGGATTACACCCACATACTTCTTTCGATCTTGCGTCAGGATGGAATTTGCTGCAGGTATACGGCAGGATTCGCGTCAGACTCAGGCGAGACTCACGCATGGGTAGAAGCGTGGATAAAAGATCGGTATTATGGCATAGACCCTACTCGGAATAAATTGATAGATGAAAGTTATATCGCAATATCAAGAGGACGCGACTTTGAAGACGCTTCAATCGAAAGAGGAATATTCAAAGGCATGTGCAATGAAACTGTGAATGTGGAATTGAGTATGGAGATTTTACAATGATTCAAACTGTTTCCTCCGCGGCTCTTCCAGTTACAGAAAATCTAATCATACAAAAAAACCGTATAGAAAATAATACGGAGAGTGTAAAAAAAAGAGTTTGCATAGTTACTGGAACGCACGGCGATGAGCTTGAAGGACAGTATGTGTGCGCAAGGCTCGCCGAACTTCTAAGCGCACAAAAGCAAAAGCTTTCCGGCATTGTCGATATTTACCCTGCCTTAAATCCGCTCGGAATAGATTCTGCCACAAGGGGATTCCCGCTCTTCGATCTTGACATGAACCGCATCTTCCCCGGCTCGCTCCAGGGCTCTCTCGCGGAAGCGACTGCTTATGACATTGTGCGCGATATCGAAGGGGCGGATATTTGCATCGATATTCATTCAAGCAATATATTCCTGCGCGAAATACCGCAGATTCGCATTAGTGAACAAACAGAAGCCGCTCTTTCTCCTTTCGCGCTTTTGCTTAATGTTGATCTTGTCTGGGTTCATCCTGCGGCGACTGTACTTGAATCTACGCTGGCTCACACGCTCAACGAAAGAGGCGTAAAAACCCTTGTTGTTGAAATGGGCGTTGGCATGCGTATTACCGAAAGCTATTGTGACCAGCTTGTAAACGGCATACTCAATCTTTTTAAATACCTTGGAATGTACTCAGGCGATGTTCAAGCTGTAAAGAAACCCGTTGTTTCAAAAGATCGCTGCGTTGGATTTTTGAATTCAGACGCGGCAGGAATTTTTATTCCATGCGCGGCGCACGGCAGCCGTGTGAACACAGGAGATATAATTGGAAAAGTGATCGATCCATTGACAGGTACTACGATTGATAGCGCAAAGGCTCCGTGCAGCGGACTTTTGTTTACGCTAAGAGAGTATCCTGTAGTGTACGGCGGCTCGCTTCTTGCGAGAATCATGGGAGACAAAAATGATTAAAAAAAATATTTTTTCGATCAAGTCTAATTACCGCCAAAGCATGGATATAACAGGTTTTATTTTCGGTTCAGGCGAACTCTCGTGCTGCATAGTCGGCGCCCTGCGCGGAAATGAAATACAACAGATGGCAATTTGCGCTCAACTTGTAAATACACTTAAACTTTTGGAAGAGAAGGGAAGCATCGCAAAAGATAAAAGCATAATGATAATACCATGCGCGAATTATTACTCCATGAATATCGGAAAGCGTTTTTGGACAATGGACAATACCGACATTAACCGCATGTTCCCCGGCTACGATTTAGGCGAAACAACTCAACGGATAGCGGACGGTCTTTTTAAGGCGATAAAAAATTATAAATTAGGCATTCAAATGGCAAGTTTTTATCAGAAAGGCGAGTTTCTTCCGCATGTTAAAATAATGAACACTTCCGGCGGAAAAAAGAAATCCGGCGAACATGTAATCAAAGAATCGCTTTCGCGTTTTGGTTTGCCCTACGGCCTAATTAGAGAACCCATGCCCATTGATACAGCAACCCTAAACTACAACTGGCAAATATGGAATTGTCAGGCATTCTCGTTGTTTGCAGCATACACCGATCATATTGGAAGGCAATCGACACAAACAGCCGTGAACGCGGCTCTCCGTTTTTTGGAAGCCAAGAAAATTATTCATTACGATTTAAATCAAATGCCCCCCGGCTCTCACACAAGAATTTTAAACGAAGACAGCATATTGCCGGTAAGTGTCCAAAGGGCAGGTATATTAAAAAAGCATGTCTCTGTTGGTGACGAGATAAAAAAGGGTTACCTGCTCTGCGAAATTATCCATCCGCTGGAAGGAAACGTAATAGACCAGATTGTTTCCCAGACCGATGGAACGGTATTTTTCTCATGCAGCGAACAACTTGTAATGGAGCATACTGACGTCTTTAATATCATCCCGCAGTAGGTGGCTTTTGGCAAAATTACTAGGGAAAAGCCAGACTGTCTTTTATACAATGAATACCTTAAATTTCCTCATTAATAACCTTTATGAGCCTGTTAATAATCCTTGATTTTCTCTTTTCTTGTATTATTTTAGGATTTTCAACAAATAAATCGGCAGGGCTTACTTTTAATGTTTCAGCAATACGGTCGATAGTGTTTGCCGTAGGAAACCTCTTCATAGACTCTATCTTACCGATTAAAGTAGGTGAACACCCCACTTTTTCGGCAAATTCTATTTGAGAAATACCTAAAATACCACGAAATCTTTTGACATTCTTTGCTAATAATTCTCGTACTTTTGTCATAATTAATCATTATTTCTCCAATTTGTGTAGAATTTCATCATTTTGAAGACTTTTCAGCAATAGACATATTGTCTCAAAATAATGACATATTGTACTTTACAGTTATATAAATTAATAATAAAATTATCAAAGTATATTCTGTTGAACTAAAAAGGAATTTTATTATGATTAATTTTCCTAAAAACACCAAATCTAAAATTTTTTTGGCAAAAATCGCAGTTTTCCCCTATTTCAGCTAAATAGCTAATTATAATTTATGTTTAATTGTTGAGGTTATTTTAGTATTGGTTTTTTACAAAAGAAGTTTGGCATGAATATTGTAAATATGAGAGGATATTGAATGAAAAAAATATTTGAATCGTATTCGTTACTGATAATATTCACTGTTGCCAGTGCAATAGTATTCTTTGTATCGCTTTACTCACGCTCTTTGAACAATTTTTTTATTAAAACCAGTGAAAAAAATATCACGCAGCGAATGAGCGAATCTTCCAAAAGGCTTTCTGCTATGATCACTGCCGAAGAACTTTCCATGTACCGCGAGGAAAAGGACATGAATCTGCAGTCTTATAAGGATCTACGCCTTAGGCTGTTAAGCTTTTCTATAGAAGCGGATGTTCTCTATGCCTATTATATGCGTGTGGAAAACGGCATGGTTCAATATATAGCAGATAACGATTTTGATGACAGCACAAGAGTCGGCCTTGACACCCCTCCTATGGAAGCGGCTCTTTTACCCGGAATTTTGCCAATACTTGACGGCAAAAGCGGAGTGACCGAACTCGGTATGTATGCGCCCGATTGGGATGGGCTTATCAGCGCTTATTCTCCGGTTTTCGACTCCAGCGGCAATGTAATAGCTATCTGCGGAGTGGATGTAAACGATGAAATTATAGTTAGAACCCGCCAAAGATCAAAATTCTTATGGACAATGGAATTAATTTCGGTTGTTATAGTATTTCTCAGCGGTATGTACGGATTTTTTAAGTATCGCCGTGAAGCAGAAGCGGCAAAAAGCGTAAGTGATGAAATAGGCAGACAGAATAAACTTTTTGAAACCACAAACCAGGTATCTTCAATTCTTCTTGAACCGGAAACAGATAATTTTTATGAAACCATACGGAAATCCATGAGCATAATGGCGGAAGTTATCGGAGTTGATCGCATTACCGTATGGGAAAACTCAGGGACTGGCGATGTTTTGAGTTTTTCGCTTCGCTGCGAATTAGAAGACGGAAATTTTAATCAACGTGAGAATGGCGAACTGGCTCCGGCTATTCAGTTTGACAGATACCGCCCTGAGAGAAACCACTCATGGAAAAATATGTTAATGATGGGCGAGTACCTTAACTCTATTATTCGCGATATGCCTGCCGCGGAACAGGCGGAGTTAACAATAAGAAATATTAAATCATTTCTTGTAGTGCCGGTTTTTTTGCATGATCATTTTTGGGGTTTCGTAGGTTTTGATCATTGCAGGGAAGAAAAACTTTTTCCAAGCGGCGAGGTGTTCATTCTGCGTTCCGCAAGCCGTATGCTGGCAAATGCCGTTATCCGCAACAAGATGTCCGAAAACCTTGTTACCGCTAAAAATTTGGCAGAACAAAGCAACCGTTCAAAAAGCATATTCCTTTCGCAGATGAGTCACGAAATCCGCACCCCGATGAACGCTATTTTAGGTATCGCCGAAATTCATTTGAGGGATGAAACAATTCAGCAAGTTACAAAGGAAGCGTTCGGGCGAATATATGAGTCAGGCGATTTATTGCTGAAAATTATAAATGACATACTTGACCTTTCAAAAATTGAAGCCGGTAAACTGGAACTGTCAATTGTCAAATATGATATTCCAAGCCTTATCAATGATACAGCGCAATTAAACCTCATGCGTTATGAATCAAAGCCCATAGAATTTTGCATTGAAGCGGACGAAAATATACCGGTTTATTTATACGGCGACGAGCTTCGTATCAAACAGGTGTTGAACAATATTCTTTCAAACGCTTTTAAATATACTGATGAGGGGAAGATAGAATTCGCTGTTTCCGCCGAGACTGATAATGCTGATAACGCAACGCTTGTATTCAGGATAAGCGACACGGGTCAGGGCATGACGGAAGATCAAATTGCAAGGCTATTCGATGAGTATTCCCGTTTTAACCTTAATACTAACCGTACTATAGTCGGCGCCGGTCTAGGCATGAGCATAACAAAACGTCTTGTTGATTTAATGAACGGTAGTATTGCGGTTCAGAGCGAATCTGGCAAGGGATCGGTAGTTACTGTACGCGTTCCGCAGAAACTAGCAGGTACGGAAGTCTTTGGAAGTGAAGTAGTCAAGAAATTGCAGGATTTTAATTTTACCAGTACAACACTTACAAATAAAACACAGTTTATACGGGAACACATGCCCTACGGAAGCGTTCTGGTGGTTGATGATGTTCAATCTAATATTTATGTCGCCAAAGGAATGTTGCTGCCTTACGGGTTAAAAATCGATACCGCCTCTAGCGGTTTTGAAGCAATAAAAAAAGTTGATGACGGAAATGTATACGACATTATTTTTATGGATCATATGATGCCGAAAATGGACGGCATCGAAGCGACTAAAATAATACGCAGTATGGGCTATACTCAGCCTATTGTCGCCCTTACCGCCAATGCCCTTATAGGCAAAGCAGAAATGTTTTTACAAAACGGTTTCGACCGCTTTATTTCCAAACCGATTGATTCGCGTGAGCTTAACATAATACTTAATGAGCTTATACGAAACAAACAACCATCTCCCATTCAAAAAAATAATACAAACGATGAACTGACAGCATTGGTGGCTAAAGATATAGAAAACGCCATTGCTGTTTTGGAAGAATTATTACCGGAGTTAAATTCCACAAAAGAGAATCTTGAACTATACACCACAACCGTTCACGGCGTAAAAAGCGCTCTTTTCAATATAGGTGAAACGCAGCTTTCAAACGCCGCTCTTAAACTGGAAAAAGAGTCGGCTAACTGGGAAACATCTGTAATAACAGATGAAACCAGAGAATTAATAAATTCGCTGCGGTCATTTTTGGAAAAACTGTAGTATACGTTTTTTTTGCATATAAGGAAAATTAGATAATTACCCTAATAAAGAATTATTATGAAGAAACAATTGACGCTATTCAAGGATAAATTTACCCGTCCGTCCGCGCAAGCGGACAATTGATAAATTCCTTAAAAGAGTCATCGAACCTTTAGTTCGGCTAAGGCCGTTATAGCCTTGAAATTGATAATTATCTGATATATTATATATTTAGAGGAATGAAAATGCCTGTAATATGTCCCGTATCGGATTTAGAAACCAGATTGTCAGAAATATCAAAAACCGTCCATGAAACAGACGAACCTGTTTTTTTAACAAATAACGGTTACGGAGATATGGTAGTAATGAGCATGAATAATTGGGAAGAAATGAATTTTGAAAATGAAATTTACCAAAAATTGATAGAAGCGCAAGCGGAAGCTCAAACAACCACCGCACGTCTTTCTCATAGTGAAGTCTTTGATCCTCTAAGGCAAAAAATAAATAACTATATAAAGACTTCAGAAAATGCCTGATATAAAATATCTTCCTTCTTTTTATCAAGAACTTGACGCCATAGTAGAATATATTTCCGTTATATTGGAAGCGCCAAGAGCGGCATTAAATCTATTAAATGAACTTGATACATCAATATCAGAATTACCAAAAAATCCTAATGCTCACAGGTTATACCGCCCGATTAAACCGATAGACACAAAATATCGAATTTTATCCGTTAAAAATTATTTAGTTTTCTATGTTGTTCTGGAAAACTATATAGAAATACATCGCATTATTTACAAAAAAAGAAATCTGTCACAATTGATAAAATAAAAACCTCCGTACTACAAAAGCAGCACGGAGGTTGATTAAACATTAGGCTGCTTTATATGAATCAAGATCGGAATCCTTGTGAGGCGTTCCGTATGCATAAGAGCCAAAAAGCCAGATTTGTTCAACAGGTACAGTTTGTATAATGAATTCTGGGTTTAAATGCGCTTCCCGTACCACTATACAATTTTTTAAAAAACCACTTGACACAATTTTAAATTTTTGCTAGATTGGGACAAATATCTCAAGGAGAAAATTTTGAACAGGCTTAGCCTAAACAGCGTATTCGTCATTATTAACGTCATCATTATTGATGGCGGTTTGGCTATGCGCTGACAAAGGATAAGAGTTTTGAGAATGCTCTAACCCGCAGCGCAGGCTGCGGGTTTTTGTTTTATAAGAAACGATAAATAGTAAGGAGAAGACCATGCTTCTGACAGGAGCGCAAATTTTAATTGAAGAACTTGTCCGCAATAATGTAGACACAGTTTTCGGATACCCCGGCGGAGCGGTGCTGGATATCTATGACGAACTATACAAAAACGAAGCGCGGCTTCGACATGTTATCTCCGCGCATGAGCAGGGAGCGGCTCACGCGGCGGACGGTTACGCAAGGGTTACAGGCAAGGCAGGCGTTGTGATTGCGACAAGCGGTCCCGGCGCGGCAAATCTTGTTACGGGGATTGCCAACGCCTACCTCGATTCCGTTCCGCTTGTCGTCATTACAGGCAATGTCGCGACTGCCTTATTGGGCAAGGACAGTTTTCAGGAAGTTGACATCGTGGGAATTACTCAGCCTATTGTCAAACATAATCACATTGTCCGCGATGTAAAAGATCTCGCTTCAGAATTGGCAAGCGCCTTTCAGGTAGCTCTGTCGGGAAGAAGAGGGCCTGTGCTTATTGATATTCCAAAAGATGTACAGAAGGCAAAATGCGAATATAAATCCTGCGAGACCGCGCAAAATGACAATCGAATAATGGGAAGCATAAAAGAAGCGATTGAAGCCATTAACAAATGTGAAAAGCCGTACATATACTCAGGCGGCGGAGTTATCGCGGCTAAAGCTGAAAAAGAAGTTCTTGCTTTGTCGCAAAAAATTTCCGCGCCCATCGGGCTTAGCATGATGGGGCTTACCGCGATTCCGCACTCGTATCAGCTTAATCTTGGAATGTGCGGCATGCACGGAAAGTACGCAGCCTCTGTCGCTCAGTCAAAGTCCGATCTTATGATCGCCGTTGGTGTGCGTTTTTCAGACAGAGCGACAGGAGACATCGGCGAATACACAAAAAATTGCAGAGTCATTCATATTGATATTGATCATGCCGAGCTTGGAAAAAATGTCCCGGAAATAATCGAACTCTGCGGAGACGCGAAACAAATCCTGTCCGCCATTCTGGAAAAAATTGACGAGAAGCATAACAATGAATGGATCGAAACAATCGTAAATGATCTACAGGTAGATGTTGGCGGACAAACGGAGTTTGTAGATGATAACAGCTTTTCGCCGAAAAATATTATCCATACAATCAGAGAATATTCAAATGATGATACGATAATCGCCACGGATGTAGGGCAGCATCAGATGTGGGTTATGCAGAATTACGCGTTTGCGAAGTCACGTACTCTGCTTACTTCAGGCGGCTTGGGCACAATGGGCTACGGCTTGGGAGCGGCAATAGGCGGCTGTATTGCCTGCGGTAAAAAGCGGACAGTTCTTTTTACAGGCGACGGCAGTTTCGGAATGAACTTGAACGAACTTGCGACGGCTGTTTCGCAGGAGCTTCCGATTACAATCGTACTTATGAACAACGGCGTTCTTGGAATGGTTCGCCAATGGCAGGGAATGTTTTATGAAGAGCATTATTCATCCACAACTCTCAATCGAAAAACAGATTTTCCGGCTCTCGCAAAAGCATTCGGAGCTGACGGCGTAACAATTACAAGCATCGCGGAGCTTCGCAAAGTTTTGAATTCAAATCTGCCTGACAACAAACCATTTTTGATCGATTGTCATATCGATATGGATGAAAAAGTTTTCCCGATGATTCCGCCCGGAGGAAGCGTCAGGGATATACGCATAGGATGAGGAGGTAAATATTGAAAGAAAGATTTATTATCGGGTTATTAGTCAGCAACAGACACGGTGTTCTGCACCGCATTGCCGGTTTGTACAATAAACGCGGTTATAACATCGACAGTCTCGCAGTCGGCGAAACCGAAGACCCTGCGCTGTCAAGAATGACAATTACATCGATTGGTGACGCGTACACAAAGACGCAGATGATACGTCAGTTAAAAAAATTGCTGGATGTGAAAGCCGCGATATTGATTGACTGCGAAGGCTCTGCCGCCATTGAGCATTTGTTGATCAAATTAAAAACAGGCAATGTTAAAAACGCGGAAATTAATTCGCTCATTAACCAATACGGCGGAAAGGTGCTTGATATGGGCGCGGACTTCATGCTTGCGGATGTTACAGGAAGCCCCGACACCATTCAGGAGCTGATCGAAAAATGCAAACCGATCGGCATACACGAACTTTGCAGATCAGGAGCTTTAGCGCTTTCAGGCGGAAGCA
>Ga0209755_10009221_pt1 | contig 10439 bp, 8 predicted proteins | sample TergutCo191P1_FD_187301 | JGI IMG/M metagenome (GOLD analysis project Ga0209755, IMG submission 187301) | Cornitermes sp. P1 segment gut microbial communities from Petit-Saut dam, French Guiana - Co191P1 (SPAdes) (version 2) | ecosystem: Host-associated > Arthropoda: Insects > Digestive system >...
ATGCGATACATTTATCCATATTTACTGCTTTTGCAGGATATGTTCCTGACGAGTTTATCTCGGTATCCGTCTCCAATACTTTGACCGGGCAGGCGCGTAAACACAGATAACACCCCTTGCACATCTCTCGGTCGATAGTAATTTGTCCTTTCTTAGCCATTTTTTCCTCTTTTATGTGGATAGGGTTAGTATATAGAAAAAGGAAGGTGCGGGGCAAGTAGTTTGCTTTAATGGGTTATACATGGTAAAATTCACCATGGATTCGGCAGTTCAGGCGGAAATTGATAAACTTAAAGAACTCATTATAAATGCTATACCTGTGGAGCAAATTTACCTTTTTGGCTCGTATGCTTACGGCACTCCTCACAAGGATTCCGATTTAGATCTGTATGTGGTGCTGAAGGATGAGGTTGAGATGCGGGAAATAGATGCTTCGATAGAAATTATGAATGCAATAAGCGATGTGAAAACAATGCCTGTAGATATTATCAGCACAAAAAAAAGCAGATACCTTTGGTTGAAAAACGGCCCAACCATGGAACGAAAAATTGCAAGGGAAGGGATATTATTGTATGGTTGATAGGGCATATGTTCTGCCTTGGATAGAAAAGGCAGATGGTGATTTTTCTGCGGCTCGCTATTTAGCAGAAAATATGCGTCCGGTTTCGACAGAGATAGTTTGCTTTCATTGTCAACAAGCAGTTGAAAAATATTTAAAAGCGTTTCTAGTTTATAACGATCTAGAACCGCCAAAAACACATGAGTTAACAGAACTTATCAAGCAATGTTGTACGTTTGATACCGATTTTATTAATTTGAATCAAAAATGTAAATTTTTAATGCCTTTTGCAGTTAGAACCAGATATCCGGGAGGTGTCGATCCTGAAGAGAATGATATGAAAATTGCATTAACTTATGCGGATGATATAATTAATTATGTGAAAGCGAAAATTGGGAATTGATTGAAAGGAAGAGGTGGAGTTGTTTGGAGCAGCATAATGTAGCCTACCACATTAATGGAAATAAAAAATATTCTGGCTCTTATGGCTGCGGAACAGCATATAGGATTGAAAGGTAATTATTCTTATGGAAATGACTGTATTAGATATTTTAGATTTATATACTAATGATAGAAAATTATCCCAAGAACTATTTGATAATTACGAAAAGTTTATTGATAAAATCAGAAAATTAAAAGATTTTAATTTAGAAGATGTATTAAAAATTGTTCCGTATATAGAAAAATTAAAAATCGCTCGTATGGCTTCTATAGAAGTCTTTCACGAATATAAATTACCTAACGATTTAGTAATGATGATTTTATATTTATTATTCAGGTCAAAGTTAGGCTCATTTATGACAATAAATATTTTGACACAACCAGTAGTAAATAAAATCAATTCTCTTTTTTTAGATGTATTCCCAAAAGATATTCCAAAAATAATGAAAGACGGTTTACATATAGAAGCAAAGAAATATCCGTTATTTGATAATATAACCAGAATAATAATGTATAATGAAGAACCATTAGAGGGAAAAGACAGATTAAGTTTAATTTTATTTATGACAGATATGCGATATATAACCGCCACATTGCCATATTCCTATATTTTAGGAAATGTTGCGGAAGATGTAGGAAAACTGGAGTTTGAAGGAGAAGTTAAAGATGAAAATTTAACACCATTTAGGAAAGCGTTAATGTTTTGTTTCATTTTTGCTATTTTAATAGAAGCAGAGAACACGCCAACTGTCGTAAAAGATACAAAAAAATCTGAAAACGTAAAAAGAAATAAAACCGAAAAGAAAATAACAGACGGCTGGATTGAAAGAACCGTATATATAAATAAAAAATATTTATCGTCTAAAAAAAATGAAATTCATACAACATTATACAAAGATAATAAAGTCTTAAAAAAAGTAACAGTAACAGGGTTTTTGAGAAATCAGGCTTACGGTAAAAATTTTAGTCTGCGTAAATATATATACATAGAAACACACCACTCTTATAGATGGACTATAGAAGGTGATAAAAAAATCATTTATTATCTCAAACAAGATTAAAAGGAGTATGTCTTATATGGAAAATAATTACAATAATATCTTTTACGAAATTCTCAAAAATCTTAATAAATCTAGAAATATCTTCAATGAAACATATATAAATAATCTATTTGAAAATTGGAAAGATAAAGATTTACAATATGAAGAAAACAATATTATCAAAAATGAAAAAATAAAAAATGAACTGGATAATCTTATTGACAGTATTCAAAAATCTTCTTATGATAATTTTAATCATTTAATTATAAGTAAATATATTGAAATGAGTGAAGCAATTAAAGATGAATATTGCTCCAATTCTTTAATAATATGCAAACTTTGTATTGCTATATATAAATATTTATATAAAAGAACAGAAAATGTTACTTCGGGAAAAGAAGTATTTTTTAATCTTTCATGTTCTTTGATAGATAATTTAACAGGACTTCTTTTCTCTTATATGTATAATGATTTTCTTACAGTAATGCAAAAATTTAGAATGGTTTATGAATGTTTTGTAACAATTCAATTTATAGATAAATATAAAGAATTAGTAGAACCATTTAAAAAGCATATAGAATATATTGAAGACAGAATATTAGGCAAAGATACAAAAATTAAAGATTATGAATGGGCAAAGTCAGTTTTCCCTAAAGAAAAAATAATAAAATTAAAAATGCTTGCAAAAGATGTTGGAATTGATGAACAAATGAATACTCTATATCAGTTATCTACAAATTATATTCATATTAACGCTTATTCAGCATTTCACAAAAAACCATTGGACAAAGAATATATAAAAAAATATATACCGACAATAACAAGTTTATTTCTTATACATATGAATATTTTAGTTAAAAATGTGAGTGTAGATAAAAAACTAAATGATTTTATTGCACAGTTATTTTTTGAACTAATAAAAAATATTCATGTTAAATGTGATATGGAAAAAATATTAGGCTCTGAAAAATTCAATGAATTAATGAATTTTAACATTCAAACCACCTAATACCCATTTTTATTTGCATCAACTTTAAATTAATAATTATTAAACTTTAAAATATGGTCAAACATAGTCTTTATACAATCCTCTTGTTCAAGAAATAATACATGCATATTTGACAGAGTATTTATATCAATATCCCATAATTTTTTCATACTGATATACTCAGTAACAGAAAAAATAAAGGAATTAAGAATTATGTCTTTTTTTCCCTTGCTTGCCTGTAATAGTGGGCGCTGTTTTAATTCTTTAATGGTTTTATAGAATTGTATTTTAGGATCATTTTTTTGATGGTGTAATAAACCCTTCGGATCAATGAATGTCATGTACTGTTTGTCTTTTGTGTCTACCCAGAGGATATAATCCGGATAAAAGTTTCCGGCTTCAAAAAAACCCATACCAGATTTACTTTTATTCCGCAACAGGAAAATGTCTATGCTTTTCAAAAAATCAAGGTTGCTTTCAAGATATACCTGCAAGAGTTCTATAAATCTTTTCTCGCCGTAATTCAGATTTATTGGCGTTACCTGTACTGTGGTCAATTTGTCTGACTTGTAGATAAGCGGTATAAAAAGATGATGCGGAAAATCAATAGCAATAAGGCTTCCTGAAAACAGTTCTTTAGTTTTTGTCAGGATTTTCTTGTCTCTGCCTAACAATGTATTTAGGTCATTAACATATTTTTCTAGTTCCAAGAAACCGTTATCATTAACATCTGCCGGTTTATATGAAAATGTATATTCCGCAACAAAATTCGGGTCATCAAAAGTGATGTCTTGATATTCAAGATACGGGTCTTCCCATCTATTTTTATGAAAAGTATAAAATTTATCTAAATAAGTTTGCAATATGAGTGAAATGAAAGATGTGGCTTTGCTTGCTTTCTCAAATGAGTTCAATTTTAGCTCATCTTCGGGGATTATTAAGCCATAACTCCAGTCTTCATTATGAATTATATTATACAAATTATTTTTATCTATCGTTATGTTGAAATACCTTTTATCATTTTTATATTGTAAAATGTGCCAGTAGATATAATCAAAGTCGAGATATTGTAGGTATTGTTTTCCTATACGATTAGGTTTAATAGGTGAACTTGTGTCAAATTTGTAATCATCAGGAGAAGACTGATTTTGTACTTTTGCACGACAATCAAGAATAATTTCATTTTTGTAAAAATAGTCTTTACTTTGGGTATCAGGTATATCTAGAATATATCGAGGTGCTTGCTCCTTAAAATTTATTCCTTTTCTAATACGCAAGGTTTTTATGTTTTTGCCTTTAATATTATCAAAACGATTTACCGTAGCCATGCTGTAATTATAAATTTGGTCATTAGAAGGTAAACCTTCAGTTTCAAGAAATTCTTTGAATTTTGCCATGTAGTCGGCTTTTATACCAAAAATCGTTAGTGTTTCGAGATATGGTATCTCTCTGGGAATGTTAGCAGGAGCATTTTCCGCTTTGCTACTCCTCTTTAAGTTATTGGCGTAACCATGCAAGCGGACACCACGCCCAAATAACTGTATAGCCTGTGAACCTTCGCCTTTTGCGAAGTTTATCAAGCCCATTGTGGAAACTCGCCAACAGTTCCATCCTTCGGTGAATTTCCGGGAACCAATAAGAAGTTTAATTATTGAACCTTGAGTATTTATATTCCTAAAAAGTGAAGGTGTTGAAAATTCATCTTTGGTTGTAACCAAACCTTTTTCATTGCACTGATTAATAAGGCTGCTTGTGTCGCCGATATTTATAACACCAAAATAATCGCCGTTTTGTCCGATTTTCAAGCCAATTTCACCACCTTGTGTTTTTAAATCAGTCAAGTATAGGCGAGGGCTTTCCGAATGACTGGAAGAATTGAAAACCATTTCCAGAATATCATTATATACTATTTCCGGCGTTAATGATGAACCAAAGATTTTATCAAGCGGTGTAAAATTTTGTGAGAAAATATCATTGTTTCTATTGTCTACAATGTTCGTCTGGGCTTGTAATATTTTTTTTATGCGTTGTATAGATTGTGATTTTTTATTAATGAAATTATCCAAGAATTGAAGAATTTCCTCAATGTCGGTTAATAAATCTTTTTCGGCGGCATCGAGACTTGAACCTGATTTTATCGGAGATGTAACACGGTTTCCGACAAATACTAATAAAGGATTTTCAATTTCAAATAATTTACATTGTACTTTATATTCATTATAGATTTTTACCTGTTGATAAAATGAAAGAAGGCAGCCTGTCAGATAGATAGTGCGTTGCTCGCCTGAGTCCAAACCTTCCTGTAAATTGTATATACGATAATCCTTTCCATAACCGTCATCATAAAAATACTTATATGAATAATCAATAATTATTGATTTGCCATAATCGTTCAGAAGTGCTTCATTACCTTCAGCAGTGGGTTTTAACGATTTTAATGCTTGTTTAAATGTAGCAGAATACTCGAAAGAGAAACCGCCATCTGCAGACAAGCGGTTACGATAATCAAACCAGACATCCCCCTGTAAACCCCTATGGGCTTCATCAATAAGTACCAGATTATTTTGTTCAAAACTATCAACGGCGATAGTTTTGACTTTGCCTTCTTCTTTGAGTTTGTTCATATCAATAACGAGAATATCATCTTTAGAGAAATCGAAACTGTAACCGTCTTTCTGGAATAAGGAAGCGGGTATGTTAGAAAGTTTAAATTCGTCAATATGCTGTAAAGACATACCCTCGTTTGGTGAAAGGAGAATGGTCTTGTTAATTTTCATACCCTGATAATGGCGATTAGCAAGTTTATTATAGTGATGGAATTGTAAAATGTTTATGTGCATAATGAGGGTCTTTCCGCTTCCTGTAGCGCACATAAAACCGAGTTTATTCAGTTTATCGGGAGTATAATTCTCCATGTTGAGAGAACTACCCCTTAAAGACTGAAACAATTCATCGTTACAGTCTTTAATAAAGGCGTTCAGACTTTTTACAAAATCGTCTTTATCATTAAAAAAGCGGTCAAGATATATTTCCGTAAAAAGCAAGGAAAGATACTGAAAATATTTTAAGTGAATAATGCCTCGTTTTTCGCTAATTTGCTTTAGATGACGACATATATTTTCATCGTACTGTTTCAATTTATCACGGCTTATTGTAGTTACGGTATTTATCAGCGGAGAAGAAAGACGTACATCAATTTCACGGAAAAACAGAGTGTTCCCGTTTTCATCAAAACCTTCATACATTACACTATTTAAGTTTTTAAACGATGACAAGTCTTTAGCGCCTAAAGAAGACAGAAGATACTTAAAAAGAACAAGGCGATTGTTAAAATCTATTGGTTTAGATCGGCTTACTGGCATAAATTCTCTCTATTCCTCAAACATTCTATCTAGGAATTCTTTTTCGATTATGCCTACTTTCCAGATTTCAGTTGTAGTGCGAAGGTTTTCCAAATTGTTGTCGCCATTAACATAAATAATATCATATTCACGGTCAGAGAAGTTTGCTCGAACTTTTTGAAAATATGTGTCCAGAGCTGCGTTGCTTTCAGAGAGATTATCAGTAATGTTACGCCATATAACCAATACACGACGCCCATCGTTTAGAAACCCTTCAATCTGCTTGAAACAATAAACTCCGCTTTTATCTGGTTTTAGTTCTACAGACCCCTCATATTCTTTGCTATTTTTAATAACGCCATAAAATGATATGGCACGTTGTTTTACTACATTCAAACCTATCAGGTAGTTAAAAGTTTCCGGAAGGTCTATCTGAGTTTCCTTGACTTCATTTTTTTCGGTGATTTTTAAGCGATAGTCAAAGGGGTCTTTAAACTTATCAATGTTTAATAGACTGCCTTTAGTTTCGGTGTTCAACATATAGTTAATTAGATAATCGTCGTCGAAGGCAAGGCTTCTTCCTTGCGGACTATCAGAGAATTCTACATTTGTAAGTGTGTCGTCATAACTTTCAAGTATTATGTATTTTAATAAATGAGATATACCTGTGTTACGCGAAAGTGGTTTACCTTCTTTCCAATCTTTTGAGTAAATTACTTTTTGTAAGCGAGGTTTAGTTACAACATTAAAATAGTCTGCCATTTCAATAAGAATATATTTTCTATACTCATTATTTCTTCTCAGATTTATCATTGCGTGGCCTGTCGTACCGCTACCTGCAAAATAATCAAGAATAATATCATTGTGGATTGTATTGCAAATAGTAATACAATCCATAACAGCATATATGGATTTTGGAAATAAGAATGTTCGATTTTTGCCAAATATATCTGTTAATAAATTAGTACCATGCGAACCTGCAGCATATTGTGCCTTGTCCCACCATGTATTTGGTAAGGAACCTTCTTCGTTGAAATAATAACGACAATAGATTTGAAATGAGTTGCCATTGGGCTCAATTTTTATCTCATTTTTGCTATTTTCAAATCTTTCAATTCCCCATTTCCATACTTTTTCTTCCCCTGTGTCAGAAATAGGATACAAATAAATTTCAATTTTTGATAGTTTATCATTTGTATCCCATTGGTTTGTATTCTTATTCCATACTAATTTTGGAATACGAAATGATTTATCTTTCATATTGATAATTATTGGGTAAAATTGTCTAGGTCTATCAACTCGATTTGAGTCTGTTCCCGTTTTTCTTAGATTTTCCCACAAGTATTTATTTCCATTTTCGTCTGTTTCTGTATACCTATCTTTTTGTTTTTGTGAATGGTCCAAACGCCCTACAGTAATGGCATCGTCAGTCTTAGTACAGAAAATTGCATATTCATGGTTAATTGAAAAACCTTTAACTGTTGACCTACCTTGAGGGTTATTTCTTATAGCAATAATTCCTTTTATATTGTTATTAAATACTTCTTGTAATAAAAGCATACCGTTTTCTCTTTCATAATCATCTATTGTAAAACATAATAGACCTGTATTTGTCATTAGTTGTTTTGACTTTAATAAAGATGATTGGATTAAGCTTAACCATGATGAATGCTTAAAGCCATTTTTATATAATATTTCTGATGCATCAGCATTATATGGAGGATCGATGTAAATACCTTGTACTCGATTTTTATATTTATCTGATAATAAATTCAATGCTTGATTGTTTTCACTATGTATCAAAATCCCATCTATATTTTCATCAAGATTTTCAATGCCGGATATAAGTTTTTCCTTGAACAATGGCGTAAAATATTTAGTATCTATGATAAGATTTTTATTTTCTTTCAAAAATGCAACTGAAGGCGGATTACTCCATTTTTCAGATAAAGCAAGTTCACCGTTTCCTATTGCTTCGTCAATTGCGTATAAATCTATCCATTCCTGTATTTGGTTTTTGTTGTTTCGTATTTCTTCGTAAAATTGTTCCGGTACTCTATCCAGCGTGATACACCAGTCAGTTCGGATTACAAATTTCTTTTTAAGCCATAAGCGTTTTTGGAAGTTCTCTATCTGTGCAAGAAAATCAATGATGATTTTACCGATTTTCTTTATTGCTCTTACCTTTGCAAGATACTTTTCCACATGAAGAACATTATCCGTATCAATGTCGTCAAGGTGGATTATCTCATTTTTAATAAAAAAGTCCAGTTCACGGTATAAGAAGCCTCTTAAATCTTTATGAATAAAATAATCGAAAGTATTTTTTGCGACATAACTTATTATGTGTTTTTGGATAGGTGATATTTTTGTTTTATTAAAGTCGATGGAAGGAGTTATCAGCGGTATCAGTTTATCATGTTCACGAACAATAAATTCTTTGATAGCAGTATAATTTTTTTCGTCCCATACTTTCTGTTTTTCTTCGGATATATCATAAATGAAACGAATAACAAACTCGTTGTTTTTTACTTCAAAAGTTTTTATGTCAGGTTGCTCTTTGTTTTCTGTGAAAAGCATAAATGCACGTTTTTTTACCGTTTTCTTTATTGTTGTTCTGTTCGCTAGTAGCATCTACGAGCATAAAATGGACAGTAACACCATCAGAGACAAAAGAATAATCTTTAAAGTTTTCGGTGGTTTTTATGTAGTACTGGTCTTGGTTTGCCCAATAGAGTTTTACTTCTTCGCCTTCGTAGGGAATAGCATAAACACCTTCTTTGTAGCGGCGTTTAGAGATAAAATCGCCTTCATCATAATAGCGGTTGAAAAAATTATACAGGGAGGAATAGACATCGGTTTCAAGAGCAGTTATGTCGGTAGATCCGAGTAACTGTGCTTTGAGAATTTTGTAATCGTCATTTTGTTCAACATCTGCATTGAAACTGGCAGCCTGTTTCTTTAGGGCTTCTATTTTTTTTATAATCTCATCTTTGTTATCGGCTACAGGGGTGAGAATAGTTTTAACTTGTTCGGGTAGTTTTTTTGACAGAAAATCGTCTATTTGGTCTTTACGAATATTGAGAATACGGTATATGCCAAAATCTAAGTCAGATTTATCTAGTTCAAAGATTTTTCGCAGTAGTTCTACGAAGCGTTCTAGTTTTTCTGACATATTTACCCCTTTAAAAATGTTAATACCGATAATTGGAGTATAGCATATCCGAAAAGAGCTAACCAGTACCCTACAAATAGTAAATTAGTATTATAAAACCGCCAAACCTGTTAAATATTAACTTAATATTCAATCAGCCACCGTGATTGACGAATTTTCCACAGACAAGAAATTTTAATCAAGATTGTATATAATAATTATTATTACGCACTTTTCTTAAACTGGTAAATTTTTTGTTTTCCTTGTTCTGGTACAGGCACAGGCTCTCCATCAAATTCCGGCGTTTCATCATAAATGAGGATAAAATTTCCTAACGTTAAATCAAAATCAAAACAACAATCTAAAACGTATTCTTCTGTAACAAATTCACTAATACCTTCATAAGAATTTTTGCTTGTTAAAATATTTTCTTCGCCATCGGCAGTTACAAGCCTGTCGGGGTGCATTTGAGCGTAAAGATCAATTTTGTGGTAGGTGTCATCGGAGGCAAGTAAAATGTTTGGGTAAACGTTATATTTTTCATGGAACTTAATTGCGTAAATATTTATGGTATCATCCCAGATGGAAAAATCAGAGATGAAGCATTTTAATTTTAAGACGCCTTCGGGTTCCATAAAGTTATTATTATATATAAAAATACTTACTTCTACCCCCTTGCCAAAAATAAAAATATATGCTATACATATGTTAAGGAGCATTGAAGATATGCAAATTACAAATATTGATTCAAAAATTATAGAAATACGCAAAACGAAAGTTTTGTTGGACAGTGATGTAGCTTCATTATATGGGGTAGGAACTAAGGAAATAAATCAAGCTGTTAAGAATAATCCGGATAAATTCCCAAGAGGTTATATAATTACCGCTAATAAAAAAGAGAAGTTTGAACTGGTCA